>Ga0265295_1001042_pt1 | contig 51402 bp, 72 predicted proteins | sample Munlansysbiofilm_FD_192503 | JGI IMG/M metagenome (GOLD analysis project Ga0265295, IMG submission 192503) | Leachate microbial communities from a municipal landfill in Southern Ontario, Canada - Methane capture system biofilm | ecosystem: Engineered > Solid waste > Landfill > Unclassified ... | reverse complement strand
TAGGGAAGTAAGCTGACTATTGGTAAGTCAGTTGAAATGGTTGTGCAGCGAAAGCTGTAAGAGATAGTCCGTTCATACAAGATGGAAAATTGTATGGTCAAACAAATCATGACGTGACGCATATGCGTAATGGTGGGGCCAACATTGGCGAGACTATTAGCCTTGGTAGAGATGACTTAGTCTACCTAGGACATAACTTCGCTAAGATTTGGCTCAGTGAGAACTGTGATTTAAACTTAATCCACCCAACAGATGGCGGGGCAGCGGCGGTTAGCCATAAGTTGCAAAAGATAATTGATAATGCTGAGGGCAAAAGGAAAGCAAACATTATCGCTGTAGGTCATTACCATAAAATGGGGTGGGTATATTGGAAAGGTGTCCATGGGTTCGTGGTACCGAGTTTTCAACACCAAACAGACTTCATGCGTGATAATAACCTTAAGAGTTATGTTGGAGGATATATTTTAACAATTAAACTAGATGATGAAGGGAATTTATTAAGTGTCGTTCCTGAATTTGTAGATTTGGGGTGAGATAGATGGCAATAAACAAACAATTATTTGATGAGGTCAATTTAGACCTTAATCGAAAAAATGATGAAAAAGACTATGGTCTTTCGACTATAATCGAAAACGATGGTAGTTTAGATAGCGAGGATAAGGTTGTTTATTTATCTCTAGCAAAACTTTATGAAAAAGACTTTAAGACAAACCTGGGACTTACGTCTATTGATTTAGACGAAAAGTATCATACATCTCAGCCTTCCTTGTGGCAAAGATTTTTAGCACACACCAGCGTCAGAAACTTTATTGATGAATACATCTATGAGGATGTAGAGAAAAAAGCGATGATGGCTATAGGTAGTGGCATCACAGACAGTAATAAGGCTCTTAAAGCAAAAGAAGTCATAGATAAAAAGAAAAAAAGAGAGGATAACACTAATATTATTGTTATGCGCTTACCTGAAAAAGGGGATATTGATAATTTTCTATGATTGACAATGTAAAGAGTAATGCACAAGGAAGGCTACCTTTTACAGAGGATTTTCATTTAAAAAGAAGAGACAAAGAGGACAGTAGATATTATGACTGCCCTGTTTGTCATACTGGGGAAGTAAAAGTAAAAGATAATGTTTTTTATGGTAAGTGTGATAACTGTGGGGCTACTTTGATTGATTATAAGCCTTTACCTCATCAGTATGCTTTCCATAAATCAAATGCTAAATATAGATTAAATATTGGTGGTTATGGTTCTGGTAAGACCACAGCAAGTTGTGCTGAGGTTGCAAATCACTGTTTAGAAATACCTAATGCACAGGTATTAATAACGGCGGTTACTATTAAACAGGTTAAAGACGCAGTATTACCAGAATTAATGAAGTTCCTACCGCCTTGGTTTTTAAAAAAGGTTGTAAATCATCCAACACCAGAAATAACGTTTACTAATGGCAGCAAGATATTAGTATATTCATCTGACAATGCGGATAATATTAGGTCGTTAAACTTAACTGGCTTTTATATAGAGGAAGCGTCTGGTGTTAAGTATGCTATATTTGACCAGTTAATGACACGTTTAAGAAACAATGCTGGGGTTATAAAAGATGAAATGGGTCGAGAAATAGGACAACGTTTTATGGGTATTTTATCAACCAACCCTGAAGATGGTTGGGTTAAAGATGACTTTTTATTAAGGTCAAGTAAAATATTCACATCTCCATCTATTAATATTAATGTTTACAAACCATTAATGCACTCTAAATTAGAGAAACATTTTCATTCATTTGTGTCATCAACAAGGGATAACATTAACTTATCAGCAACTTTCATTGAGGGTATGTGTGCTGGTAAGAGTGAAAGATGGATAAGAAAATATGTTGACTGTTATTTAGATAACAAAGAGGGCGCAGTCTACCCAGACTATACAAAACATATCGTTGAACCATTTCCTATTCCAAAGGATTGGAAACGTGTGGTTGGGTTTGACCCAGGATTTGCAGACCCAACAGCAATACCTAAAGGTGCTGTTGACCCAAGGACTGGAATTATTTATTTTTATGACGATTATGAGGAACCAGAACAATCAGTTACATATCATGCCGAAAGACTTGCTGAGGATTTAAGGGGACTAACTCTTTTAATTCCTATACAAGCTGACCCTTCCGTTCAAAAAAGGAATGATAGGGATGGTATAAGTTATGCCTCATATTTTAAACAAAGGTCTGGTTATTATTTAGAACCAGCAAACAATGATATACTTTATGGTATAGAAAAAGTTAGGGACTACATGGACAACGGTAAACTTAAGTTTTTTTCAAATTTAAACAAGTTGAAAAAAGAAGCAGTTAACTATACTTATAGAAAGACCGAGAACAATACTAATGACACCCCTATTGATGCTTTTAATCATTTATGGGATGCAATTAGGTACATTGTTGCGAAGTTGCCAAGAGACCCTAATAAATTGAATGCAGTTTATGTACAAAATGATTTAATTAATGGAACATTCAGTGCGTTTGATAAAGTTGACAATGGAACGTCAAAAAACATAGATAATTTTTATAATGAAGAATTTTATGAAAGTTATGGCGGAATTAAACTTTAAAGGAGGTATGATTTATGCCAAATATTTTAGAAGAAATGATAGGCAAAGATGGTAAGGTTGATTTATCGTCTTTATTGTTAGAGATTGAGGCTTTAAAAAAGAGAGTGTCCTTACTTGAGGACAAAAATTCTTATGGCGGTGTTTATGTTGATGGCTCAACCACAGCTGTTAAAGAGTATTATAAGAACATTCTAGAGGCTGAAGAAAAAATAGGGAAAGGTGATGTAGATGGCAAGGACAGCAAGTGAGTATTATAATTTATATGAAGAGGCTAAAAATTTTGATAGTGATAGATTTGATGAATACACAGAATTATTAGCCTATTATGAAATGGAACAAAATAAGTTACCAGCCAATCAGACTAATAAACCTTGGGTTCTTAATCTTGTTACACCTTATGCCGCTGATGCTATTAATATAAGAGCGGCGTCTTTACATGCTAATGATTATGTTGGTGAGTTACACCCAATGTCACCTGATGATGTTGAGGATATTAAAAATCTAAATAACGTTTATCATATGTTTTGGAACAATATGAATATGGATAAGCATATTAATACTGCTATTTTATATTCAGAAATTTTAAGAGAAACCTATATTCATATTATTTATGATGACAAACCTAATGGTGGAACAGGTAGAAAAAATTCAGGTGAGTTAAAGGCTTACTTCATTGACCCAGCGTCAATATTAATAGACCCAAGGGCTTTTAATTTTAAAGAGGCTGATTATGTAATTGTAACAGAAAGAATTACAAGAGAGCAATATAAAAGAATTTATAAGAAAAGCGTAGAGGATGGTCAAGGTTCAAGTTATCAACCAAGTGAACGTGGTGAGGTTTATGCTGGTACTGACTATGATACTAATCAATCAGATGTTTTAACAAAAATGACTTTTTATATTAGAAATTCTGATAATGGGATTGATAAAGTAGTTTTAGTTGAAAAGAATATAATCTCAGAAGAAGAATTAGCAATTTCTGTATTTCCTATCGCCCAGTTAAGATGGGAAAAAAGAATTAAATCACCTTATGGTAAATCTTTAATGGATAGAATTCTAGGTTTACAAAAATCAATTAATGCAATTGAAAGTGCAGCAACAACCTCAGCATTGGCTTTTGCATCACCGTCATTTGTTGTAAGACAAGGCAGTGGTATTGACCCAAGAAGAGTTGCAGCGTTAGCAGGTTCACCTGGTACTGTATTTGAGGCTAATGGTGACCCAAAGACTGCCATATCAACTATATCTAATGGTAGTATTGACAGCCAACTTATTGAGATTAGACGAGATAATCAAGGCGAATTATATAGACTTGCTGGAATTTCAGACCCATTTTTAGGTTCTTTTGGTTCTGCTGGTAACACTAGAGGCGGTGCGGAGGAAGCATCAGTAAGAGCTAGGATTATTGAAGAGTTATTCTTATCAAATTTAGAAGAATTTATTGAGGATTTGTCTGAGATTATTGTTGAATTTATTACAAAAGCCTTTAGTGGTGAGACAGTTTACTCAAGAGGGGCTAAGAGAACAGATGGAACATTCGATTTTAAAGAATTCCAAGTGGGTGAAAACCTTAAAGATTTAGAATACAATTTCTATATTAATATGGATGTAAGAACACCTTATTCAAAAGAAAAAACAAAGAAATTACTACAAGAAATTTACCAAATGGAAAGACAATATGATGCACCAGTTAAAGCTGTTAATTTCCTTGATATTATTGAACAATATAATATACCGAATATGGAAGAATTAGTCCAACGCTATAAAGAATTAAGTATTAAGGATAGTAAGGTTAAATCAGACACAGTACTTCAGTGGGTTACAGTAACTAGCAAATTCGGTATTAATGCTGAGATGATTTCACAAGGCATTGCAGAGATTATTTCAGGTGAAGAAACACCAACAGTTGATGAGACACTTACAGCAATTGAACAAATGCAAAGACAACAAGAGCAACAAGAAGTGTTAAGACAACAACAACTAGTTGCTAAAGAGGGTCAATTAATGCAACAACAAATGATGGCTCAAGAAAAAGCGTTGCAACAACAACCAACTGGTGATGAGAGTTTTGGAGAACCAGACGTTACTGGTGATGAAACTTTTTAACAAATATGAAAAATTTTACAAAATTTTAAAATTTTAGTTGACTTTTTACCTACCTCTCACTATAATATATAGTGAGAGGGGTAAATTTCTTTATCTTTAGTCGTTCTGTGGCGACAAGAAAATAAACACATGTATAAGAATTAAGAATTTTTATCCTTAAGATGTTTTTATGCCCACCGTAGGGGTATTCAATACTATGTGTATGAAAGAGAGGTTTTTATTATGCCAGGATATGGTTCAATTGAAGAATTTGACAAGAAAATGGAAGAAGAGTTTGCAAACAAACAAAACGAACAAGAAAATGAAGAAAATGAACAAGAAGAACAAGATGAATTAGAAGAGGAACAAGAGGAACAAGAAGAAGGTTACGTTGAAGATGAAGAAACAGATGAAGACGAGGAAACTGATGAGGAAGAAGAACATCAGGAACAAAATGAAAAGTCTTTAAAAGGTGATGAGGAATTTTCTAACGATGACCAAGAACAGAAAAGCAAAAAAGAGTATGCTTTTGCTGAGTTAAGAAAGCAAAAAGCCGAGGCTGAAAAAAGATACAAAGAAATAGCGTCTCAACAAGAAGAATGGGAAGAAATAGCAAAACGTTTAGGATATAAAAACGCTAAAGAACTTCTGGATGCAGAAAGAGAAAGAAGATTAAAAGATGAAGCTAAATCTAAAGGCATAGACTATGAATACTATAAAGAATTTAGTAAGGTTAAGGAAGAGTTGGCTGAAATAAGAAAACAAAAAGAAGAGCAAGAAAGAAAAGCTAGGTTTGATGGCGTTATTAATGCTCTTAATGAGGTTGTGACAACTTATAGTTTAACTGAGGATGACAAAATCCAAATTCTTAACGATATTGAAAAAGATGGTTATGACATCAATGATTTAGTGGAAATAAAAAATCCCAAAAAATTCATGATGGGTTACGTGAAAGAACAAGTAATTGAAAGCAAGGTTCAAAGCAAATTTTTAACAAAAAACAAAGGAAAATTTAAAGAGGAAAAGTTTGATAACCAGACTAATGCACAAAAGTCTATAGAACAACAACAAAAAGAACTCATTGAAAAAGAAATGAAAGACTATGCAAGACGAATGGGGTTAGAACGTTAATACTTTTCTAGATAATCAACAGGAGGATTTTAATGAATAAATTAGCAAACGCCCAAATGAATGGGTTGTATACAGATAAGTTTTGGTCAGATAGACTGGCTGAAATGATTAAATTAGAGAGACAAAATTTTGTGTTCTCATCTCTAGGTAAAGAAGTAAATTTACCTAAAAATCAAGGAACAAAAACATTTGCAATCAGACGCTATAATTCTTTACCAGTAGAGGTAGACGCAAATGGTGTTCCAACTGCAAAATTAGCAGAAGGTGTCGCACCAACACCACTTCAAATTGAAGGACAAATGGTCGAAGTAAGTGTTGACCAATTTGGTGCGTACATTAAAGAAACAGACTGGGTTAAAGATATTCACTTTGACAACATCAAAGATATTTATCAACCAGAATTAGCAAGACATGCTGCTGAGTTAATTGAAAGAAACGTTATCTCTAAATTCTCAGAAGCATCAGAATATTACTGTGATGCTACATCACCAGCTACAAATGATGAAGTTGATGACATTATTGCAGCAGACGTGTTAACATTTGATGACATCAGAATTGTTAACTTAACAATGAAGAACTACCACAGAAGTGGACACACTAAGTTTGGTGGGCATCCTGTAGTTGTTGTACACGCTAATGTTATGCAAGACTTGTTAGATGACCAAGACCTAGAAGACAAAATGTTAGTTCCTGGTAATGACAATATGCCAATTAAAGTTGGGCATTTGCAAAAATACATGGTTTATGGCTTCTATATTGTTGAAACATTGATTGCCGAAGTTCAAGCAAATTCCAGTGGTGTTAATGTTTATACATCTTATGTATTAGGTAAAGAACCATATGCAGTTGCAAAACTTGGAAATGGTGGTGTTCAATGGTACGCTACTGGATTTAAAGCAGAAAAAACTGACCCACTTGGACAAATCGCAACATTTGGTTATAAACTTTGGACTGGTGCTAAGGTAATCGACCCAATTGCAATCACAAAGATTTATTCAAGTTCAGCTTATGACGCAGCAATCGCAGACTTCTCTACTGACCCAATTGGTAGAACTGCAACTCAATTAAGTGCAATCTTAACTAATCCAACATTGGCTATTGATGCTACACTAACACAAACAGCTAAAGATGAAAAAGATACTTTGACTGCAACATTAACTGATGACAACGGCGATGCTGTAACAGAATTAGATGATGCTTATTATGTTAAATGGGTTTCTAGTGACGAAACAGTTGCAACTGTTGTGTCAAGTGGTGATTTAACTGCTGTTGTAACAGCAATTAAGGCTACAAGCGGTACTGCTACAATCACAGCTCAATTAATGAGAAAAACATCTAATGGTGATGTTGCTGTTGGTGACGCTGATACTTGTGCTTATACATTAACTATTGCGTAACAATTAATTAATAAACGATGGGTGTTATAGGTTATGTATAGCAATATAACAAACGGGGCACTAACCCAGCCCCTTCTTATTTTAAGAGAAAGAGAGTGATAATATGTCAAAAAGAGTAAGAGATAATAGTGCTTTAGTAAGAAAATATCAGAAAGAGCCAAAAGTTGAGGTTTTAGGCAACAGTATGTATAAGGCATACCTAGGAAGTCGTTATACGTTTACCTTTAATGGTTTCCCAGTTTCAATTAAGTTTGATGGGACTTATCAAAAGTATCCTGCAACTATAGCTAAAGTTTTACAGAAAAAACTAAATGAAATTGCAGAGGCTAACGCAGCTAAAAATGTAAATACTCAACTTTATCTTTAAAAGTTGCTTAACTAATATGGGGTCTGCTTATGTAAGACCCCTATATTTATAACAAGGTGAGGAGGTAATAATATGAACGTAACAAATATGGTGGCTGTTGCCAATGCCTATACAGATGAAAATTTTAAAGCAAATCAGGCTTTACTTTTTGTTAATGAGGCAATTGGAACCGTCAACGCAGAACTAAAATGTTCATTACCTTTTATTGAGGATGTTAATGTTGAATACACAGCATTAAATGAAACATGGATTAGACAAATTTTAATTCCATATATTTGCTACTCTATTAAGATGAATGATAGCAGCATTAATGAGGCAAATATGTTTTATAGAAGTTATGAACTAGGATTACAAAGGATTTCAGATAATAAAAGAGACGCAATAGCGGTAGAGTATCAAGGTAGTGGGTTTTCAAATGCTTACCAAATTGACTATGTTAGTGGTCTTTATAATACATTTGGTATTGGGGCGCCTGGTTATGCTATAGCAGAATACGACCCTTATAAGTTTTACTTTGAAGGTAGTTATGTTACATATAACGATATTATGTATGTCTCTATAAAAGACACCACAGGTAATTTACCAACTAATACCACATATTGGAGAGTGTATAGTTAATGGGAACTCGTCAAGTTTATAGAGGCAATCCAGTCGAAAAACAATATTATGTAACAAACAATTTTATTGGTGGTATTAACACATTAGATGTTGATGAGGGTATGGGTGATTATGAGTTTCGTGAACTTATAAATATAGACTTAGCAACACAAGGAATTATACAAAGCAGAAAAGGATTTGGTAATGTGTCTTTGTTCAACACTATGTTAAACCATTATAATATAGAACTGCCAACAGACAGCATAAGTTATATTAAAGTTTTAGAAAATACAAACAATATTTTAAACAATATAAAAAATGAGAATTACACTACGCAAAATAAAGTTATTAACAGCACGATTACAGAATTTAATTCTGGCGATATACAGGTTGATTTATCAATCTCAGATGTTTTACCAGAAAGTTATGAAACACCATACACTTATGTTCGTAAGGCTTATTATGATTATCTAATTAATGATTGGGATGATACAAAAAGTTATAATAGAGGTGCAATAGTTACTCACTCGGGCTTATTTTGGGTGGCTTTAAATAGTAATACTGGTAAAGAACCTGGGGTTACCGCCGATTGGCAGCAAGTTTATTTACCAACAACTGAACAGGTATACACAGATTTTGATATTTATGACGGTATAACACCTCTTGGTATTGGTGATTTAGTTATTTATGATGACAAAGTTTATATGAGTTTAGTTAATCCAAACCTAACAACCCCAGCCTCACATCCAGGTAATTGGAAAAAGGTGCTAAATTTCAATTATTATGTTAACTTTCCTTATTATAAGTTTAGCGGGTTATTAAAAATACTAATTATAAATGAAAATCATATTAGTTTATTGAAATTTGATGATATTTATTTAACTTATGAAAATTTATTAGTCAACTCTAAAGAACTTCCCGCCACAAACTTGTATAAAACAACATTAACTGGCGCAGAAAGTGTCTCTTACGTTGGTAAAATATATATATCTTTAAATGACATTAGTGAAAACTATAAGGGTGTTTTAGTTTATGATAGAGATACAGACACTTGGACTACTTGGAGAGGCCAATACAAACTAGATGGTACTTGGACAGATTTTGACAATGACTTGTCAACTGATGTGTATATGCCAACACCTTATGATATTTCATCTAGTTCAGCAGGTTTAACACAAGGATTTAATGTAATGGCGGAAAGTCCGCTTTTATATATAGATGACCAAGGAACAGGCTTGTTTTCTATAAGAAATATTATACTATCATCTGATATATCATTTTTAGGTGACACAAATTTTCTTGATGCTAATTATATTGATAAGGTACCAACAAGTGGAGATTTTTTTATTTCAGTAATAAAAACAGGTAACTTGAGTGTGGCTCCAGAAAGTTTAATTTTCATTTTTAAAGATGAAGACGGTAATATACTTGATTTTAAGATAGGTTCACAAGTAACTAATGAGTATGGTGTCAAGTATGGCGGTATATTCAGTTATTCAATAACTGATTTGAACACAGCAGGTGCTTCTTATATATTGGTAGATGTTATTTACCAAAATAAAGTTATCAATAAATTAGATATGTCTGTTGCATCTCTGGAGAGTGGTGATTTCAACACACTAAACAATTATTACTCAGTTAAAAATGAGCAGCATGTCTACAAGATGACAAAAAGTATAACAACAGGCAAGGGTGGTCGTTTATTAAGTGATTATACCAAGTACTCAATAACAGCACGAACAGAAGTTAGTGATTTAGGCACAGCAGTTATTGGAACCCTCTTTGCAAGTTATAAAACATCAAATAATGATGGTGGGTACTTCCAATTAACTCAGGGGGATTTGTGTGATTTGTATATTTACAATCACTCAACAATGACTTTTAATAAACAAACAAATACAGACGGAATTTTATATGATAGTTTTTATGATTTTATACCAATGAACGGTACTTTGATAGATGTTGGCGATGCCTCTAATTACTATTTACATTATGATATTTCAAATTCATTAGAGTTAAATAGTGTCTCAAAAACATCTATAAATCTTTCCAATATTGTGCCATCATTAGAAGGACAGTATTATGATATAGGTAATGACGAGCCAACAGAACCAATTACTGGTTTAGATTTAGAAAACATTAAAATGATTTCTGTTGGAAACAAAATGCTTTATTATAAAGGAAACACAATTTATTTTAGTAAAGAGTACCAATTTGATTATGTTCCTAACTTTTCTTTTGTTATCTTACCTTTACTTTTAACTGATGAGATAGTAAAGATTAAGTATTTTAAAGGTTCTTATATTATCTTTACAAAGAACACAATTTGGAAAATGAAAGGGACATACGGAGACGCAGACTGGCAAGTACAGATACTAAATGACAGTATTGGTTGTATTGCGCCAAAATCAATTATCTCATTAGAAAATACCTTGTACTTTATGACACAAAATGGTTTATATAGATTAGCACAGAACTATTATTTAGACGGATTAGAAAACGTTTACAAGGCTGATAAGAAAATCCCAGACCTTATTCCTAAAGATAAAGATATTGAAAGCATCTTATACAGAGACCAATATATTTCTTATTTACCAGATAATTATGATTATGATGTTATAAGAATGTATTATAATATTGATTTACCAGAAAAATTACACCCATTTGTAAAAGATTTATTTGCAGTTAGACCTAATAACTTATTTATGGAAAATGGTGATTTATTCTCACTAAAATATGGTTGCCTTTATCTTTATGACGATGGTTATACTGATTTTATGGTCATTGATGCTGTTGATAACACAGATTATCTTTTCAAAACTGTTATAAGAACATCAGCCTTAAATTTTGGTTATCCTACCCATGATAAAAAAGTTAAAAATGTATATGTAAAAACAAAAGCAACAAGCCCTACTTATTTACATTTTACTATTTGGCTTGACGGGTATTTAAAAGCATTTCCAACAAGTTTCAGAGCTGTTTTAGACGAAAATGAGGAGATAGTTTACGAAGAATATGTTGATTATACAAAAGATACAAATATTAATCTAACATTAGATGAACTTGGAGAATTAGAACTAAGTACTGGGGTACTTGGTGATAATGAAAATGCAACACACAAAATTTCTTTGGGTTATAAGGGTAAAACAATTCAATTACAAATTGAGCAACAATCTGATGGAAATTTTGGAATAACCAATCTTGGTTATTTATACAAACTTGGAAAAGTAAAAGAACAGAGGTGATATAGATGTCAGAAAGAATTAAAGAAACAACATTACCTGCGGATTTTCTAGATGGTGAAATACTATATGGTGCTGACGTTAACAAAATTATAACAGTACTAAGAAGCGCAGTTAATTTTAATAAATATGATATAGACAAAATGTATATTGGTCAAATGACTGATTATGTATTTGTTTATTATGATGATATGATAGAGACAACAACAGCAGAGGATGCCCAGTACGCTATTGTATTACGAGGTAATACTGGTGGTGTTGCTGAAGGCGATGAAGATACTGTTGTACTATACCAATGGAATTTAGCAACAGAAACTTGGGATTATATTGATGATATGGTTGGTATTGTTGAAATGTGGCAAGGTTACAAAGCATATGAGAACAGAATGGCTACTGCTGAAAGTGACATCGCTGCTATTGAAACTAATATTGATAATATAGAAGCGGGAACACAAGACATCACCTATAATAACTCAACTTCTGGAATGACGGCAACTACAGTCAAAGGCGCCATTGATGAACTAGATAACGAAATTGACAAAGTAAAAGTTGGAACAACTGTTGTAGCTAAAGCTACTGGCGATAAAGACGGTAATCAAATTGATACAACTTATCTTAAAAAAGTCGGTGGAATTATGTCTGGCAACATCGCTATGGGTAGTAAAAAGATTACTGGTTTAGCAAATGGAACTGAGAACAATGACGCAGTTAATAAAGCACAAATGGAAGCAAAAATAGCAGCGGACATAGCAACGCATAACACTAACGAAAACGCTCATACTGATTTATTCAATGCTAAAGCCGATTTAGTCGGTGGTAAAGTTCCAGCTTCACAAGTTCCAAATGCTTATGACGATTTTGCTGAATATGCAACCTACGCACTATTAGAAGCCGAAGAAACAAAAAGCACAGCGGTTTTGTATATCGTTACGGCTGATGAAACAAGCGGCAATAATACTTCAACTTATCGTTGGACTGGTAGCACATTCATTAAGATACACGACCAATTAAGCGCAAGTGAAGTTAAGACTTTATACGAAAGCAACGCTAATACAAACGCTTATACTGATGCTGAAAAAGCGCATCTAACAGCGTTACCAGCTGACGCTTATAGTAAGACTGAATTAGACGGCGGTCAATTAGACAATCGATATTATACTGAAACCGAGATAGGTGATGGCACAGTCCCTATTGTAAAAGCAGCAACTCACGTTGACACGCCAAAGGTAGTGTTCGACACAACTGCTTATATGGAGTATGACACAGTTAACCAAAGACTTAAAGTAGTAATTACAGAATAGGCGGTGATTTTATGGACTTAAATATTGTAGATAAAAATGGCAACGTAACTGTTGATGCAAAGACAATAGACGCAAGTGTTGACGGTTACGAAAACCAAGAAGTTATAAAATGTCCTAATCTTTATGGTTTAGATAATTCGGCTTTAGGTGTTAGTTCTGATTATGAAACTATGGAAGACTTAACTAAAGGTCTTTTGACTAACTGGAACTTCGAAAACGGAACTGCTGACTGGACTAAATCAACAAACGCAACATTTAGCGTAACTGATGGAATTGCTTCTTTAGGTGGCGATGGTAATGATGATTACATCGAAAAAGCATTTACTTTAACCGCTGGGCGCACATACGTTTTTGTAATTAGAGGAAAGAACAACAATGGTTACCCAAATTACTTCCAACAAGGTTCCGCAGAAGAAATACTTCCTTTTACCACTGAATACAGTTATGTGAGATTTGCAGTAACGATAGGTTCAACAAAAACATCGTTTGGTATCAAAATTGGTCCAGTGCAACCAGATGGCTACGACAGAACAGGAACTATTCTTAATCTTGATACAGTATCGGTTTTTGATGTAACGGACCTAAAATCAAAAGCAATTTATTCACCAGAATATAACGATACATTTGACAATATCACTAATGACAATATGATTGCATATCAATTACAAATACTAACTGCTGGTGAAGACTTCTACGGAACTCCTTCCGATTATGTTAGTGACAGTTACGAAGACTTTAAAACCGCAGCAAACGGAACTGGTTCAGCATTACTTAATGGTCGTTATTACTTTAATTATGATGATGATGTAATCCATGACTTGTTAGCAATCTACGGCGCTGGAAACGAGCCAAGCCTTGCAATGCACGAAACACTTATACCTCAATACACGAACACAGTTATCAAGGCTAAGGCTTTCGAGAACACGTTACAGCAAGAGTATATGCAGTTGAGTTTAGACACTCCAGTCTACGAAGGGTTGAGTTTGAGAGATATTTTTGAAGATGGGAATATAATTACAAATCCACAGTTCGAAAATGGAATTACTGGGTGGAATGATAGTGGGATTATAACAAAAAGTGTTACAAATGGAATTATAGAAATTATTTCAGAAAGTAATATTTCAGGAATATTTCAATCGTTAAATATAAATGGCGTTAAGTTATATCATAATATAAGATACAAAAGTTCAACTGCACCATTTTTAACAATATCAACACCATATCGAGAAATCAATTATATGATAGCAACTGATTTTTCAGTGTATTCTTCAATAATAAATACTACACCAAACACTAACTTTAATTTTTTTTTAAGAAATCGTTTATCAACTCAAATATTATATATTGATTATGTTTACGCTTTAAACCTTACCGACCTATTCACCACCGCCCCCACGCAAAATCAACTTGATGAGTGGCTAGACATTTACCTTACCCTTACTTCCGCAAACTCTAAAACTGGCACGGCTTTTGTTCAAGACCGCTTCTACATTGACTATGACAACGCTAAGGCTTATGACTACAATATCATAGCGCCATATGTAACCGAAACTCCAGCGGACATTCAAGCGTTTATGGAAGATGTCCTTGACAAGACCATTACTTTAACAAGCATTCCAGAAAAAATGTGGATTGAAAAAGACCGAGTTGTAATACTCGGAAGTTATACAGTTATAGGAGAGTAAAAAAATGAAAAAATTAGGTTTGACCTTATTAGGTGCAGTTTGCTTTTTCTTGCTAGTTTTATTAACTGGCATAGTAACCAAGCAAGACAATGAAATCAATGACTTACAAGCACAAATTGAAGAGCAACAAGAACTATTACAAGTTCAGCAAGAGCAATTAGAAATGCAACAAGACTACATTGAAGAAGTGCATTCTTACATAAACGATTATACATACAACGAAAGCGGAACGGTGTTTATCTATATTGATGATGAGGGTAATCATTACGATTAAACCTTATTATGAAAATTAAGGCACTTATCTATTTATGGTGGCGAGTATATAAAGCCGAGATTAAACCGTTTCTTAAACCGACACTTTTTGTTAGTTTTTTGATAGCGTGGTTTCTAACAAACGGGTGGGCTTATTTACTTGCTACTATCGGCACTGGTTGGGTTAGGGGGTTAGCCATAACTTATATATCTATTTTGTGGCTACCGTTTACGCCAGAGAAACTGATAACGATACCGTTAGCGTTTTATATTCAAAAGACATTATTTATTACTCTACCAAGAAAACTGAAACTTGTTAGGGTTAAACAATACAATTACAGTTATTTATTTTAAAGAGATACGGATTAAGCCGTAGAGGTTGGGGTTACGTGCAGTAGCCCTTCCTCCCACTAATTAAAAAGGAGGTTACTTATGAAAGTGAACACGAAGCAAAAGAGTGCTGAGGCTTGGAACAAAGTTCTTAAAAAGATTAACGAAGCTCAAGCAGGGCAAATTGCCATAACTTATAAAGATAACGATGGCAAGAAACAAACTGGGTATATGGCATTAACTGATGTTGAATTAGATCTAGGCGAAACTAAAATCACACTTGGAAATCTATTAGCGGTGTTAATCACTAGCAACAATAGTATAAGTGCTGAAAACAAACGTTTAGATAGTCTAGTTAAAGCAAACAGTGAACAAATCAAAGCGATTCAAGAGATTATGGCAACTTACTTGCCAAATCTAACATTATAAGGTGGTGAGAATATGTTTTTATCAAGTATCGGTGAAATGTGGGTATCAATAGCTGAAGGCATTGCTTACGGTTGGGATTGGCTCATGACAAATGGTGGCTCATTGCTACAATACTTATCTTATGTATTAACTGGCGGTGGGATCACGACAATAACTATTGCTTTTATTAAGTTTGGTTTGCCACTATTAAAGAATTCTAACAAGCCAGTGCTTAAAGAATTAGCAGTTGCTTTAGAAAAAATCCAAGTTCTTGCAGAGAAACAAGATGTTACTAATCAAGAAATCCAAGTTCTAAGAGATGAAAACAAGACTTTAAAAGAATATCTTGCTTTAGCGAGTGAAGCCAATTCAAAAAGTGTAATTTTAAGTGATGAAATGAAAGCAAACTTTGGTTATTTAGCCGAAGGTTTGAAAGCAACTGAACAACAAGTTGCGTTAGATATTGCTGATAAAATTGAAAATGCGATTGAAGATAACACTTTAACTCAAGAAGAAATTATTGAAATTGCTGAAGAATTGCCAGAAGTTGAGAACGTTTTAGGTATGACTTTGCAAGACATTGAATTAAAACTTAAGGGGGAATAACCCTATGACTACTAAAAAATGGCTAGTTATTGTCAACATTTTTGTGGCATTATTTCAATTTATCTTACCTTTAACAGTTGTTTTAACAACATATTTCACTGTTGAAACCACTCCAAAAGTTGCTTGGAACATTATTGGCGTTGTATTATTGCTAATCATTGTGATAAGTTGGGTTAGATATGGCAAGAAACGTATCATAATTCGCCAACAAAGCGGTTTTGTTCCTAGTCCTTATAAAGTTATGGTTTATGCTTATCTTCCATCAGTGGTCGTATTATTTGTGATATGGCGTATATTAAAAGTTGTGCAAACTGATATTGAAGAACTTTCCAACGTGGTGCTAATAATCTTTGTGTGTTATGCAATCTCTTTCATATTAAAATTCTTCCAAACTCGATTAGAGAAAAAACTCATAGAACAATAAAAAAAGCCCTTTAAAAGGCTTTTTCTTTTTTACGGTATCTTTATTAGTTGTGTTTGTGATAAAAATTGATTACAAGCGAAATCTATTGGATTAGAAATCAGTTTCTTCATTGCTTATACCGTCAATATAGTTTTCAGGGTAATCAGGATCTTCACAATCAATAATTGTAATCTCGGCAATATCGGCGTTAGATTTCTTTAACTGAGATAAGATTTCTCTCGGCACACCAAACGGAATAATGCCATCTTGAGTTGCCATAACTTCATCTTGAATATTGAACCTTGTAATTATAAGTGGATCAATTTCCTTGACGTTGTGTTTCAAGTAGTCTTTGTCTGTCATTTCTAACACGATAGTCAACTTTAGTTTTTTCATATATAAACCTCTTCCTTTCTTTATAAAATGCACAATCTTGGCATTTCAAATCTTTACATACATGACATTCATTTTTTATAGCGTTATAACCAAAACAATCTTTTTTTACTGTCATTTTATATACCCCTTCTTCAAAGCCCACACTTTGAATTCATCAGTTAATTTTTCACGGCTTTCAATGTTGTGAATGTCGGTTTCAGCGTAATAAGTATCGCCATAATTAGAACCCATTAAAAGGTTAAAAACCCAAATAACAATTCTTAAAGCCAAAACAAACCATGCACCACCTGTAAAACCGCTTAAGGCTAAATCAGCAGCAATAGCCGTTAAGAATATAGAGATTACTAAACTAAATAGTCTTTGACCGCTGTTATCTTTGGCATACTTACCCTTTTTCTCGACTTTAGTCTTTTCTTGACCTTTGACAACTGAGCCAGTTTCAATGAACATAGTATCAATTTTGTCATAAGTTATGTTTTTCTTTATTACGTTTTCAGCAATCCATTCGTTAGTTCGCATTTCTTCAAGCATTTTTTTACGCTGCAAATAACGATTTTCACTTTTTTCCTTATCTATCTTTGCTTGTAAGTCTAATATTTGTTCTTCACTTAAATGTTTGCGTTGGAAATCAGTAATACCCATAGCCTCAATATCGAGGTCTTTTTTCTTGGCTTTCTTTTCTAAATTAACAATGCGATTCTCAATGATTATTTTCCATTGTTCAATTTTTTTATCAAGGTTTCGGTCATTTACAAATTCTTCCTTGTGGTCTAACCACGTTACTGTGCTTGTAACCTTTTTAATGCTTGTGGTTTTAGTTTCTATGTAGTCTTTGTTTTCTTGTAAACGTTTGTTTTTCTTAACACGCATATCATACATAGACCAGTGTGAAGCGGTAAATAATATCGTTAAAACAATGGTTGTTGCCACACCGCGCAACGAGAACAAATAATTGCCATCAAAATCTAGGACAAGTGTTGTCATTAAAACTAAGGCTATTACTATAAATAAGTTAATAATTATGTTTGGTAAATAATTTAAGAACGAATTGACTTTGCTTTTTGTTGCTGTTTTAGTAGCTTTGGCTTCTTCGAGTTTTTGCTTAACTTTTAGGTTTTCATTTTCGCCACTCATATTTTCACACCTTTAGCAATGTCATACACAACCCTTAAAATGTAAAAGTCTTTTCCTTGTCTATCGCTAATAGCTTTTAGTTCACGATAAACAGACCTTTCAAACGCCACATAACTTGAACCATCATCTAATAATTCATGAGATTTTTTTAACAATTCACTTGAAATCATTATAGGTTTATCGCTTGTGATATACGCTTGGTAAACTACGTATGCTAGTCTTAATCCGCTTTGTGAAAACATATTAACGTTATATTCTTGTTTCAAATGGTCTTTAACCTTTTCCAAGATTAGTTTAATTATCATTTTTTGCACCCCCTTTAAGATACGATTTTTTCAGCTTGTGATTCTTTTATAGTTGTATAAGTTGTTTTGTTATCTTCTACGGTTTTTATGATATAACCATACTTTTCGTTAACGAATGTGTCACCATCATATTTAACAATTTCAGGCACATAATACAACGTTTCATTATCGTTCATTACAAACTTGTGTGTTGCTTTAACTTCAACTCCATTAAAACCAAACGGCGATACTATTTCAACGATTTCAGGTTTTAAAAGTTTAGTCATTTTTTTATACGGATCATTGCTTATTTCACAACCAATTAAAATTAGACTTAGCATTAGAATCAATATTATTTTCTTCATATTCTACACCTCTGGCATTTGGTAAATGGTTTTTAATTTATAAGTATATTCTACTTTTAACCCTTCAGCTGAATTATAATATTCGTATTGTGTAACATCACTATCTGCAATATTCTTCTCTATCTCATCAAGCACCTCGAGGCAACGCTCTTTGGTTGGGTAGATAGCTAGGACGGTGTCGTTTGATACTATAAACTCAATCTCACTATCTCTTACATATTCTATATGGCTACAATCTATCAATCTATCTCTTCTCTGCGTTCTAATCCACATCGCTAGTTACCTCCATTTCTTTATCAAACTTACCTTGCTCATAGCCTTCTTTGTAGGCTTTAAGCTTTTCTTCTCTAACTTTGTCTTTGTCAAGTTCAGCAAATAATATAATAAACGCTATTGACATTATAATTAGATAATCTCTCACTATACCTATTAAATAAGCATCAGTGCTATTTATAAAACCTAACACGACAAGATATAATATAAATCCTAGAGTTACTATAAACAATATAATTCTTAACGCTAAGTATCTATTCTTTTTCATCTCTCATACCTCCTCATAACATCGCCGTTGCGTTTCCAGATGGCAATAATTTCAAAGTCTAACGTCAATTCATTTACTTTACTCGCAGGAAAATCTTCAGTTAAATGAATGTAGTCCAAGCCTTGCTCGTCTACGAATTCAACCATATCCCCCACTTCAGCAAAGTCGAGAATGTTGTCGCTTTGGAGTTTGATTTTGCCAAGCACTCCACCGTAACCATTAGATTTGCTACGAAATAAAGTGGGTTCATCTATCACTTCATATTTAAACTCGGTATCTCTTGTATCAACAATAGTCTTATCTTCCAACAGCACATAGCGTTTCATTTCTTTTTCAACTCCTTAATAACTTCTTCAGCTTGAGGATATGTATTTTTTATTGCTACAATTTCTAATTTTTCTAAACTGGAAGGATATAACTTATAAACAATAAATCTCTCGGACAAATTCATAGCTAAGCTATCCCAAACAAATACTTTTTCTATTTTAAATAAATCTAAATATAACGGAAATATAGCTGCCATCTCACTTCACCTCACTTTCATAAAACTGTGCTATGCGTTTGATTAAGCGTGGGGGTAAATATCTTGGGAAAAATATTCTTTCAAATATTTCATCATAATCTACCAAATAAATCTCATAATCTTCATTGTTATAATAATGAAAACCTCCATTATCGTGGTAAACTTTATAATTCCACAAAGTTGGTAACTCTTCTTTCAACCACTCCCCAAGTTCCTCGCACAACTGTTCAGCTGTCGGTGGGGTTAGGGATTGTTTGATAATATTCATAGCGTTGTTAATATCTTCGGTTCTTTTAGGTTCGTAATGCGTGTATGTGATTTTTTCTAATTCTTTGCGGATAATCGCCTCTAACTCTTTACTCATCTTTATCACTCCAACTCAATAGATTTTTTATTCGGTTAATTAAAACTAAGCCTTCTTGTCCTAACATCTGCTTGTTTAATAATTCCACTAATAATTCTAATATTTTAGTATCTCGTTTCTTCAGTTCCTCGAGTTCGGTGAGAGCTTGTTCAAGTACATCAATATCACGCATAACATCTTGAATACCTAACCAATTTTCATCCCCTAAACCGTGCAGTTTATAGAGACTTATTTCTTTTACAATATTCTTTAACGCTTCTAACTCTTTACTCATCTTTAGCACCCACTAACTTTTGTAATTTATTCATAGTTTTAATCAAAAGTGATGTGCCATTAACGGTAGATACCGTAAATGGTATGTCTAACAATTCTTTAACTGTTGCTTTCAACTCCTCGAGTTCGGTTGTTAAATCTGCTACCCATTGAGTTAGCGAGTTCTCCGTTTCTTGGCGTGCGATAATTTCTTTTTTCATTTCTTCATAATCCACCAATACCAAACGAAGTATATCAAGTTTATCTAATATGTCTTTTTTTTGTCTTATATTGGTTAAATGTTTCATCATTTTAATGTCATCAAGTAATCCGTTCCACGCTTCCTTTGCTTTCATTTCAGTTCCTCCTCTAGGGATTTGATTTTGTGTGAATAATATCTTTCACATTGTCTATTTATACATAAATCTTTTTTTCTATACAACCCCAGCAACTCATCTTTCTTTTCTTGCTCGGTGATGTAGGTTTGTAAATCAGTGTAACAAATACTAACATGTTCGTTCTTTGGTTTGTTAGTGCCGTCAGCATTAGTAATAGCTTCGGTTAACAAGTAATATAATTTTTCTAATTCTTTAGTCATTCTTACCTCCCCCAACCTAACTTCTCCGCCGTATCTATCATTTTCAACAACTCCTTCTTTTTACCATAAAACTCACCAATAGAAATACTATTGCTATCATTAAAATGAACTAGGTCATAACTAGCACTTCTAAAAGTTACAAACATTTTGCCTTTAACGTTTTGTGCATATATTTTAAATCTACCAAACCAATTATTCATATCTTCAAAAGATACTATTTTATGTTCTTTATTATTATGTATAACAACTTCCTCGTGCTTAATCATCTTGAGCCTCCTTAACTTCTTTTTCAATAGGCTTACCGTTTATGGTGTAGCATTTAAGTTCAGCGTTCCATACTTTCTTAGGTCTTTTTGGCTTAATGCCGATACTTTCTGTATAAGGTCCGTCCATAAGTGCTGAAACCGTAGCAATAATTGTTGATAATTTACTTTTTGAGCTTCTCATTCCGCTTTCCTAACCTTTCTTTCGTAGCGTATCTCAACGCCGTAGTTTTTTAATAATACTCTTACGTATGTCTTTGTGATGTCGTATCTCTTTGCTAACTCTTCAAGGCTCGATCCGTTCACGTAGTCTTTGCAAACATTCTCGTGCTTGATATGTATATCTTTGTATCTGTGATGTTCACGCCGTAAGTCTTTCGGTATATGGTGATATATGTAAGTATGCGACACGTAATGTTTCTTAGCTATCTGTCTAAGGGGTAAGCCTGAGATGTAGTCTTGGATTATTTCGGTCATGGTGATACCTCATCAAAATCAGTGAATATACTCGTTTGTCCGTTCGTTGTGATTCCGTTTAATCTATCAACGCTTATTTTATGATAGTTAGTGTCAATTTCAATTCCAATAAATCTACGCCCTAACTCTTTCGCAGCTACACAAGTTGTGCCACTACCGCTAAAGCAGTCAAGTATTAGATCGTTTGGTTGAGATGAGTTAATAATAAGATTTTTTATTATATTTATGGGTTTAATCGTAGGATGTAAATAATTATTTTTATCATCTACATTTGCTGGTTGGCGATAAACTGTTTTCTTACTCTCATAATCACCATAGATTTTTCCTTTTCCTTGTTCTAAAAACATCATACAATATTCTTTGTCTGGTAAATATCTATTACTGCATAAAGGTATTGGATTTGTTTTTTCCCAAATTAAGATTTCAAATCTACAATTCAAATTATCAAAATAATCAAGATATTGTTTTATTTGTTGTTTATTGCACCATATATAAATATATATAAATTTCATAACTCTTAATAATTCATCTAAAATTGTTTTGTAATCATAATTTAATGTTAGATTTTTACCTTCTAAAGCATCAAAATGCCTAGTCCCTCTATCTCTAAATAAACCTGTCATTTTTCCGCCATGTTCAAAATTATAAGGCGGATCGATTATAACTAAATCCACGCTATTATCTGGTATCTCTTTAATTAGTTCGTATGAATCACCTAAATGTATTTTATTTATCTCTAACATCTCAACCCCCTAAGTATCTCAATCATTAAAATAACCTCAGCTGTTCTTGCGCCTTTGCAAACGCTTTATAATCATTAGAATAACCCCTTTAAAATAGCTGCAAACACATCAACAACAATGCCGTTTCCAGCTTGTTTATATAACTGTGAATTACTTACTACCTTACTTGCTTTATCAAAATCTTCATCGCTGATACCCATTAAGCGCCATACTTCACGAGGAGATAACTTTCTAATTCTCAAATTTTGACTTTGTGTTTCGCATAAAGTGGATCTCCATATTTCTTGAAGCGAATATAATGTTTGTTGCAAAAGCCTAAACCCTTCATCGGTTTCCCACAAATTTTGCAAATTGACTTCTTTCTGTGCAACTTCATATGGCAACTCCTGCATAAACATATCAAGTTGTCTAAATTGTTGTTCTTCCAATTCCCATCTTTGTGGTGTATATCTACATTTGAATTGCTCCCACACATTTCGCAAGTTGTCTTTTTTAGAACCAATTTGTTTATCGTTCTCGCTGTTGTGTGAGCGTTCGTATAAGTTTGATTTTGATTGTTCCCTATCTTTAGAAACGCTTTCCTCATACAAGTTCGGTTGCAATATTTCCTTTTTGTAAACACTGTATAATCTTCTAATCGCTTGTTGTATCTCTTTCTTTCCAATTTCTTGCCACAATATTCGCAATAACGGTTTGCTTCTTTCATATTTAACACTCTCCTTTGTTTCTATTCTACTACATAAACCAAAAATATTTTTAAGTGTTATTATATTATTTTCTTTTATTTGTGGTTGTTGAGCGCTAATTCCCATACCACCAGCACTGCCAATTTGTCCACAAGTCGTGCTTAAAGTTTTTGAAATACCATCAATAATTGGCTTACGATTATATAAATCAAAAGCTTCAGGAATAATATTGTTGTTATTTTCAATAGTTTCTTTTATAGCATTTTCAATATAACCACCCTTAACCACCACCCCTACATCATCACCGCTTGTCTTTAGCGTTTGTATCATACCTTTTTGAACTACGCCACGCTTTTGATGTGGTCTATTAAGGTAAACTCCATCACCATCACTTGCTAATGAGTAGCCTTTTTTGGTAGCTTCAGGGATTGCGATTTTAGGTTCTCTATTTCCGCCTTGTAATGTTTGAATAGTCGGCGATAAACCATCATCGCTATAAACTCTACCAGTGCTTTCAGTAAAACCTTTACTTGTAATTTGTGCTACTTGGTTAAGCTTAGGTTCTAATAAAAAATTATCGTCCATTCTGCCACCAGCACGAGTTGTTATTGCTTTGGCAGGCTTGTTTCCATCTTGGGGATTAAATCTAAAGCCATTTCCTTTTTCTTCATTAACAATACTATTTTGCTTAAAGAAATTAACCATTTTATCACTCAAATAATACTTTTCATCAACTTCATCTTCTAAGTAGTCTTTTAATCTCTTTGTTAGTTTCTCTCTTGGTGGAAACTCATATCTTCCACCGCCTAGCAACGATACCATAAACACTCTATCTCGATTTTGAGCTACACCGTAATGCTTAGCGTTTAAACGTTGCGTATAATTTTTATAACCGAGACTTTCAATCTCTTTTTGTATCTCATAAAACTCAGCCATAAATGTTTCTTGGACTAAGTCAGGCACGTTTTCCATTATCAACACTTTAGGTTTATTAGTAGTTGCGTGTAATAATCTCAACACTTCATAAACTAACCCACTGCGTGTGCCACCTTGTAAACCCTCACGCTTTCCAGCTTTAGATAGATCAGTGCAAGGAAAACTCCATGTGAATATGTCGCATTCTGGTATGTGTGTCATTTTACAAATATCGCCATAGTTTTTAGTCTTGCCATGAATAGCGTTATATGAAGTTATAGCGTATTTATCTATCTCGCTTATTCCAACCGTTTCAAAGTCTATTCCAAGTCTTTTAAATGCCATTGCTTGACAACCCACTCCAGCGAATGCCTCAAATAGTTTAATTGGTTTATCGTAATCTTGAAAGTATTTTTTATAATCGTAATGTTTATCTTCAACGCCTATGTCGAATATATCTATCTGTTCTCTCATTCAGCGCCCTCCTTACATTCTTCACACAAAGCCTTTGCAATGCTTAGTAATAATTTGCGTTCTTGAATAGTTGCTATCGCCTCAATCTCAACGTTGTCATTTTCAATACTAATCTTAATCATTTTTTCAATTCCTCTCTAAGTTTATACTTTAAAATTGCGTAAATAATTTTACCGCTATTCTCTTTTGAAACAAAAATAGGTGGAACGTTGTATCTATGCCAAAAACTAATTAACGTAGCAACAAAGGCTTTTTCGTTGTATTGAGTTTTATACTCGTGAGAGAGTATCTTATCAAACGATCCGTTTTCAACTACTAAAGCTAAATTGTTTTCACCACGCCAAAACTCTTCTTCAATACGTGTTCTATCATTCGTGAAGTTGCCACTTAGTTCATTAAGGCTACCTTTTCTTTCAACAGCAAAATCTAGTATCATATCACATTCAATTCCTTGTTCTTTGTTAGTTGGTATCAAAAGAGTATAATCACCATAATCTAATTTTTGAACTTGGTAAGCAACTTTAATCTTATCAAGGTAATCAAGTATGTGTTGATTCTCTTGTTCACGTGTGTCAACTAAAACGATAGCTGTTTTTAAAATGTATTTTTCGATTGTGTAATCAGTTCGGTTAGGTTTCATACCCTACCCCCTTAAGCATTTTTAAGATTTAGCCCCATCATATTGTGCAACCATCTCTTCTAGTCTTTCAAAACCTTGATTTTCAATTAGGTTTGCAGTTTGAATAAGTGTGCGATTAAACAATGATTTAAGTTTCTTCTCAATGTTTTCTTGCCATTTTCTTAGCAACGTTTCACCTTCACGTGTAACTTGGAAATAAAACGTTAAATAGGTTTTCTTGTTCTCGTTAAGCATTTTTGTTTGAACGCCTATTTTATTATTGTCGCACCAATCTACAAGGTTCTTTACCAAGCGATAATGCTTATCTGGATTATACTTAAATTGTATCTTATACTGCACTATTAACATTAAACTCATTATTTTTCCTCAACTTTCGTTAAATAGATTATTTCATTTCCTAAATCTTCGTCAAGCGTAATCAACTCATAAACTTTAAACTTGCCATAATGTTTGCCTTTTTCGTAAATTTCAACAATTTCTTTATCACTTAAACCACTTGCTTTATCAGTCCCTATCTTTAACGCTTGACCTTCAAAAAAGAAATGAGTATAAAGATAATTTTCTAAATTGATATTTTTTATTTCCACTACTCCACCTCATATTCTATTCTTGAAAAAGGTCTTCTTTTCAATGATTCCATATCATAATCCGCAACTATACAATCAGTTTGGTCTCTAGGCGCAAATCTAAATGTATATGAACTATTTTCTATATTTGATATATCAATTACAGAAAACAAATATGAACTATTGTCTGCAATTGATATTAGTCGATATTCCCTATTATAAATTTTATAACGTTTACCTATTTGCAACAAAATATCGTTTACATAAATATTATCTAATTCATATTTTGCTAATTCAAAATCTATAAGACACGAATTATTTTTTGCAGTTATAGCAACAATTTTATATATTTTGTCAGTTATTTCTTTATGACCGTAAAATATAACTATGTCATCAACGAAAAATTTTGCCATTGCTTTTTTTGGGAATTCAATGGTTATTTGTTCGTGATTTTCATTGCAATTAAAATTATGTAATAACAAATTTATTTCAAACATCTACTCCACCTCATATTCTATTTCATATTTTGTAAGGAACTCTTTCAATAAAGCAATTTGTTCCTTTGTAGCGTTGATTTTAAGTGAACGCATATATTTTATACCACTTGCGTTAAAAGTCGCTTGTGGCTTAATCTCGTTGCTCTCAACGGCATTTACGCCGATTTCACTCAATGTTTTTTCACGAACTTGCATATCGTTCTTATAAAGTTCAACAACCTTTTCTAAATCAAGTGTCTTTTTTAACTCATTGACATATTTTGACACTTCTATTGTATCACCAATTACCGATAAAAGTATAGACTTATTTTTAGAAAATGACATTTCTTGACATTGTAAGTCGTATTTGATGTCTTTAATGTCGTAAGTCTTATTAAGCCATTTGTCATCAAAAAGCATATATTCTTTGTCATATTCTGGCAACGCTAAGATTTCTTGCTTTTTAAGTTCTTTACGTTTTTCTTCGTAAGTATCAAGTTGATTCTTAATGCTTTCGCTTAATTGTTTAAGGTCGGTTGTCATAAGTTTAAGCTCATCTTCAAACTTTGTAATTGGCTCTTTAATATCTCTAACGATAACGATCCGTTCATCACTAATAGCCTTTGCGGTTTTGTTAAGACTAGCAACAATATCTTTTGCGGCTTTTAAATCATCTTCGACAACTACCCAACCTTTGTATTGCTCTTGAATAGCCTTAACTTGTTCTTTTAAAGGTGTTAAATCATAACTTAACTTTGGTAACTCATAATCAACGTTTAACTTCGTAATTTGTAAATCATTCATTATTCAAATTCCTCCAAGTCTAAATCTTTCATTCTTAAAACGTTGCTTAAATGGACTGAACCTTCAATAATAACTAATTCATTATCTTGATAGGTATATGAAGCAACCTTATTCAAACCAGTAACAACAGTTATATAAACGCTAGGATAATAACCTTTTGTTTCTTTTATAACTACAACATCATTTTCTTCTACAACACCCATGTCAATGAGCTTTGCGTGTAATTTCATTTTATTCATAATTCTAATTCCTCTCTCTCTTTAATTATAATTTTTATTGTTTCTTTCAATGCGTTTAAATCGTTAATATTTAGCGTGTAATCAATTTTTGTATTTCCACGAGTATTTTTCCACGCCGTTAATAAAATGCTCTCTACGGCTTTAAAATCAGCCTCTACGCTTAAATTATTGCGTATGAACTCTTTTAATTCTTTTTCTTGAGTAGTTTTTTTGGTTTCTTTGATAGTTTCAAGACTTAAATCTAAGTCATCGCTATTCTCTGCAAGTTGTTTGTCTGTCATGGACACAACTTTCTTAGCTAGATCGTTGGGTGTTAAAGGTCTTGAGTAAATTGTTAGTTCGTGAAAGAACGCTATAACCATTTGCGTTTCGTTGAAAATTGCGACTTGTGAAAGATTAGGTTGAATCACACTATAATCAACAAACTCGTAGTAATTTGTTTCAAAAGGGTTAGGCTCAACTTTGACTTGCAAGACTTCTTGGTTGATTTTCGCTTGGAGTATCTTTGTTAAGATTTCGTTTCTTTTCATTAGCAACCGACCTTTCTATTGCTTGTATTTCAGTTTTACCTTTACCTTTAACTCCGTTGTAAGTGGCTAAATAGCCAGTTTTTGTTTTTCTTGTAAAGATTTGCTTATTCATTTCTAATCACCGCCTCGATGTAATCTCTCTCTTGTCCAAAGACTAAACGTGTTTGGAAGTCTTTTTCAAGTTTTTGGAGTTCTTTCCAATAAAGTTTAGCTTCTTTAAGCCATCTTGCTTTTCTCTTAGCTAGGATCTGTTTAGCTTCTTCAACACTACTTGCAATTTTGTTAGTGCCAATTATTTTTTGAATGGTATCGTCCCAACGTAATGCCTCAATAGTCTTTCTCATTGCACGACCGCTTGTCATATCACCGTAATGTTTACCGCTTTGTTTTTCTTGGAAATAATTAAAGGAATATTTTGAGTGTTCACAATTTTCTAAGAGCCAAGTTTCATAAATAAGCAACATTGTTTCTTGATTCTTAAACTTTTTTGTTTGTTGTTTTAAAAATGTGTAGAACTTCCAATCTCTTGGTGTTAAATTATTCTTTGTCATTACTGCATAATCATCAATCGTTAGTTGTGTCATTCCACTCAACCTTTCTACCACAACCAAGTTTTTTAATTGTTTCATTAGCCATTTCTTCAAAAAACGTAGTGTAGCAACCCATTTCATATTCTTCTCTACTTAACCATAAATACACGCCATCGTTTACCCAAAGCAAATATTCGGTTTTTCCAGTTTCTTCATTTTTACGTGTGATAATAAACTTTTTGTAAGGTTGTGGTTTTCTCATACCATTGCACCTCTTGTTCCTTTCTCATAAACTGTTATTACTGTTGTGCAACATTGCACGTTGATTTGCCATTTAATACCGTTGAAATTAACTGTGGCTCTACGCCCTTGCTTTAGTATATCTTTGTAAACTTTCCATTGTTTATCGCTGATAGTGATTTGATAAGGCACAAAACCTTCTTTGTCTAAATGATTTAAAGCTTCTTTCTCGATTTGTCTTAACAATTTAATTTCTTTATCGTTCATTATTTTTCGGTTACCTCCAACCTATAATTTTTATCGTCAAGTTCGTGCGCTGCACCTTGTGACAATATTCGATCTAATAAAACTGTTGCTGTTACGCTATCACTAGCCTTAGTAATTTTATTTGCTAACTCATCTGGTGAGTAGTTGCTTGATAAATAAACTGGCTTACCGTTATCAATTCGACCTTTAATAATTGGCGACCACACTGTAAAGATTATATCTTCAGTAAACTTTTCGCCACCAAAGTCATCAACAAACAATATATCAACGTTTTGGCATAGCCTTAATGTTTCTTCACGAGTTTCAAAGTTCCAAACCCCTTGTGAGATGTTGTTAGCTAAATCAAACATAACTGATTTGTTGCGTTTGTTAAGTTCGTTAGCCGTAAACCCCATAATGTATGTTTTACCTCTACCAGCATTTCCGTAGATATAACCACCATTTCCTTTTAAAAACTTCATTAAAACTCTTTCACGTTTTGGTGTTTCAAAGATTTTTTCAAAGTCTATGAGTGGTATATATGATTTATTCCACCCCCTAGATTTTGGACATCTTACATAACTTAACTCGTAATGGTTTCCAAACTCATCGTAAATGATATACGGTATGTATCTACTCTCACAAAGTTTTTCTTTTGTGTTAAAACACTGCTTACAAAGTTCAATTTCTTCTTCGTAGATAAGTTTGTCATTATTATCAAGTTTTTCTTTAAGTTTCTCATTTTCTAAGATTTGTTTTAAATTCATTGATTCACCTTCCTAATCTCTTGTAATTAAATGATCGTAGCGACCTTTTAAAATATCAACTTGTTCTTCTTTTTCCATTTCTTTAGATTTAGATTTATAAGTCGTTCCAAGAACACGAGTTTCAAAACTACCATTAAAAATTGTTTTAGGCATTAAATACCGAGTATCAATTTCACCATTTGGTTTTGTTCTAAACTTCACAGCATTATCTATTGCGCTTTTAAAATCATCTAAACGGAATCCTTCATTCCAACGAGCTTTAATTAAATCTCTTGTTTTATTAGTTGTGTGTCTTAAATTAAGCCCTGTCTTTTCGTTAAGATATTCAACGATTTCTTTGTAAGGTATCATTTCACCTTTTTCGGTGTTTTCAAAAACACCTTCATAAGTAGTTAAATCTTCTTCTTTTTTTTCCTTCTTTATATTCTTTAATTCTTTTATAGTGTTCACTCGTTGTTCACTCGTTGTCCACTCGTTGTTCACTCGTTGTCCACTTTGTTGTTCTCCATCTTGATAATATTCGTAATTTATTACTGTAATTAGTCGTCCATAGGGAGTTGTTAGTTGTTCAATGACTTGTTCGTTTTCGAGGTTTTTCAAAACGCGTTGAACCTTGCTACTCGAAAGCTTGTTTTTACCACCATAATATTTGACTATCTTTTCTCTACCAATTATAAGCTGACCTCTTTTAAGTATTATTTCTTTTTTTCCGAACATAGTTTTGCCGTCTTTGAATTGTGCTTCACTTAATAAATAAATAAAAACAGCAAGATGGTCTGGATCTTTAATTACAACAGGTTTTAAATCACGATATAATTTAAACCAACCTCTATTTTCCATTACTTTCACCACCATCTACAAAAGCAACAAAATCACTTTCCTTAACCATCTTTTTTCTACCAACTACTACATATTTTAATTTGCCTTCACGATACCAACGCCAAACAGTTTCAACTCTAACTTTACAAATTTCAGCTATTTGCTTGGTTGTGTATAATTTTTCCATAGTATCACCTCACTTTCTATTATAATTTAATGATAAGTGTATGTCAAGTGTATATAAGTGAATAATAAGTTTAATTTCATTTTTTCTTATTTTCACCTCGCAAAAGCATTTCCTTAGCTTCTTTAATTTTATCTTCGCTTGGCATAGGCATTTGTTCATGATAAAGTTGTTGACATCTTGCTAAGAAAACTCTCTCATCTTCGGTTAAAGGTGGATTGATTCCAGCTATATCTCTAAACGCTGTCCAACCTAGAACTCTAATTCGGTTAGTGCTGCGTTGAATAGTGGGATCGTAGATAGCGTAAACTTCACCGTAAACAATAATTTGGTCGCCTTTTTGAAATAATCTACCAAACTCATAAGCCATATCGCCCTCAACGGTGCAAGATACAATGCTTGGTGTTCCTTCACGCTTACGACTTTGCATATTGAATCCACACCAATACCCTTTGTCTTTGTTTTGATGTGGACTAGCACCAGTAATGCTTATGATATAGCCCATTGCAATGTATAATTGATAAATATTAGCCATACCGTCCATAAAGGGTAAGGTGTTTTCAAAATCTTTTTCCATTTACCCCACCCCCCTTAGAACGGCAAGTCATCTGGGTTGATTTCAATATCATCAAACAATTCTTTTTCTAAATCGCTTGTATCAACTTTCGGCGCTTGTGTTGGTTTGCTTGGTTTATAACTAGATTTTTTATTTTCTTGTTTAGAATAATCTTTAAAAGCTGGTTGTTCAGCTAATTCAAACTCTTCAATAACGATTTCTAATTCTTTATAATCTTCTTGATTCTTCGCCATGTTATAGCCTAAAATACCTCTACCTTTAATCCATTGCTTATTAGTAATTTTTGTCGCTACTTCACCAAAGCATTTAAACTTAACGTTAGTATAACCGTGTTTGAAAACATAAGCGCTTAACGTTCCAACAGTAAAGGCTACTCCAGATTGCGTGTTAATGTGTTTAATATAATCAGCTCTAGCATAGAATTCAACAAAATAGCCTTGTTCCATTAAATTTCCTCCTCGTTAGCGTTTAGTAATGCGATTTCTTGATTAGCTTTAGCAACGGATTTATCAATTACATCACTGATTAAGACTTCAACATTAGTTGATATTAGCTTTTCGCCAAGCGAATTAACAAGTTCAATCTTATCAAAACTTAATTTTAAGTCTTTTCTAATGTAATCATTGACAACTCTCTTAGCCATTTCAACTTTAGCGTTTTGGTCTAAGTCGTTAGACATAATGTTAGTAGCAACTGTTTTAACAATAAGCGTATATGCTTGTGTCTTTAAACTTTTAACTTTATCTTCAAGGCTCATTGTATCAGGTGTTACAACGTTTTCTTTAACTGGTGAAGTGAATGAACCATAAGTTGGTTTTTCGCTAGTAGGTTCCTTTTTTATTGGTGCTTTACCATTTGTATCACGACCATCAGGATCTTCTTCATCGGTTGGCAACCCTAATGACTTTAACAGTAGATATCTTTCGCTATACGTAAGTGCGCTACCGAACGCTTTTGATATGTCATTTTGTGCGCCATAATATTGCCAGTTGATTTCCCAAGTTTCTTCAGGATTTTCAGCGTTAATCCAAACATAGTCTAAACTACCTTCAACAATAAAATCTAATAACTCTTCATTTTTTTTGTTGGTATATTCGTGTTTTGCCCAACCACGATGGTTTGCTGATTTAGGTAAGAACAACAACTTTAATTCATTCATAACAGGATTGATTTTGTCTAAGACTTGTGCGCCACTTACATAAGAATAACCAAATGATTTTGTGTCTTTATAAAAGCCCTCGACTCGACTTCTTAATTCTACTAATTTTAAAAATAAGTTCATATTTTAATACCCCAATTCTTTCTCTATTTCTAGTTTTCTTGCGTTTAGATTGATAATCTTATCTTGATTTGTTTCGATTTTAAGCAAATCGCAAATGCCGTTATACTCGGCTCTTAATATAATGTGTCTGCTAGTCATAATGCTTTAATTCCTTTTCTAGTTTTTCAATTTGTTCTAAGGTTTCATAGTAAGGCGCTTTGCTATCTAATATGCCTTGACTTCTATCAAGTTCCATTTGGCGATATTTTCTATACAAGTTTAGCAAATCATTTTTCTTAATATCTCGCATAGACTTTATCAGTTCACCATCAAACTTGCCTTGAATATAACCGTCTTTAAAGCCTTCTCTACGACCATTTTTGTATGATTCACCTGTGCTCATTTTGATTCACCTCTTTGTCTTTCAAAGCTCTCTTTTCACCTTTTTGAATAGGGTTAAGATTGCTATTTGTCTTTGTTGCTAATGTTCGTTGGCGGTTTAATTCAGCATACTCTGGATCAACCAACAATGCTTCAGGGTAATACTTTTTGTAAGAACGCACTGACATATCATGTGCAACTTGTAAATGTTTTCTAAGCCTTACAAACTCTTTACCACAAACTTTACATTTAATCATATAATTCCTCCTTTTTATCTCTTTGGATTTTAAAGTCATCAAATTCATCTGGTGCGTTACTTGTTTGTTCAAGCCCTACTAAGTATGTATCGCTTGATTCAATAAGCACTTCGGCACACTTTTGAACGTTTAAACTATCAAATTGGTCTTTAATACCAACCTTTTCGCTAACCTTATTATTAGCATTGTCATACTCAAACGTTGCAACTACATTAAACAATACTTTTTGAGTGCTTTCTATGTAAGTTGCACTCACTTCTTCGATCTCGACAAATCTATAAGTTTGCCTTATGTCATCATTAACTTCCTTTGCACTAAACCTTGCAGCAATCTCTACTTCTAAGTCTAAACCAAACTTATAAAGTGCGTCAAGTGCCGTTTCTACTGTCTTATCTAACATTTCTTTCCTCCAATAAGTTTTTGTCATATAAATCTTTCTTGTATCTTCTGTGTTTTTTTATATAATTTGTATTGCTCTCAGTATCGTAATATTGAGAGGAACCACCACGTTCTTTTCTTCTTTCAATATTTTCTTCTAATTTACGTGGATCGATAATGAATTGAATCAACCGCCTAGATACATTATAAAGTCTTGCTAATTGCCTTTGCGAATAACCGTTCCTTGATAATGACCTAATATCTTCTTTATCAATATCATTTAATTTTCTTCGTTTGTCATAAGTTAGCGGTATTATTAACTTCTTAGTTTCAAATTTGTATGGCATTTAATCACTCCTTTTCGCCTTATTTATGGCTTGTTATACCTTTATTATACCACTATGTCAAATGATGTCAAGGACTATTTTAAAAAAATATTAAAAAGTTTTTTAATTAGTTTACAAAGCAACTATTTTGTGCTATAATATAGTTGTAATCATCTCTAAGATCCTTTCTATTGTATTGTTTATATTTTTAATTCCTAATCACATTTCTTTTTCCTTAGAGAAAGCCCTCTCATCTAGCTAATGAGAGTGTTTTTTCTTTTTAAGGGGGGACACCTTAGCGACATCTCAAACTACCCCCACCCCCTTTGCTAATTTCAAAAACAAGCCCCCTACTTTTAAAGGTAAGGGGTATTTTCATTTTTATTCACGCATATTTGGGCGTGAGTGCATTTTTCTATGCAAACGCGAGTGTGTAAGGGCTTATTCTGGCACACGTGGTTGTGTGTTCGTGCGTGTGCGTGTGTGCGTGGCTTGGCGTTTGTTCTGGTGTGGTGATCCGTTGCAATATGTAAACGTTACATATTTTAAAAATCTTTATAAAAAACGCTTGACATATATTTTAAAAAGTATATAATAAAGGCATAAAGGTTCGCAACCTTAAACAGCGCAGCCGTTAAGAGCTGGAAAGGAATAGAAAAAATGTTAATAAAACAAATCGCACCAAATCAAATCAAAGTTACAACAGAAAACAAGATTGTATTTCAAAGCTACGACAGCAACGTATTAAAGTATGACATTGAAGCGGATCAAATCACGCTTGGCAAAGACTGGGACTATTCAAAGACAACGCTTAAACATCTTTACAACTTCGGCAGCTATCAACTACCAACAAAACAAGGCACAAATGACTTTATATGTATATGTCAAAGCGAGATTAAAAACAAGCGTCAAGAGATCCAAGAGTTAATTAACAACAATATTATTAAATATGATGAAAGTTTGTAGAAGTGAAAGACAATGACAAAAAAAGAATTGAATCAAATCATATCAAAGGAATTAACAAAAGTTAAAAATGAATTGGAATTATTACAAAAGATTAAAAAAATTGATCTATCTAAGTTTGAAGGTAAACAAATCAGCAAGAGAATAGAAGCACACTTAAAAAAAGAACTCGGTGAAAATTATTACATATCATTAACTTACGATTTATACTATGATTACAAGTTATATATAAGCTACATGGAAAAAAACGAACACAATTATTATAACGAACGCATTAAAATTGAAATCACAGTATATAAAATGAATGAACCAGTAAAATTATTTAGATATAGCGAACTAGAAAAGCAAATCGATCAATGGATTAGCAGCCATGAAAAAACTATCGACAAATTAACCAACGAATTAGAAAACATTGACCACGCTATAAAACTATATAATGATTTAATCGCTATTGAAATAAAATGTGGTAAAGAATTAAGTTATATTTTTAAAGATTCAGTAAGTTTTTATAATCATACATGGCGCAGAGCGATAGAGGAGTAAAACATCATGATTCTAAAATTAAAGCGTTTTAATGTAAGTTATAAAATAAAATACCAAGATATTAAAGAACTTGCTAACAAATTGATTATATCTCGATTCATACCAGATCAAACGGAAGCGAATCAAGAAGCAATCACGGAAGCTTTACAGGTTAACGGATTTACAAAAATAGAGTTTATTATATAGGAGGTTTGAAAATGAAAAAAGAAATTGAAGAAAATATCGAAATAATATACCCAGTTAAAGACTTTTTAAAAAGAAATGTTAAAATTGATTTATTATGTGATTTTTACGGAGAAGCTAACTATGATTTTACAGTTAATCGCTGGATCAGCTGGATTGTTAATAGTCAAGGTTATAAAATGAAGGATTTAAAGACTATTAAAGACAATGATTTTTTAAAAAGTGTAAGAAGTGAAATATATAACACCTATTCACACATGAATGCTTTAACGTTTTTATTAGAAATAACCATTGAAGATTATTTTAGATTATTAGAAGGCACTTACAAAAAAATAAAAATTGATAAAAAAGTTATGTGCGGCGCTTTTGATAGCTGGAACGGATCAGGAAGCGACCTAGATATAAAACTCGAGAAAGATATAACAATAAACAAAAAAAATATAAATCGCATTTTATTAGAAAAAAACGGATCAAAATATGATTACACAGTGGGCCAAGTTTATGGTTTAGTCGGTTCGTGTTGGTTTGATGATTATAAAGTTATTTAATAACATACCAAGTTAAAAAATTAAGAAGCTTTTAAAGGCTTCTTTTTTTATGCTTTGGATCTTATTAAGTCTTTATAAGTCTTTTATATCTTTTTAAGTCTTTTTAAGTTCTTTTATATATTAAAGCTCTTTTTATCTTTTTAAGTCTTTTTTCTTTTTAAGTTCTAAACATATTCTTTTATATCTTTTTAAGTTTATATAATTATTTTGTTTTAAAATCTTTTTAGGTTCTAAAATCTTTAAAAGATTCTAATTATTTAAACGCTATCTATAAAAGTAAGAGCCTTAAAAAACTATCTAAGCAGCTTATAAAGGCTTTTTAATATCAAAGTTGATATAATATTCACGTTTTAGATAAAAATCTTTCTAATGGCTTATAAAGTGCTTTAAAATGCTTTTTAATCTCTAAGTGTTAATCGCTTTTTAATCTCTAAGTCTTTCAAAGTGGCGGTATATACACGTTGACATTTGACTTATAAGGGGTTATAACCAGCATAGATTCCGTAAAGATACAAGAAAGTCCTAATGTCAAACTTAAAAAGTAGCAATAGAACTTAGAAAGCTTAAAACGATAAAAACGTTAAAAAAACGTGTAAATAGTTGACAAGGCAACAAAATGAGTGTTAAAATATAATAAAGCAGTATGTTCAAAAACGACTTTGCAATTTTTTCCCAAAAAACCCTTAAAAAAACTTAATGTCAAAGAATGGAGGTGCGGTAATGGCTTATAAAAAAACAAATGCTGATCGAAGTATATTTGAAAACTTATTAAAAGAAAATAATAAAAAGAAACAAGAGTTTTTAAATAAGGTTAAGGAATTGTTAACCGCACACGACTTTTATAACAAAACAATCGAGGAAAAAACCGACTTTTTATTAACGGAAAAAGGTTTAAAGACAATTATAGCTTGTGCTAAGGAAAACTTGCAATTAGTAGAAATAGGAAATGTTTTTGAGATTAGTCAAAGACAATTTATAGATATAAGAAATGCCCACCCAACAATTTATGACGCTTTTGATTTAGGTTACTCAAATAGAGATACTACGGTTATAGACGCAATGTATAAATTAGCGAGTGGCTTTTTTGTTACTGAAGAAGAAGAACAGTTAATGTATATGGGAACTAGAGAACCTAATAGAAGAGTTATTAAAAAACAAAAATATATTCCGCCTAACGTGTATGCAGGTCAATATATAATGAATAATAGAAAACAATTTGAGTATAAGCGAGATACCGATAAAAACCAAGTGCCAGAAAGCAATATGTTTAAAATAGAACTTTCATTTGATAGTGGCGAAGGTAATAATGAATAAATTTAGAATTGAAGTCTTAGATAAGTTTAAACCTTTAATGGTTGATGATCCTAATCTAATTAAAGAGAAAAGAAACTTTATATTAGTTAGCGGTCGTGTTGGTGGTAAAACGGTTGCCTTAACTCAAAAAGCATTTATAAACCTATGTCAGTATAAAACACACGATATACAAGTATTAAGAGCAAACTCAAGCAGTATGCAAGAAAGTATATTTAGCGAACTTAAGAAATACTTTTTTAATAATTTACCTGAAAATATCTTTGCACAGTTTAAATGGAAATCAAGTCCGCCTTTAAAAATAACAAGTGCATGGGGTAATCAAATACATTTTAGTGGTGTCGGTCTTGGTAGTAAAAGCGGTAGTAATATATCACGTGGTAAATCACCTGATAGACCTTTATCTTTAATAATAGTAGAAGAAACTCAAGAAATCTTTAGTGGTTTAACTGGTAATGCTGATTTATTGAATCATGCTCTTGCTACTTATCTTAGATATTTAGATGATAAAATTGGCAAAGTTGTATATGCAGGTAATAGAGATAGAAATATAAATGCAAAATTTAATGTTTGGTGTCGTGAAAAAGAAAAAGATAGTAGTTTTACAACAATAGAAACAAATTGGACTATGATAAAGCATTGGCTTAATCAAGCAACTATACAAGCTATCGAAATGGAACGTGAATTAAACCCTAAAAACTACGAATATATGTTCATGGGTATTCCAGTAGGCGGAAATGACCTAGTTTATGGTGCATTTACCGAAAATCTACACGTTGTTCCTGAAACTGTCCATGATGTTAACAATAGAAGGTTCTTTGAAGTCAAATATAATGAGTTTAAGACCAAAAAAGAGTATATACATAGGTTATTTATAGGTGTTGATGGTGCAAACTCACGAGATACAGCAGCATTTATGCCAATATTTAATACAAAATCTAACAAAATGATACTAAAAACTAGCGAAATATTCTCACATAATCCAAAAAAGAATGGAATTATTAGAAATAATATTTTAATAGAGAAATATGTTTCAAAGTGGTTTGATAAAATTATTGAAAAATATCACCTTTGGGACTTAAAAAACAATGAAATAATCTTTGTTGTTGACGGACATAATATAGATTTAATTGAACAATTACAATTTTATCTAGGTCATAAAGCAACTATAATAAAGTTTACTAAAAAAGATTTGATTCAAACAACCGAAAGAGTTAATAACGCATTTGTTAATATGTCTTTATTTATTGAAGAAGCAAGTTGGGTGGAATTATTCCAAGATCCTAACTTCCCTACTCCGCCAAGCGTATTATTTAATGAGTTGCAAACTGTTGCTTGGGACGAAACAAATCATGATAAGTTCAATGATAGCATTCCAAATGACTTAACAGATGGAATTAGATACCCAATAGCATTTTATGCTGATCCTGAACACTTGTTAATAGATTAGAAAGTAGGTGTAGAAATGTCAAATGTAGCTCAAGACACTTCATTAGTTCAAGAACTATTTAATATAAGTGCAGTAAATCCATCTCAAACGTATCAATATCAGTTTAGAGATACTTTTTACGCATTAGTTCCTGCTAAATTCAAACCATATTATTATCAAGTAGTTAGAAAATGCTTAAATTGGTATAGCGGTTATGTTCCTGAAGTTCATATAGCGACAACTGGTATGTTTTCAACAGCAATAGGTAATACAATCGTTAAAGAAGTTACAAAACTTATTATCGGTGGTAAATTATTTGCTCAAAATGCTGGGTATGAAAAATACGAAAATGAAGATAAACCAAATGATACACTTTTAAAGTTTAATAATTGGTCTAAATTCTATGATTTTCAAAATACAATATCTAAGTTTGTAGAGTTTACTGCAGCTGGTGGAACTGGTTGCTTAAAAAGTGATGTAAACTCCGCTGGTGATTTAAAATTAACAGCATTAAGAATAGATCAATTTTTCTATGAAGTTGATTTTAGTGGTAAAGTAGTCGATTTTCTTGGATTCTTAAAATCATATACCGCTAAAGTCAATAAAGGTCAAAATAGAGATGATATAAATGAAAACTATTATATATTAGAACATAGATATTATGATGAGAATAACAAGCCAAAAATAGAAATCGTTGCTAAAAGAGATTTTGGACAAGTTACAACAGCTCAAACTTTTGATACAACTATTACTACTGAAGTTAAATGGGAACAATTACCTGAACACATTAGAAAAATGGTTAAGAATGAGTTTGGTAAAGATATTATGCTTAACGTTCCTGAAGATTTAGATTTTGAAGATTTAGGAATTGATTTAGCACATTATACAAACGCTAATAGAACACCTGAAATTAAAATGGGTGAACCAGTATTGCTTAATCTATTATCTTATCTATTTGAATGGGACTACTCATTTACAAGTATGATGACAGACCAGTATATCGGTCGTGGTAAGGTTTTAGTTCCTAGACTTATTGGAAATCCTAGTTCACAAACAAATGGTTATTACGAGGGATTTGATAATGGTATATTCACTCAAGTTCCATATTCTAATATCGAGAATCAAAAGCCACATAATGTTCAATTTGATTTAAGAACTAAAGACCACATGAATATAAGAAATATGTTAGCCGAAAACATTGCAACAACAGTTGGAGTAAGTGGTAGTGATATGTTCTCATTCTTAAGGGACGCTACTGGATCTAAGACAGCAACTCAAATTGCTAGTGAAAGTCAAAAAACTATCTCTTATATTGAAGAAAAACGTAATGTATTTACTCCAGCAATTGATAATTCCATAAAACGTTGGCGTAAATTCTATAAAGGTGAAGATGACTTTATTATTAGATTTAGTTCTCAAAATATGGTTAATAAACTTGTTACAGTTGATGAAGTAAGAGCAATGAAAGAAATTGGCTTTTCAATGTTTGATACTTTCCAAAAAATGTTCCCAGCTGTTGATGAAGCTCAAATATGGCAAATGGTTAATCGTTCAAAACGTGAAAAAGAAGAAATATTACGTATGCAAACTGAGATTCAAGCCGAAGCTAACATTACAGCATTTGAACAACGTATGAAAAATATCAATAATCAGCCTGAGGGACAAGGAATTAAAGAAAAAGAGGAACGTCCAGACCGTGAAGAATTGGAAGAAATTGATGAAAATGGTAAAAAACAATCAACTTTCGGTTTGTTTAGACGTAAAAAGAACTAATGAAAGCCGACACAAAGTCGCTACTCAACGATTACGTGAACGGCATTAGCGACTTACAAAAGAAATATAGAAAAGATAATGACAAATTCGTTTTATTAGCCTTGTTGTTAATTTATATAGTTGAATATATGACTAGCAAAAATGCTTATTTCGTTCAAAAGTATGCACCTATCTTAATCAATAATGACATTCATGACACTAAAAAGTTCTTGACAAACATTGACAAAGGTATTAAAGGTAAAGGTGAACTTAGAGATGATTTAAGAACGTTTAAAAATACAAATAGCCCTATACTTAATTATATCACAAATACACGTAAAAGTCCACAAAAAGCACCAATTTTAGCGATTACAAAGGGACAACGTTTAATGCGTTTAGAAGAAGAATCAAAGTTAATGGAACAAACAAATGATATTAGTTTACTTGTCAACCAAATGATTTTCAATAAAAAGAAAAAGGTTTGGAACACTCAAAATGATAACTTAGTAAGAAAAACAACGTTTCACCAAAATGTAGCAAATGTTAGTGTTGCCATTAACTCAACATTTAACGAAGGTGGTATGAGTGCTTTATTTCCAGCACATTCAACGCTACCAGCACATGAAAGATATAATTGCAGATGTTATTTAACCTATGAATAAAAACGCAGTGGAAGGTCGTAAGAACGTTTATGGGCGATCATTGAGTTAGTTTGGTAGGTTGCTAACTAAAAAGGTATTAACGTATATAGCCGATTGCAAGTGAAGGGCGCAAAGCGTGAGTAACTTGATAAACATTCCGTTATATTACGAAAATATATACTTGCAAACTCAAAGCAAGGAGGAAAGACACGTGTTTAAAATATTTAGAAAGAAAAGAGGTAAAACTATGGCACTCAACCAAGAAACTCTTGAACAATTAAAGGGTTTATCAAAGGAAGATAAGGAATTGCTTATCAAATCTCTAAACGATGAAAATGTAGAACCACCAAAAGTGGAAGAAACTGACAAAGTTAATGAGAATCCTGATGAAAAACCTAATCAAGATGGCGATAAGCCAAAAGAAGAACCAAATCAAGAAAAACCAAAAGTGGAAGAACCTAATCAAGATGAAACTGTTGCAGATAAGTCTAAAGAAGAAAAGACACCTCCAGTTGATAATGCTTGGGAATCAGCGTTAAAGAAGTTACAAGAGGACAATGACAAGAAAATCAAAGCCCTTGAAGATGAACTTGCTATTATTAAAAAACGCCAACCAAAAGGTTTTGAACCACAACCAAATCCAAAAGCCGAAGATTTAGATAGTGAAACTGCTCGTAGAAAAGCAATGATTAGAAATCGTTGGTAAAAAAATCAAATTAAAAAGGGGTAAATAAAAATGGCAGATTTTACAGGTTATTCAGTCAACTCAACCGCTTTTCATATTGCGGTTGCAAACCAAATGATTGAAACAATTATTCAAAATGACTTATACCAAGACGGTGTAGGTATTATACAAATTACAGCCGATAGTATCGGTGCAAGTGCTGTCCGTGTTCCTAAGATTGCAAAAAATACTGCAAAGTTTAGAGAATTAGGACATACAACAAATGGTGGTTTCGCTAACACTGATTCCGTATCAACTTACGGTTTAACAGAAGAAATCATCACATTGAAATACTTATATGATAGTATGGAAGATGTTCCAAACGTTCAAAGTATTTTATCATTGCAAAACGCTGCAAACGTATCTCGTAGAGTTATTGAAATTGGTAAGGCTATCACTCGTGGTAGAAATGCTGGAACATTAGCTCATCAAATTGGTGCGGTATTAAATGCTTGTGTCACTGCAAAATCTGGAACTGGAAGAGTTTATACTTATAATCCAAATACAGTTGGGGACGCACTAGCTAAGTTTAGGGACGCACAAGCGGCTTTAGACAATGGCGATAGCTACCATGATACTTTCCCAATCGAAGGTAGATTAGCAATCTGGCGTCCTGCTGGGTTAATGCAACTATTAGACAAAGGTGAAGTAATCGTTGGTGGTTCTAACTTCGCACAAGACATGGTAAGAAGTGGTGCTGTTGATCCAACATTCAAAGATAAACTTCCAGAAAACGCAACTGGTTATCGTGGTATGATTCATAGCACAGCTGTGATGGTTGCTACAAATCCAATTTGGACAGAAGCTGAAAATTGGTTAGGATTAACCGCTGGTGATTTAGATAAGTTCCAATGCGTATTAAGTTCATATATCGCAACTGGTAGAGGACAAGCATTCCCAGAGCAAATCAAAGTTATTGATTCACCAAGTGTAAATGGTTTGAGAATTCAACCATTAGCAAACTTTGGTGTTAAAGTATTATTTGAAGGTGGTATTAAGTTAATTACTAATTCCGCTGTAACATTTACTGCTGACACTGGCGACTTCCATGACGCTTTATCAGTAGTAGCACCTGGTTCGCAGGAGTAGTTACGCTGACATTCAACCTCAACGGTGGTAATATCGGTGGCGATACTACTGCCGTGAGTGTATCAGCGGTAGATAATGGGGTATATAATATAGTAGATTATGCACCTACACCAGTGAGAACTGGCTATACATTAACAGGTTGGGCTTATGATAGTGCTGGAACTGAACCAGTTGGCGCAGATGACAATGTGGACGTAAATGACACAATCTACGCTGTATGGGAAATTATAGACTATGACATTACTTATGTTTTAGACGGTGGAGTAAATGGTGTTGGTAACCCAGCAACGTTTGATGTAACTGATTTGCCTTTAGTATTGGCTGACGCAACAAAAGACGCTAATACATTTGGCGGTTGGTTCACAGACAGCGAATTGCAAACAGAATTAGCTGATGGAACTATCACCACAGTTGGCGATATTACATTATATGCTAAATTCACATTAACATAAAATAAATAATTTAGTGGGTGGCGAATGGCAATAAGTTTGCCGCCCATTATACTATAAAGTGTGTAGATTTATTCAAGTGCAACTCTTGGACACTTTACCAAAAAGGAGTGAAAATTATGTGGTCTAATACAAACGAAATGAAATATTCTACTAAATGGCATATGTATTTATTAGATGTTGAATATGTAAGAAAGAGCTTAGGGTTAGACTTTGTAGCAAAAGAAAAATCACTAGCAAAAGCACAAGATAAAATGTATCAAATTAGTAGAACAATTTATAGTTATATTTATAATCATACTCGCCAAGTAAGACACGTTGAGTATCATTTGGCTATGGAAGAAGAATTAAGACCGCTAATACAGGAAATATTAGAATGGCAATGTAGATACGAGTATGAAAGTGACGCTCTATTATTGGCTATGCAACTTGGTGTTAACCCATTAAATGGTATAACCTTAAACATGAATGATTTGCGTGGTGCAAGAGTAATTTCAAAACAAGCTGAGGATCTAATGATTACAAATGGATTATTATATGCTGGTCGTTATATGGGTAGCCGTAGAGAAAGCGAATTTGATTATACCGAAATGGGGTATTAGATTATGGGTAATATTGGTGCTGGTGAAGTATTAACAGCTTATCTAATCAAAGAAAGCATTGCGAACGTAGTAGATAGTCAACTTAAAGAAACGAGCATAGAAACCATAGCAAAACTAGAAAGCGTAGAAAGTTTTAAATATAGATACCTTACAAATAATGAAATGACTTTACAACCGCTATCAAACTGGGTAAAAGGTCAATTTGAAAAAGTCTTATATACAAGTGAACAAAATATCACATTTAACGAAAGAGATTTTATATTGTTTGAAAATAAAACTAAACTACGTATTACTAGAATCATACCTCAGCAACAACATGGAATGTTTTTAATTAGTAAAAAGTTTCCACACATTTTGGAGTTGCAATAATGAAAAGAGATAGTATCACTTATGATATGGACATTTGTTTAGGGTTGGCTCAATATATTGCGCCTATGGACACTGGTAATTTGAGATACAACGCTATTAGAAAAATATTACGTAGCAATGGCTTTACTATTAAATATTCATTACAAGACGCTTTTTATATCTATTTTCTTGAAGAAGGCACACGTAAGTTTAGCGGACATAAAGGGTTTATAGGTGGGCAAACTGTTCCAGCAATGGCGGGTTATTTGCATAGTAAATATGGTGGCAAAGATACGCAAACGCTTAATCATTTTAGATATTTTGCACATCGTGGCGCTACTGAAATTGCTCAAATGAATAATGCTGCTGAATTAAGACAAGCGCATAGTTTAAATCAAGACATTCGTGCTATTGCTTTAAAAAATGGTTGGGAAACCAAAGGCATAGACTTTTATAATCAAAATTATACAAGAAATCGTATGCAAGATTACATTGATGTTAGAGGGTAGGTGTTATTGTGATTCAAGAAGTTATTAGAAGTTCAATAGAAACAAAACTTAATAACAATACTGCTAGTAAATCATTCGTGGTTGGCTCATACGCATATTTAGAAGATAAAGGACAACACTTCGTTTATAATATCAAGCAAAGTTATCGCTTAATAGAAAAGAACTTTATACCAGCTATGATGACATTCACAGCAGACTTCGCTGCAATACCTAATCAAATAAATGGAATTGCAACTATCGGCATGGAGTTTCTTATTCAAAGTGATTACCAAGATGATTTAGAAACGGATCTAAGCGCCTTAAATGAAATAGTAAGCAAGGTTATAGGTAACTATGAAGATTTAGTTGACGGCTCAACTACATATCATACAGTTTGGAATATGGACGCTTTAATCCCAGCTGGATTAACAAGCCCTATCAACGGCAATTATTATCTAAGAGTTCAAACGAATATTTACATAGAGTTTAGTGATACAAATATCTTTGGGAATGCTTATAGATATTATTTAGACGATAAACTATTATCATTATATGATGGCGATGTGGTAAGAACTAATGAAGAAAATTACCCACATAAGCAAGGTGATAATGAGGCTAAGGGTGGGAACACCACAAGCCAGTGGAGTGCAACTTTAATATCTTATGTAGATTCTAACTTGCAAAGCATTAGCGATGTTATCTCAAGCAATTCATACGATATGGAAAAGGTTTACACATACACTGAAAAATTTAACGGAACGACATTACATACATTTCCAGTTAAAATAACAAATATCAATCGCAAAATCTTGTTAGGCGAAAAGCAATATATATTGATTAGTTTAATAAAGAGCGATGAAGCAGCACCTGTATAATAGATTAGGAGGGCTTTAATATGCAAGATTATAATATTAACGTAAACTACACTCAAGAGCAATACGTTTCAAAGACAAGCCCTAAATACGAACCTTTTGAGAGTAAAACAAAAGCCGCTAGTAATTTACAAAAGGAAAAAACTGAAACCTTGAACGGTGGCAAGATTAGAAAAGTAGCTGGAATAGGTTTAGCGGTTGCACATAAAATCAATAGTTATGTTGGTGAATATACTGAAAATACAGTTAGTGCAGCACGTAGAACAGTTGGTTTAACTTATGCAGCCTTTGGATTAGCTTCAACTAGCCACCCTTTGATAGCTGCGATAGGAACAGCGATTTATACTGGCGACAAAATGATAGATTACGGCATTAAAGTTAATAAAGAGAACCTATCAGCCGATTTTTTAAGGCAATTAAGTGGTGGGGTTTATAAGGCAAGGGGGTAGGCTATGTTTACGTATAATATTATCGTTTATGAACGCAATAAAATAACATACGTTAAAGTTGATAGTCTATCTTACACATTGAAACTTGATGAGAGTTTAGACAGTGGAGTTTTAACAATTCCTAGATCAACTCGTAGAACAAAGTTTGACAGATTTTCAAGAGTTGAAATTAAGATAAACGATGGCGTTGAAGAAAAAGCAACAACATGGTTAGTATATACAACAAAAGTAGAAATAGATAGTCGTGGTGCTAATAAGACATATAACCACACAATAGGCTTAATAGAACCTACAAAATGGCTTGAAAAGTTCGTAGTAGGAACTTTAACATTCACACAGCCTTTAACTGGCACACAAAAAACTCTTTATGACTACTTAGAGAGAGTAAGACAGTTAGTTCCATTCGTGCCTAGAAGCAAGGTTTTCTCAACAAGACTATTTAGAATTGACAGCACATTTAGGTCTATAATCAATAGTGTAATTGCGCCTCAAATGTATCTTGATAAGAAAAACCTTAGAGAAGTGTTAATTGAACTTTTTAAAGTTGTTAATGCGATTCCAAGACTTTATTATGATAGTGGTTGGATTCTAACTGGTGATTTTATTAACCAAAGACAGTTAGAGATTGAAATTGGTGATGGCGACATTGATTATATTCAAGAAGCTAGTGGTGAAAACTTTGCCCAAAGCGCTGAGATTTTTCACGAAAATACTATTCCTGATAAAGAAAACGTAATTTACGAAGGCTCTATAACCGATTACATAACCTTTAGAAACAATGATGTTATCTTGGGTGAAAGTGATTTAAGACTTGTTTTAAGCCAATATGTTAGTGAAATGACTAATTTATATATGATTATTAAAAAAGATGATACTACAATAACAAAAGTCAATCTTAATAAATATCTGTATGAAAAAAAGGTTTATGACAGCTTAGATATGGAAAATTATAGCGATGAAAAAAAATCACTAGCAATATATTGGACATATAAATCAAATGAAATAGCAGGTTTTAGTGAAACGTTTGGTGCGATATTTCAACAAATGGCTATCGAAAGGATTTTAATAGATTTGGGTGAGGATTTGTTTTGGGAAACATTAGATTTTACAAGTCAACAAATATATGATTTGATATTTCAAGTAGAATATGTCCCTTATATTGAAACAATGCGTTCAATTCAGTATCGTGAGAACTTTGAGCCTTACGCACTTAGCCCAGACTTATTTGATGAATATAGCGGTTTAATTATAAATCAAGGCGAAAGGTTAAATGAATTGTTTGACTTAACCGAAAATGTTTATGGACAAATCCAAAGATTAGGTGTAGATACTGTTTCTATAAGCAAAAAGCATTATTTATTTAGCGAAGTTTATAACTATGGTGATTATACAACCGATGGTTATATCGTTACTAAAGTCGAGATTATACCTTATACGACATATCTAATTGCAAGATATGAACTAAGCAAAAACTGGAACAGAATAGCACAATTTATTCAAATTGATAAAGAGTTTAGACCTTATGAAGTTTCGTTAACAAAATCAGCGTTCACACTTAAAAGAGATATTTTAATCAATGTTGGTTTTGTTGAGATTTCAAACAAGAAAACATATAATGTTGGAACAAGTAATTATTCAACAATCACATCAATATTTATGAACACATTTAAAGAAGGAACATATTTATCAAGTAATATTAGTGTTTTAAAATTAAGAACAAATTATAGTATTAACTCCTTAGCAAAACCAGCAGCTTCTTTAGCCGAAAAAAATATGTTGAAATGGAAAGTTGATTTCGCAGACACAAAATTAGCAGGTAAGCAAGTCGCTATTGATGATAGTAGTTTAATTAGTGTTTTGAGTGGGCGTAGAATCCAAAAAGGTGTTTATTATACAAATGAATACGGCGAGTTAGAAACATTAAGAATTTATATGCAAAATGGTATTTATGATATTAACGCTTTAGATATTGCCGAGAATAGTTTGGCTAAAATTGTTGCTGATAATTTGCCTGAAGTTAATGAATATAGTTATCGAAGTTTTATGAAAACGCCATTGTTCCAAGTTCCTGATTATAATGTAAAAAAAGATAGTGCTGAAATATTAGGGTTAGAGTTATTTTTACCAGTGATCCCACAATATAATGTAACCGATATATTTGTTATTGGTGATAGTTTATTAAAGGAAAATTTGCTTATAAGAAAAAGAACAGTTAGCAAGACATTATATTTTTACGGATTAACAAGCCGTATTGAAAAAACTCAAAGCAACTCTATAAATTTAAGTTCTGCAACGCAATTAACAACAGTTGATGGTTATGTTAACTACGACGATATTGAAATACCAATAAGTGTATATCATAGTTATAATTATTTTGCTATCGCTGATTCTCAAGGCAATTTATATCTTGGTGTTAATCAATTAGCCTTAACTGGAACTAAAACTAATATTACAAAGATACATTTTAATTTCATAGAGAGAAAAACTTACCCAGAAATTGATTTTGAAACAAATAAAGAAAATCACCCTTATTTCTATAATGAGTTTGAATTAACGATGACAACTAATATGTTACTTAGATTAGCAAGACCAGAGTTTGATAACTTATTTACATTAACAGCAACAATGTTCTTGATTGAAATTGCATATCAATATAGTGTATATTTCGATAGTCAGTTTAGTTTCACAGCTGCACATGCAACAGGCACTTATAAATGGGAAAACAGCGATGTAACGTATTACAACAGCGCTAGTAACAAGGTAACGGCTTATGTCGATACAACTGGTTCACCTAAACCTGTTGCTAAAGATTATGCTGAATTAACAGCGTTGAGGTTATATGCTTACAACATGACTTCATCAACGTTAGGTGAATATGGTGTTGCAGGAACTCAAATTGACTTAGCGAGTGCGACTATCGTGGTATCAACAGCTGAAGATGTTGAAGATGTTTTACAAGCTGGTAATCCTACGGCTTGGGCAAAATTTATTGCAGGTAATATGACAGACACAGTATTAAAGGTGACCGATGCTAATTTAACAGTTAGTTATTGGAAACCGACTTATCCATTACATGGGTATTATAAAAATATATTCGTAGAAATATAGGAGGAGTTTTAAAATGACAAATGAAAACAAGCATTTAATTTTAGATGTATTAAGAACAACATCAGGGCTAATCGACAAGATTACTTATTATAGAAATGTCGGTGGTGGCGTATTACAACTTGTGACTAGTGCTGCTAAAACAGTAACTTGGGGCGCTGCCGCTGATGGAAAACTTACAATGAGTGCGGCTTTAGACTTTGAAAACACATCAGGTAGTGACATTTCAGGTGTTACAGGTTTTGCGCTATATAACTCAAGCGCTAGTGCGTTAACGACTGTCGCTGATGCTGTAAGTTTTTGGCCTTTACCAAGTGGCGCTATTACACTTGAAGATGGTGAAATACTACGTTGTGCTACTGCTGAATATACAGTAGATTAAGAAGATATATATGGAAAAATTTAAAATTGATGAAGCCAAAAGCGAAAGTAGAGAATTATATGCTTTTATAAAGTTTTTAATAATTATATCTTTATCAATAATATTTTTTGGGATTATATTTTATATGGAATTATGGTTTGTAACTAATTATACTATTGTTAACTGGGCTATTTATTTTTTCATAGCATTTATAGTAATGTATATATCAATAACTTTATTAGAATTGAAAGAGGGTGCTAACAATGGCAATTAACACAAGAGTTGCATACATTTATGACAGTAATTTAGTTTTAGAAAAGCAAGGAAAGTTAACGTTAGATAGTGAAACTGGTATCTACGCTTTTACTGAAGAAGAAGCACAAATTCAGCAAGGTGAAGTTGGGACAGTTCAAGTCGTAATAATCTTACCGAATAGCACTTTAACAAGCGGAACGCCTTTAATCACGTTCAAAACTAAAGATGGCTATGGTAGTTCACTCTTGCAAATGTCAACGGCTGAAAATTGGCAAATCACAGTTGATGAAGTAACCGATACTTATCAAACGCTTTACATAACAATGTCAGTTGTTGGTTGGACTTATCACGCTGGTCGCCACGCTTTACAAGCGGTTTGGTTATCGACTACTGGTGAATTAGAAAAAATACCTATGGTGTTCTATACTGTTCAAGACGGTATCAATAATTTTGATGAAATTACCGCTGATGTTTACAAAGAAATGTCTGTGGCTTTTGATAGCGTTTATGAAGATTTTTTAGATCGACTTTCAAATATTGAATTATTTAATCTTAATGCTTTAGGCTATAATAGTTTGCTAACTCAAGAGGGTGCGCCGTTATTAAAACTTTATAATTTATTAGGAAATGCAACAGTCAGTTTCGATGGAACTAACTTAGTATTAAACCGTGATTCAGTAGATGAAGAAATTATGACCGTATTAAATGAATTAGGCGATTTAGCAAATGTCGTAATTACTTCAGCGGCAAATGATAACGTGCTTGTAAATAATGGCACAAACTGGGTGAACATAACAAAGGCGCTATTCTTAAAGAGCATTCAAGACCAAATAGACATTCACACAAGTGACATAGCTGATAGAGAATTGATTAGTAATAAAGTTGATGAAGTCGTAGTAGGTGGCACAACCGACCAATACGTTAATGCAGCGGCTTTATATACGAAGTTCTTAACTAAGGTTGACAAGTCATTCACGATCGCTGGGTTAGATATGCAAAGTGGTAGTATAACTAAGTTGGCATTGAAAACAGCTATCGGTGAAGCTGGTGATGAAAATAACGAAAACGCTAATGGTTTACTATCTTATGCTGATAAAGTTTTAATTGATGTATTGAGAGCAAGTTTTGAAACCGATGATGGCAACAGTTTAGTCGATACGATTAAAGAAGTGTTAGCGGCGTTCGATGGGTTCCCTGAAACAACTGACTTAATGGCTTACTTTGCAACAAAGGTTGATAAGGTTGAAGGCTCAGGACTTAGCGAAAACGACTTAACCGATGAGTTAAAAGTGCAATATGATGATGCCGTAGTTCACGCTAATAAAGCCGATGGCACTAATCCGCATTTAACAACATACGCTAATTTAGCAAGTAAACCTACGACATTCGAGGGCTTTGGCTTAGCAAACGGTAGCGTTGAGACTATCGAAGCAACAACACACGTTAAAACTCCAAAGATATATTTAGCAACTGGGGTGTATATCGAATACGATGTCGTAAATAGTAAAATCAAGTTCGTAATAGAATAGGCGGTGATTTTATGGACTTAAATATTGTAGATAAAAATGGCAACGTAACTGTTGATGCAAAGACAATAGACGCAAGTGTTGACGGTTACGAAAACCAAGAAGTTATAAAATGTCCTAATC
>Ga0265295_1001041_pt1 | contig 51460 bp, 35 predicted proteins | sample Munlansysbiofilm_FD_192503 | JGI IMG/M metagenome (GOLD analysis project Ga0265295, IMG submission 192503) | Leachate microbial communities from a municipal landfill in Southern Ontario, Canada - Methane capture system biofilm | ecosystem: Engineered > Solid waste > Landfill > Unclassified ... | reverse complement strand
CTTTGATACAGTTCTTGATCAATTAGGGTTTTCAAAAAAAAGACCAATTTCTCCAATCTCAATCTCAGCTCTGTAGACAGTGTTAATCAAGTGGTCATCAAGCGTTCATCAAGCGTTAATAATTAACGCTTGATGAACGCTTGATAAAGAAGTGATGAACGACCTTAACAAAGAGTGAAATCAGGTTGTTTCTTTGGTTTTATACAGACGTAACGCTTTGCGGCATAGAGTGATAATGGTGCTCATGTATTATATCTATGCTATGGCTGTTATCGCTAGCAATGTATCTAAACTATCTAAAATGTCATACCTACGACACTCAAGCCGTTTTTTGACGATCGGAGACTATCTGAAATGTCGTCCGGATGGGACTCAGATCGCTAAACACACGCGGGTGAATTATACTGCGCACCTTTTGATCAGCCTGCGGCCGGTGGAAGGCTCTGTCCTGGCTGCCAAGCTTAGTTTGGCAGGGGTGACTGAGTCGCCAGAAAGTTAAGGGCATTTTGACGCTTGGTAAGTCAACAAAGCTACTTGGAGATCGCTTCGGAGATCGCTTCTACCTTGTGCAAACAGAGCTTGCCACCCCAAAAACTCTAAAACCCTACAACCCTACAACGCCCAAACGTCTTCAAATAAGAACTATGAACTAAGAACTAATTAACGGCAGAAGAAGTATGGAGTATCTGTGAGCATGCTGAATAAGCCTAAGCCTATAGCGAATGTTTTTGGCTTGACAGCATATGGCTTCTATTTTGTTTATCCTAAACTAGAAAGGGAGAAACAGATGCAAGAGTACAAAGCAGAGCTGGATAAATACCGCCGGCGCATCAATCTCGGCATAACCATCCGTGCCGTAACGAGCAGCGCTATGCTCTTCATCTGTGGTCTGCATCTGTATTTCGTGCTCTGGTTGATTTTGGGCGCGCAATCTCCGGCTTTGCTTTATGCGAATCTGGGGATCAGGGTGGGGCTGGCTCTGTGTATACTGTATTTCATCTGGCAAAGCTATCACGATTTCTGGAATTATTTTAAGATGGCACGCTATCTGGATGCGAAGCATGGTAGCGCCGACGATCTCTATCAAAATGCGCTGGAACTGAATCTTAAATATAATCACAATCCCATCAGCAAAGCCTTGTTGATATCTGCCAAAGAGCGTTTGGCACAAAAGCAATACGATATTCCCCGGATCTTTGGCCCGAATATCCTGTTTATTATAGCTCTATACTTTCTGGCACTTAGTGGATTCTGGTATTGGTTTAGTGCGGATTTTGCCGTTGCTTTCCAGCAATTCTATAGCAACAAAGCCCCAAAAATCATCTACAAAGAAGAGATCACTCTCAGCCCGGGAGATATCACAATCGGGAAGAATCAACAGCTTCTGCTGCGAATCGAGGATCCCGATCCCAGGTTGAATCACAAGCTGTATTTCAGAGTAGGAGAAGCTTGGCGGGAGCTGGGGTTGAGCAACTACTCTTATCTGTTTCCTCGGCTGGAGCAAGCCATCCAGTATTATGCTGAAAACGAGATTGCTACGAGCCCGGTGTACAAGGTCAGGGTATTGGACGAGCCAATCGTAAAAAAATGGCAGGTACAATACAAGTATCCTGCATACACCGCATTGCCCACACTCGAGGACAGCCTTAGCTATGGTAACATCGAAGCCTACAAGGGGACTGTTGTGGAGCTGCGGGTGATCAGCAACATCCCTGTCAAGCGCGCCACGATGATCTATGACGATGCTTCCCGCAAGGATCTGACTTCCTTGAGCCCGAATGAATATCTCACTCAGATCAACATCACGAATCCGCATAGCTGGTATCTGGAGCTTGAAGATGAATTGGGCAGGAAATCCCGTCCCGAAGAGAAGTTCATCAGGGTGTTGCAGGACGCCCCCCCTCAGATACGCCTGGTCTTTCCCGGTGAGGACGTCACTTTAAACCAGAATCTGATGCTGCCCTTGATTATCAGCGCGGATGACGATTTTGGCCTGGCAAACTGCAGCTTACATTATCAGGTGAACAGCGACGAGATCAGGCACACACAGATCAAGGCCGTGATCCCCGGCAAGATGTTTAATACAGACTATGCCTGGGATATGCAATCCCTGGAGCTTTTCCCCGGAGACGTAGTAAGCTATTGGGCAGAGATTTACGACAATGCTCCTGTTCCTCAAAAAGGAAGTAGTACCCGTTTTCGTGCTCGTTTCCCATCTATCGAGGAGATTTATTCTGAGATAGAACAGCAAGAGGAACAGCGCACACAAGAACTCAGTCAGAGCTTGGAAGAAAGCCGCGACTTGCAAGAACGATTTGAACAAAAACGCCGGGAATTGCTGAAGGATCCAACGCTTGACTGGGAAGATAAAAAGCAGTTGGAAGATATATTGTCCAAGCAAGAAGAGCTATTGGATGAGGTGGATAACATCGCCGGTGATTATCAGGATTTGATCGATAAAATGCAGGCAAATAGCACTCTTTCGCAGGAAACTCTAGAGAAAATGATGCGCATACAAGAATTGATGCACGAGATCGCTACTCCTGAAATGCAGGAAGCTATGCGCAAACTGGAAAGAGCCATGGAAAATGTGGATCCCGCGGATCTAAGAAAGGCTTTGGAGGATTTCAAGTTTTCGCTGGAAGACTTTGCCAAGAACATCGAACAAACTCTCGCGCTATTGGAAAGCATCAAAAATGAACAGGCTGTGCAAAAGGCTTTGCAGATCTCCGAGGAGATGGAGCGCATGCAAAAAAGCCTGCACGATAAGACGGATGACAGCAGTAATGACGCTCAGAAATTAGCTGAAGATCAAGAACAGATCGTCGAAAAATATGATACTTTGAATCAGGAACTGGAAAATCTGCAAGATATGCTGAAAGACGATCCCGATGCTTCTCAGCGCTTACAGGATCTGCTAAAGGATATGCAGAACAGCGACACAAAACAGGATTTGCAACAGAGTCAAAAGTCGCTGCAGCAAAATATGCGCAGTCAATCGATGTCAGCTCAGGAGTCGGCGATGCAAAAGATGCGCCGTTTTACTCTGAAGTTGGACGAGATGAAAAGCTCCATGAGTTCCGGATCTCAATTGCAGATGACTCAAGCTCTGGAACAGGCTGTGCGGGAGTTGCTGATCTTCTCCAAAAAGCATGAAGAGACCAAAGCTCGCTATCAGCAGGATGTATATCCCCTGATTCCGGACATTATCTCGTCCTATGAAGGTTTGCAGATTGTTTTAAACAAACTCTTTAGCAAGCCCCAGGTGAGTATGGTGATTCCGCCCAAATTCTATATTGACCTTACTGATACCAACAAAGCTTACCGGGATATATTCTCGGTTTTGGGGACAAGCTACAGCCCCGGCATCAAATTGAATTTACAGACGATTCAAGAAGGCTTGAACCAGATGGCGCACGATCTGATGCTAGCCCTGCAAAACTCTTCATCGGGTGGTGGTAGCGGCGGCGGTATGCAATCCCTGATGCAAATGCTGGAGCAAATGGGGCAGCAGCAGATGGCAATGAATATGCTTACTCAGCAATTGATGATGCAAATGCAAGCTCAGGGATCTGCTTTGGACAGTGCTACGCTGGATCAGATTGATAGATTGGCAAGCGATCATGAAAGACTGGCGGAAAACCTAAAACGAGCCTTGCAACAGGATCCCGAGGCTCAAAAACAAGGAAACGCCCTCAAGCAAATCATCGAAGAAGCTGAAGCAGTGGCTCGCGCTTTGCGCAATAAGCAACTCGATCATGATCTTGTGAAGCGTCAGGAAAACATCCTCAGCCGGCTGCTGGACGCGCAACGTTCTATCAATAAACGCGATACAAGCGAGCGTAGAGAGGCCATAAGCAGTACTGGGAAAGCCTCGGATATTCAGCCACAAGCAGTGGATTATGAACGCTTACGTCGCTCTATGATGCTGGATGATGAGTTCAAAAACTACCCTCGCGAATATCAACAACTCATTATGGAGTATCTGAAACTACTGGAGGAAAGCAGCCAATGATGAAAAAAAGCTTGCTTTGGCTGATGCTCAGCCTTCTCATGCTGCCTCTGGCAGGACAATATGATGAACGACAAATATTGGTGCAACAAGCCAATCAACTCGTGATGCAACGTCAATATGACAGAGCTGAAGCAGCTTTTCTGCAGATTTTGGAAAAGTATCCGGAGGATTTGAACACCGTTTTTCAATTGATTCAGATGTATTTTACCATCTCTAAAGACATGGAGCTGGAGGAAATGCTGAAAAAGTATCAGCGGGTTATACCGGAAAACATGTATCAAGAGTTGAGAATCCGCTTGTTGTTGAATCAGGGAAAGCTCTTTGATGCGCGGAGTCTGGCGGATTCGTATCTGGAAATCTATGGCTCCAACCAATCAAAGTATCAGATGATCGCTGCATACTTTAGTCAAAAAGCGGATTATGACGGCGCTTTACATATATACGAGACAGGCAGAAGGCGTCATGGTAATCAGCTTTTCCGCATGGAGATAGCATCCGCTTCCATGCAGATGGGGCAATATCAAAGGGCCATGACGGAGTATTTGGAACTGAGCCGTGATGCCCAAAACAGCAATCTCTATATTCGCAATCAAGTAGCTGCGATCGTGTTGAAAGACATCAGTTTGCTAAAAATGCTGCGGGAATTGGCTTCTGATTCTGAAAACACTGTGGTAAAAGAGCTGTTTGCCTCCACACTATTGGCTCTCGACCGTTATCAGGAAGCGCTGGATGTGTATAAACAAATGCCCATTGCTTATATGCGGAATTTCGCTGCCGATCAGATGAAACTGAAGAATTACGCTATCGCACGGGACGCCTATCGCTTTCTGATGCAAAGCAGTCCTCAAGTTCAACAAAGTCTGTCTTATGGCCTGGAACTGGCTACTATCTTTCACAATAGCGCACAATACGATTCCAGCGCCGCCGTGATCGCGGAACTGTTGGGTAATCCGCTCTGGGAAAACGCTTCCCCTACACCCAAAAACAGCTTGCTGGTAAGAATCCGCAGATTGAAGGCAGACAACGATCTTGCCCTTGGATATCAACTCAATCAAGTGAGAAAATGGCTGCAAGATACACGGGAAAACTGCGTAAACCATGCTGAGGTTCAGAGCTTGGATATTGAACTGGCTCGTTTGGCCATTCTGGATGAAGACTATGATAATGCCGGTTATATCTTAGCAAGAAAAGGCTGGGGAGATATGACTCCTTTGCGGGACTATCTGCAATTTCTAAGTCACTTTATGCAAGCTGAAAGCACAGCTGCGGATTCTTTGATGAATGAATTTGTATTGCATCATCCAGGTTCGGATTTTGCGAACGATATCATCTATCTGAATATGCTGTCCATAGAGATGGATAGTGCGCAAAAACGCAGCTTTGGATCCGCCATTCGTGATCTGCAACTATACAAAATACGCGGCGTGGACACACTTGCTGCCCTGCATGAACAAACGGGGGACGAAGAACTACTGATATTGGCCATTGAATGGGCTTTGGGCCTGGGCGATGTCGCGAAAGCTCAGCAACTGATGCAATATGACTTTAAGGATGAATTGGCAGGTGATTATGCGAGACTGATGAGTATATCTGTGCTGCAAGATCGTGAAGAAATGATGCACATGGCCCGGGAATATCTGAAAGAAAATCCCAACAGCATCTTTTCACCGCGCTTCAGACAGATGATCGGCCGCGTATCCGAGACCCAAATGAGTATGTAAGAAAAAAAGAATAAATGGAGAAACGATGAAGATTCGCAAAGCCTATACCTTCGACGATGTCTTGCTGATACCCAAACATTCGGCCGTATTGCCCTCCACGGTCGATTTGAGCACCAGGATCACTCCGAATATCTCTCTAAAGATACCGCTGCTTTCCGCGGCGATGGACACGGTTACTGAGGCGGATACTGCCATAGCAATCGCTCGGGAAGGGGGCTTGGGAGTAATCCACAAAAATCTTAGCATCGAAGCACAAGCCGATCAGGTGCATATCGTTAAACGTGCCGAGAGTGGGATTGTAAGCAATCCCTATACTGTTTCGCCCGAAGATGATCTGGCCAGAGTGCTGGCTCTGAAAGAAAAACACGGCATAGGTGGTTTCCCCGTTGTGGAAGGCAATAAATTGGTAGGCATTCTCACCAATCGCGACATCCGCTTTGAAAGTAATCTGAAGCGCAAAGTGAAGGAACTGATGACACCCCGGGAAAGATTGATCACCGCTTCTGAGTCTGTAGACTGGGAAGACGCAATTCAGCTTTTGCAAAAGCATCGCATCGAGAAACTCTTACTCACGGATTCTTTGGGGGCACTAAAAGGCATGATCACAGTTCGGGATATCATCAAGCGCCAAAACTTCCCTCAGGCCGTGCAGGACAAGCACAATCGCCTCCTGGTTGCCGCGGCTGTCGGAGTGACCGGAGATTATCTGGAACGAGCTCAGGAACTGGCTAAAGCGGGAGTGGATCTCATCGTGATGGATACCGCGCACGGTCATCATATCCACTATCAGGAAGCTCTCAGCAAGGTTAAACAGGCAATCAAGGTCGAGGTGATGGCAGGCAATGTAGCCACCAGAGAAGCTTGTCGCTATCTCATCGATAACGGCGCTGACGCTGTGAAGGTGGGGATCGGTCCCGGCTCCATCTGCACCACACGTGTAGTGGCGGGTATAGGTGTGCCTCAGCTCTCAGCCGTGATGGATTGCGCCATGGAAGCAGAAAGTGCGAATGTGGGAATCATCGCTGATGGTGGTGTGAAATTCTCCGGGGATATCGTGAAAGCTCTTGCCGGGGGAGCAGCCGCAGTGATGATCGGATCCCTCTTTGCCGGTTGCGATGAAAGCCCCGGAGAGGCTATCATCTACAATGGCAGACGATTCAAGAGCTATCGCGGTATGGGTTCGATCGGAGCCATGAAGAGAGGTAGCAAAGATCGCTATTTTCAGAGCACAAACGATACCAACAAACTTGTGGCAGAAGGAATCGAGGGCATGGTGCCTTACAAAGGCCCCTTGAAAGATTATATTTATCAATTGATTGGGGGCTTGCGCAGCGGAATGGGTTATATAGGTGCCAAAGATCTTTTGACCCTGAAAAGGGAAGCCGAATTTGTGGAAATAAGCCCCGCCGGATTGAAGGAATCGCATCCTCACGATGTGCGCATTACAAAAGAAACTCCAAACTATCAAAGTGGAGATTGATCCCGCTCATATCGGGATGCTGGGCTCATTTCTCTACCACTTGAAAGTGGAGCGGGGAATGGCGAAAAACAGCATCGAGGCATACGAGCGTGACATCAAAGACTTTCTGGCTTTTGATGCCAAACCGCTGGGGGAGTATTTGCCTGCCGATGTGATCAAATACCTTTCCGCTTTACAGGAAATGGGTATGCAGAAAAGCTCGCTCAGACGCAAGCGTGTCGCCATAAAGCAATTCTTCGATTTCCTGCTGGAAAACGATCAGGTCTTGATGCTGGATTTTGATTTGGTGCCGGCAATCACCACCGAGAACTACCTGCCGGATACCATCTCTGTGGAAGAGATGAAGAAGCTTCTGGATGGATTGCCCATGGGCAACAATTTGGAATACCGCAACAAGGTGATGATGGAATTGCTCTATGCTACAGGGATGCGCATCTCGGAACTTTTGGGACTCAGTATTCACGATCTCAAGCGTGGACAACATATGCTGTTGGTGAGGGGAAAAGGCAGCAAACAGCGCTTTGTGCCTTACATCAAAGCTCTTGATCCATTGCTCGATACATATCTGGAGATTCACCGTCCCAACCTGTTGAAATTCAAACAGAGCGACACCTTGTTTCTGAACCGGTTTGGCAACAAGCTCTCGCGCATGGGTTTCTGGAAAATCCTGCGTGAAGCTGTGATCAAATCCGGCATCAAACACGACATCACCCCGCACACTTTTCGGCACTCTTTTGCCACCCATCTATTGGAAGCCGGAGTGAATCTGCGCATAGTGCAGACTCTTTTGGGACACTCCAGCATCAATACAACTCAGATATACACACATGTTGATATGCGCTGGTTGGTGGAAACACATAAACAGTTCCACCCGCGAGCCTGAGATATGGTACAAAACATAGCAGACTTAGGAGATAGACTATGAGAAAAATTGCACTATTCGGATTGCTGGTATTCGCATTAAGCGCGTGCGGCAAGGACAAAGGCACAAACGAAAAATTAAGCGTAACGCTGGACTGGACTCCAAATACCAATCATACTGGATTGTATGTGGCTCAGGAATTGGGATACTTTGCCGAGGAAGGCTTGGATGTGGAAATCCTGCAGCCCGGCCAAGGGGTTACAGATCAGATAGTTGCCACGGGAAAAAGTGAATTTGGCATAAGCTACCAAGAGAATGTGATCCGTGCCCGCAGTGAAGGTATTCCTCTGGTATCTGTGGCAGCGGTTATTCAGCACAACACATCCGGTTTTGCCTCTCTGAAAGAAGCGGGTATCACAAGCCCCAAAGATTTTGAGGGTAAGCGTTACGGCAGCTGGGATAGCCCTTCCGAGATGGCAATTTTGGGCAATGTAGTATCCGGAGCCGGTGGAGACATCAGCAAAGTGGAAGTGATATCCGGAGTGTATGACTTCTTCTCCACAATAGGTAAAGACGCGGATATCGAATGGATCTTTCACGGCTGGGACGGCGTTTTGGCTCAGCATAGAGGCATAGAGCTAAACTACATACCCCTGAAGGACTTGAATCCTGTCTTCGATTACTACACCCCGGTGATCATCAGCAGTGAAGACTACCTGAAGGATAATCCAGAGCTAGCCCAAAAGTTTCTCGCAGCAGTAAAAAAGGGCTATGAATACTGCATCAAAGAGCCTGGTAAGGCAGCAGACATCTTGCTGAAACATGTACCTGAGCTCAATAGTGATCAGGTAAAGCTAAGTATGGACTATCTGGCCAATGAGTATCAAGCCAACGCAGAGTATTGGGGATATCAGAGCACTGATGTATGGTTTGCTTTTGCCAATTGGATGAACGATGAGAAGCTCATAAATGGTACCATCGATGTGGAAAAAGCCTTTAGCAACAAGTATTTGATGCCTCGATGACGATACTATCTGCCCATGGTGTGAGTAAGTCCTTTCTCTTCAAAGGTGCCTTGTCCCCGGTACTGAAAGATATTGATTTTGATCTGCAAGAAGGGGAATTTGTGAGCATAGTAGGAGCCAGTGGATGCGGTAAAACCACTCTTCTGGAGCTACTTGCCGGCATCACAAAACCCGATAGCGGTTGCATACGTTATGCCGGGGAAGAGATTACGGGAAAGACAGGTTATTTGGGCTATATGCCTCAGGATGACCTGCTTTTCCCCTGGTTGAAAGTAATGGATAATCTACTCTTGCCGGGCAGAGTTCGGGGTAGAAACATCAAGGAAGAACGAAAAAAAGCTATCAAACTGCTGCCGGTTTTTGGCCTGCAAAACTATCAGGAACATCTTCCTTGGCAGTTATCGGGGGGACTGAGGCAGCGGGTGGCATTGGCAAGAACATACATGACGGGTAGCAAAGTGTGGTTGCTGGATGAACCGTTGGCAAACCTGGACGCGCTCACCCGTAACGCTTTACAGGATTGGATTGCCGGCATTGTGAAAGAGCTGAATCTATCGGTTCTATTGGTCACTCACGATATTGTAGAAGCTCTCAAACTGTCAGATCGCATTCAAGTGATGAAGGATGGCGTATTTTCCGGTAATTTGCCTTTGGATAAAAGTGCGGATGAACTTGAAGTGAAGGAACTGGGCAACAAAATCCGCTCTTTGATATAGCCGCTAAGCTTCAGAGAAAAAAAGGACATCGCAAAAAGCAGATGTCCTTTTACTATATAGGGATAAAGCTTAGAACTCGATGTTCATCGAGGTACCAAGGATGTAGTTGTTGGTTTCATCGTCATGCATCCCATAAGCACCATAGGCTGCCATATTCAGCAGATCCGGGATCAGTTCATACTCCATGCCGGCGTTCATTTCCATTCCGGTATCGGTAAGGAAACCAAAGGCGCCAAAGAGAGCGATCTTTTCGCTGACAGGAGCACGCAGGCTGCCAACAGCGCTCATGAACATATCAGCATTGCCTTCATAGGGGGTATTCCAATAAAGGTTCAGTCCATCGTGATACTTGCCGATGCCATAGATGTAGAGACCGTTCTGATACCAGGGGCTCACAGTGCTCAGGCCGTTTTCGGTGGCCAGCAAGAGATCGGCACCCAGCTCCAACATGTCCAGATCCATCTTAGCCTTGATAGCTCCGCCAAAGCCCATTTCGGTATCATCATTCTGCATTTGCATATCGATGAAAGCGGTGGCGTCAAAGCCCGCAGGACCCATCTCCATGCTCAAATAAGGCATGAACGTAAGGTTGCTGGCATCCACGTCTTCATAATTGCCAAAGAACAGATACATTCCGATGGGCATTTCCATATCCATCTTGGCGTGAGCCATGAAAACATCATGATCGTCCTTCAGGTTTCTGGGTCCTTCTTTTACCTTCATCCAGGCAAATTCGGCGTCGATGGCGTCTCCAAACTGCTTTTGCAGCATGATTCCGGAGAAGGTGTCGTCCATCACCAAACCCATTTTATCCATCCAATACTGCTGACCAACGATGATGTTAGCATCGATGGATTCGATGTTGTAATTGAAGTTCAATTCTTTGATATCGAAGGCAACGTCTGTTCCGATGGCTCCACCGCCATTTCCCCAAATGATGTCGCCAATCTCAGCGGCAACACGGAAGCTGAGGTTCTGGTGAAACTGGGAATCAAAACCGATATTGAAACGGTTATCAATGTGCCCGCCATCCACTTCAGCGGCGTTGTTATAGATTGCTGCGCGGGCGCGATTTTGCCCACTGATGTCGAACTCAACGGCATAGAGACCGGTCAACACCAGTAGGGGAATGAGAACAAGAATGATTTTTTTCATACTAGACTCCTTATATATGTTTGTATTTATGCTTATAGAATAAGAGTTCAGGGCTTTTTGTCAAGCAAAAAAGCTCACAAAGCAATAATTTTTAAATTTAGATCATCCTGAATGCTTCGGATATTGGCAGCAAGATTTGGATTTATCGGGATGCCAATCGAGCGAACTTCTTGTTCTTTTTCATACTCTTTTTCGCCGGCAACCCAGATGCGATCACGACCCGGAAGCTTGCGTGATTGTTGCAGCTGTTGGCAGATATCTGTGCTGATCCTTTTGAATTCATCTATCTCTGTGAAGAAATCAATATTGATGGCCAGGAAGAAATGACCCAGGCGATAGGGGGCGGCTTTACCATCCGCGTCCCTGCCCCAGAGACCATTCAGATAGCTGCCCTGCTGCAAAGCGGAGCAGAGTATTTCCACCATGGTCCCCAGACCATAGCCTTTGTGACTTCCGGTTACTTCCTCGGTACCGCCCAGTGGCAGCATACACGCCGTTTGTTCCACGAGATCCTTCAGCAGTTTATTGGTATCTGTCTGCGGTTCTCCATCAAGATTGATGGCCCAATAGGGTGGAGTATCCTTTTCCTCGCGGGCGTATTGTTCGATTTTCCCTCGCTGTGAGATTGAAGTGGCGGCATCATAGATAAAGGGATAAGGCAGATTTGTCGGCGCACCAAAGCAGATCGGATTGGTTCCCAACAGCGGTTGAACTCCGTGTGTAGGGCATATCGACGGGCGTGCGTTCGTAAAAGTGAGGCCGATCATATCCTCCCGGGTTGCCATATCAGCATAATAACCGCAGATGCCATAATGGGTACTATTGCGAACTGCCACGCTGCCCAGTCCGTAGAGCTTTGCCTTTTCGATCGCCTTTTGCATGGCTTTATGTGCGATCACGTGCCCCATGCCGTGATTACCGTCCCACACTGCCGCAGCATATTTATCCCTGATCACATCAATCGTGGTAATAGGGTTTTGGATGCCTTGCTTGATGCGGTCATAATACATCTTCAAACGCCCGATACCGTGGGATTCAATTCCCCGCAGATCGCTGGCGATCAATACATCGGCGCAGGTCAGGGCATCGTCTTCCGGAACCCCGATTTTGCTAAATACTATCTTCATAAAGTCGTGCATTGTCTGTACTGGTAGGTGCATCATAATAAATCTCCTGTAGTGATGGCAACGGCATTCAAAGGGGGAAAACCATTGAAGCAAATAGCAGAATAACTTCTGGTATATGCGCCGGTGGTAAAGATATACACTCGGTCTCCGGCTTGAGAGGTCTCCGGCATATGGTATTTGTAGTTTTCATACAGAATATCCATGCTGTCGCAAGTAGGCCCTGCCAGAATGATCTCATCCGCCATACCCTCGCGATCAAAATAGATGGGGAACTTGATGGATTCATCGATAGTTTCGATCATGCCGCCAAACTTTCCGATATCCAGATATACCCATTGATACATATTGTTTTTGGATTTGCGGCTGATGTTGATTACCTCGGCAACGATGATGCCGGCGTCTGCCACCAACGATCGTCCCGGTTCCAAAATGATCCTAGGCATATGTTCGCCAAAATCTTCACTGAGAAAGCGCATGATCTCATCCGCGTATTCTTTTACCGAGAAGGTGGGATCCACATAGCTGGCGGGGAATCCACCTCCCAGATTGATCATTTCGAGCTCTATCCCGTGCTCTGCCACAGCATCAAACAGATATTTACAGCGGGCGATAGCGTCGTCCCACTGCCCGATATCGCGCTGCTGGGAGCCTACATGAAAGGAGAGCCCATAGGGCTTCAGACCCAGTTCATCTGCTTGAAGGATAAGGTTGTACACGATGTCTGCGTGCGCGCCAAACTTACGGGAAAGCGGCCAGTCTGCTCCGGTGCCTTCGGTCAAGATTCTAAAGAAAACCTTGGCGTTTGGAGCTACCTCGGCGATGTTTTGCAAGTCACTTTCGCTATCGGTGGCAAACATCCTTACTCCACGCTCATAGAAATATGCCAGATCAGATTTCTTTTTGATGGTGTTGCCGTAGCTCAAGCGTTGGGGAGAAACCCCAAGATCCAGCATCATATCCAACTCGTAGCGAGAGGCGATGTCAAAACAGGAATTTCTATCCTTTAACAAACGTAACACTTCTTGCATGGGATTGGCTTTTACAGCATAATAAATCTCCGCGATGGGGAAGTTCGAACTTAACTCATCGTATTTCTTTGCAATGAGGTCCAAATCTACGATCAGTGATGGAGTGGGCAGTTTTCGGGAAAATTCACGAATCCCGGCAAATCGTTCCGGGTCGATGTAACGTTCCAAATTGAACTGATACGGCTCTCTGTACATGGCATAGTCCTCTGTAATAATAATAAGATCAATCTATTTCTTTGCCACAAATATGTCAAATGAATATCTGATTATATGAAAGGGGCTGCAAAAAATGCCGCCCACAAAATAGCGAGCGGCATCAAGGATTGATGCCGGATTTATTAATTTGCTGCGGGATATACAGTGATGGTTCCCATACTTCCGGTTTTGCCGGAACCGGGGAAACTCAGGTTGAAGCTGGTGGATTCATAATTACTATCATTCATCCAAACATGAGCTTTCACATTAGAAATGGTGGCGTTGGGTGGACCAACTATGCTGAAATTTCCCTGGGCATCAGTTTGTGCGCCGAAGTGCCCGCCTTCACCTCCGCCTTCAGTTGCAGAGGAAATGCCGACCCAGGTTTCTGCCAGATAATTTCCCGCGTCATCTTTCAAGCGTCCGTTCAGCATACCGCCGGGGATCAGTTCGACTTCGCCAAAGTCCCAAACATTGCCCGGTTGAGGCACAGTGAAGGCGATTGATTCAGAATAGAGCTCGCCTCGCAGGCTCATACTAATCACCAGGTCGAAGCTGGTGCTATTGTCGTAGTGTTGGGCTGAAGCACTGAAATTGCCCTCAGCGTCTGTGTCTATCCATGCGCTGAAGCCCATATCACCTTGCGGAATGTTTAACTGGGTAATCTGACCCCAGCCTGAAATGGGATTACCGTCCTTATCGAGCAGTTTACCCATCACCATAAAGCTGCGATCTTGAATCACCAGATCTTCTACTGCAAAGCTCTGTCCTCCTGCAGGAGTTGCGATTTCGGAGGACATATAACTGGCGGATGTCCCCGAAAATGCTTGTAACTTCACAGTCGAATTTGCTTTTACACTAAGGCTGAATTCACCATTTTCGTCTGTGTAGGTACTGGTGTATCCTGCGTAATCTACTCCTGTAGCCACTACCTGCGCTCCGGCAATCGGATCACCTCTGTCCGCGGCTGTAACAATACCGGTGAGAGTCGCTTGATCGTCGATTACTACGGGATGGTCAAAATTCCAATAGGAGAAATGGCTTACCACACCCACATAGCTATTGCCAACCTTTGTGGCAAATCCTTCTTCCATCCAGTTGCCGGTTTCGTCATCATAATACCACAACGGCATGGTATCCGGCGCGTTGGCTTGCAGAGTGTAGGGTATAGGCGCAGTGATTTCGGCTTCCTTGCCTTCTGCCAGCTGCAATTCCATACTGAGATCGGTAGCGTTTCTGAAGGTGGCATATACAAAGCCATAGGATTCAAACATAGTGGACGTGCCATCGGTCTGAATACCGGAAAAGCTGCCCGGGAAGGCATTCAGGCATTCCGCATCTGTGGGGTCAAAGTAGCGAACATCCGCTCTTACTGCACCCAGATAGGTTTCTCCGTCCGCAGTTACGAAGGCTGATGCCGGAATGCTAAGACTAATTGAGCTTTCGATGTTTATGGCTTCAGTGCCAAAATATGTGCCGCCATAAACCTGAAACAGAGTGGCAGATACATAGCTGGTTCTTCCATTGGAGACAGAGACCACTTTCTGAGTGGAAGCTCTGCCTTCCATGGCAAAATCGACCAACACCTTGTCTGATGCATCTATACCGCTTAGAATAAAGCGACCATTGCTGTCTGATGTTGTGGATATGTCTCCGATTGATACTGTCGCTCCGGGTAATACTGCTCTGCCGGGCGATAGTACAGTCCCTGCGACAACTCCGAAATTCATGCTGGGGATAGTGGGATCCTTCTTGTCGTCTTTATCACAAGCTGAGACAAAAAGGATAGTAAGCAATACAATAAGTAACAAGGGAAGCGATATGAGTCTTTTTTGCATCATGTTGTTCTCCTTTTTTTTGGGGGCTATTCATTCTATGGTAATTGTCCTATTTATGCATGATAAGCAATACCAATTAATTTGGCAACATACATTTGAGAGATAATAATAAATAATGCTCATTAGTTTTGCGTGAGTAGGGCGAGTTTTTCATATAGCTGATTACCGGATAGAGTGATGCACCGTATTTCTTCCCCTATGCTTCATCCTGTGCCGAAGCAGATATAATCCCATTATCATCGAGTGATCACTGCTTGATAACAGCTTGATATCAGCTTCGGCACAGCTTAATGCATAGAGCAAGGGCGGGATATGGACAAGCCGATATCCCGGAACTTGGTTCCGGACCCGGGCTCTGCCCCTTAGGGCTGATTTGTTTTCTGCTTGACGTGTTCGTAGTGTATCGCTCACTTGCATTCATGAAAAAGATCATACACATAGACATGGATGCCTATTTTGCCGCCATAGAGATTCGGGAAAACCCCTCTCTGAAAGGCAAATGCGTGATAGTGGGCGGTTCTCCCCACAGCCGGGGAGTAGTATCCACCTGTTCCTACGAAGCCCGGAAATATGGCGTTCACAGCGGGATGTCCTCGTTTCAAGCCTGGAAGTTGTGTCCGCAGGCGGTCTTTGTACACAGTAGTTTCAAGCTCTATGGCGAGATCTCAAAACAGATTCGCGAGATATTTTATACTTGGACGGATATGGTTGAGCCGATGAGCTTGGACGAAGCCTATCTGGATGTTACACGGAACAAGATGAACGAAGTGGATCCGGAGAAGATTGCGCGTATGATCAAAGATGAAGTGATGAAACAAACCCGTTTGAGCTGTAGCGCGGGAGTATCATACAACAAATTTTTAGCCAAAATCGGTTCTGATCTGAATAAACCGGATGGGCTTAGTGTGATCACTGCTGAAAATGCCCAAGAAATCCTCTTTGCGCTACCTGTTGGCAAGTTTCACGGGATAGGCAAGGTAACTGCTGCCCGCATGCAAAAAATGGGTATAAAGACAGGCAAAGATCTCTATGAGCGAAGCCTGCGCGAGCTGATTCGCCATTTTGGCAAGGCAGGTCATTTCTACTATAATGTGGTGAGGGGCGTCGATGACAGAGAAGTGGTAAACTATTGGGAACCAAAGTCCATTAGTTGTGAAAACACGTACTATGAAGATATTGGAGAACTTGATGAATTGCTGCGACGCATCCGCGCGTTGGCAGAAAAGCTTTCCACTAGGATGTATTACAAGAATATCCAGGGCTCAAACCTGATCTTGAAGATCAAATACGCGAATTTTGAACAGATCACCCGCAGCTGTTCGCTGTCGGAATCCAGCGCAGACAAAGAGATACTCTACCAGGCCGCGGAACAATTGCTTATCTCAAATTGGGATCCTTCTCGCAAGGTGAGATTGTTAGGTCTGGGAGTGGGCAAGCTGGATTGTGATAAAGATTGCGATCAGTTGGAATTGGATTTGCCGGATAGAGAACACCAAAATATATAGCTATATTCTAAGCCAGTTTCTCAGTTGATCTCTGATCTCCTCCGCGCTTTGGGCGTGATTGATCTTTTCGCGAACTTCCTTGCTGCCGGGTAGTGCTTTGATATAGTGGCACAATTGGGACCGCATCTCCCGAACCACGATCCTTTCGGCTTTGTATTGTAAAGCGTTGTCCATGTGTTGAAGAGCAGTTTCCAGCAATGTATCTTTGGTGACGGGACTGTATTGACCGGTGGCAAAGTATTCTTTGATCTGGCTGAATAGCCAGGGGCGTCCCAAAGCTCCCCGCCCGATCATGATGGCATCACAGGCCGTTTCTTGCAGTATCTTTTCAGCAGATTCAGGACTCGTCACATCACCATTTCCGATTAGGGGGATCCGGAGTTCTTGCTTCAAGATTTTGATGTGTTCCCAATTGCTTACCCCGCCAAACATCTGTTTTGTGGTGCGGGGATGAAGGCACAGGATGTCGGCACCGCTATCCTGCATTTTGAGGCCAAATTCCCGGTAGTTTATTGTATTGCTATCCCAACCGCTGCGGAATTTCACGGAAAGAGGGACAATGCCGCTGCAGACTTTCTTTACTTCCCGCACGATGGCTGCGGCAAGATCGGGATTTTGCATGAGGGCAGAGCCGGCGCCGCGTTTTATCACTTTCTTTACCGGGCAGCCCATATTGATGTCGATGAAATCCGGTTTGAAAGGCAAGAGAACCTCAGCGGCCTTAGCCATCACCCGGGGGTCAGAACCGAAAATCTGCACTCCATAGGGGCGTTCACGCTGAGAGAAAAGCACATAATCCAAGGTTTTCTGCCGGTCCCGGATCAAGCCATCAGCGCTCACCATCTCACTGAGCAGATAATCCGCCTTCCAGTCCTTACACAATTCACGAAAGGCCCGGTCGGTATAGCCGGCCAAAGGCGCCAGATACAGGGGAATACTAAGCAAGATGGTATTTGCTCTTGATGGCGGCAATATCTACTTTGTCGATTTGGGAAGGATTCATCCTGTCCCGGGCAAAATCCAGATACAATCCGCTATCCAGAAAGAAATCGACCAAATCGGCATCCAAATGTCCGTCTTTTACCATGAAGGCCATGATGGTGAGAGATTCCGATAGTGTTTTTGCTTTTTTATAAGGGCGATCAGCGGATGTGAGCGCTTCAAAGATGTCTGCGATGGCGATCATTCGGGATTGCAGGGGCAATTTCGGCGCATCCAGACCCTGAGGATAACCTTTGCCATTCAAAGCTTCATGGTGAGTGGCAGCGTAAAAGGCCACCTGATTGTATTTTTTGGGGAAGCTAAGCTGAGACAGCATATCCCAGGTTACGGATACGTGGGCGCGCATGATTTTGATTTCTTCGGGGTTCAGAGTTCCACGGCGGATACTGAGGTTTTTTCGGTCGGTTTCATCCAATAGATAGTAGTGTAAACCTTCATATTCAAAATCGATCGCCGCCAATGCTTCCATCCTGGCTATTACCGGGTCGGGAACAAATTCACCACCGATGTTCAGTTCGCGTATAAAGTCGATTGCTTCATCCATGAAGGCATACGGGTCCTTGTCTTTGCAGCCCAATTTATCTTGCACAAAGCTTTCAAAATCATCTGTATCCAGCTTTATTTGCAGGTACTTCAAGAGTGTCTTGATATGGGAGGCGCGGGCTTGCACCAGCGCAAATCCATCCATGATGCGCTCCAGTTTGCAGCTTTTATCCATCACAAATTCCGGCGTGATGATCTTGCCGATATCGTGCATCCAGCCCGCCATCGATATTTCCTTGAGTTGGTCCTCGCTGAAGTGGATATCGGCAAAAGGCCCACTTTCGCTGCTGTTTATCTTCGCTGCAATCATGTCTGTAAGCAGCGCGACCCGGGTGATGTGATCCGAGCTGTATTTACTTTTCTTCTCGATCGCACCGGCTATTGAACGCATAAATTGCATGAGGAGATCTTCCAGACCTGCGATTAACTTGCGATTTGAAAGAGCAATAGCCGCTTGAGAAGACAGGGAAGAGAGCATGGTTTTGTGCTCTGGGCTAAAGACGGTGATCTGGCCATCATCATCCAGGGGGTTAATAAACTGAATAACGCCCAGCACGGTATCTTCGTGGTCTTTCAAGGGGATGGTAAGCATGGCTTTACAGCGGTAATTATTATTGTGGTCGCTTTTCAGAGTTCCGCTGATGTCGTATTCTTTGGCCTGATACACATCGTCAAAGCAGAGGCTGTGTTTATTGTGATACACGGCTGAAACAATGTGGGACATCACTTTGTTGCCTGCGTCGTCATACAGGGGAACCGGATTCCAACGGATGGGATCGTTTGTGCCTCCCTGACGCATATTCAGCTTGGCGTTGTACACCAATTCGAATTCCAGTGAACGCGCATCGTCGCTGACTTTGTAGATGGTTGCGGCGTCCGCTTTTGTGAATGCTATTCCTTCATCCAGAATCATTTCAAAGATCTTGTCCAGATCGGTCTCACTGGATAGAGCCTGACCAATGCGGGTGAGTTGCTGGATGTGTCTGATCTGGTCTTCTGCCATATCGGTGATGCGTTTTACCACCAGATTGAGAGTGTTGTTTACTTGTTGATTCGAACTGAAGGTATAATTCATATTTGCCTCAAATGCGTTCGTAAAGCATGAAATGGGGATGATAACCAAGTCTGCGTTGTTCTTCTTCAAACCAGGTAACGATGTGTTCGTCCAGATTGGGATGCAACTGGATGGGGTCGTCTTGCATGGAAGTGTAATGAGGGTTTTGCAAGAATTCTTCTACTATCCAGGACGCGTATTCATTGTGATCTGTGGAAATCTGCACCTGAGCTCCGGGGATCAATATCTGGGCCAGTGAGTTCAGAAAATCTTGCCGGAAGAGGCGTCGGCGGTGATGTTTACGTTTGGGCCATGGGTCAGGATGCTGAATGAATACTCCACTGATACTGGATGGCCGAAATAGCTGAGATATACCAGCATCCACAAATTTCCGTGCCAGACGCACATTGGGGTTTAACTCGACAGAGAGTTTTTTAAGACAATTGCGAATGCGCTTTTCGCTCATTTCCAAGCCGATGAAATTCCAATCGGGATGGCTGATCGGGTAGCGGGAGATGAATTCCCCTTTCCCGGAACCGATCTCCAAGTATAGGGGATGTTCATCTTCAAACAGAGAGTTTAAAAGCTCTCCTTCAGAGGGTTCGACAACAAAAAAATCCCGGTCACTGAGCATCGTCTCGATTTTCCTCTTTACGCAACTGTCGTACTTCAGATTGCAGAATTATGAGATCGGCAATCGACATCCCAAAAGCGGAAAAGACATAGATGATCAGGCCATATACAAAAGCAATCTGCCAAAAGCCTTCAATAAGTTCGATACCCAGGATGAGGTATAGGCCGGCAAGATACAAGCTGAGCATGATGCCGCCGCAAGCGCCCATCAATAGTGTGCGCAAGCGGATGACAGCTTTGTTGTAAAACACATAACGGATAATGACGATGCTAAGTAAAGCGAAAAGCAGATTTGGCATCAATAGAGCCAGAATACTAAGTGGAGCATCTACTGCCAGCAAGGTGGCTACGGCGAAAAATACAGATAAAACCAATGCTGCTCCCCATTGCCAGATGCTTTGCAGGTAATATTGGAACAAAGCTATTACTCCGTTCAATAAAGCAGCAGCAACCGCGATATGTACCAAATTGAGACCTTCGGTGCTGATCTGTTCCTTGTATAGCAAGCTGCCCAGTAAGGCGCCCAATACGGGAAACAGGATGATCAGCAGGTATTGTAATCTAAATTTATTCATGTATTCCTCTATTTCTCAAATCCTTTGTGGCCGGTGAATGTAGGACAGTATAAACGATTTTCATTGACGTCCCAAGCTGTATTGCAAACTTATCTCACATGATCATTGTGTCAATGATAATCGCGAAAAATATGGAGAAATTCGATGCTCAGTAAGTTAAAAAGCCTTAGAGACAAATTGACAAAATCCAAATCCGGCTTTATCGATAAAATCGCTGAAACCGTGAAAGTCCGGGCTGTAATAGATGACGAATTATACGAAGATTTGGAAGAAATTCTGATAAAAAACGATACGGGAAGCCAGATGGCGGAAAGGATCGTGGAAAGTCTTCGCAAAGAAGTGAAAGAGGACAGGATCACAGATCCGGAGGTGGTGCAAATCTACCTCGTAGACATTATGCAAAACATCCTCTTCAAGGATATTCCGGATGAGAGTGACTTCTTTGCTCCCCCCGCCCTGCAACCCTATGTAATAGCCTTTGTGGGTGTGAACGGGACCGGAAAAACCACCACAATCGGCAAGGTTGCGAACCGTTTTGCCAAAGCCGGGAAAAGAGTGCTGATCGTAGCCGGCGATACCTTCCGCGCGGCAGCTATAGACCAAGTCGCCATCTGGGCAGAGCGAGCCGGGGTGGAAATTATGCGTTCTGAGCCGGATCGTGATCCGGCGGCGGTAATATATGATGGAGTGGCTTCGGCAGTTGCAAAAAAATATGACATTGTGCTGATTGATACTGCGGGGCGTCAACACACCAAAGAACGCTTGATGAAAGAGCTGCAAAAGATCGCAAAAGTAATAAAGAAAGCTTGCCCCGAAGCGCCCCATGAAACCATTCTGGTGGTGGACAGCACAACCGGGCAAAACGCGATCTCTCAGGCCAGGCATTTCAACGAATCGATCAAGCTGACAGGTATTGCCCTTACGAAATTCGATGGCACGGCGAAAGGTGGGATTATCTTCAACATCAAACAGAACTTGGAAATACCGGTGCGTCTTTTGGGAGTGGGTGAACAGATCGAAGATATCGAGAATTTCCATACCGTACGCTTCGTGAAGGCCTTCTTTTCGAGGGAGGACGAGACAAGCGCTGAATGATTGACAAAGATAAAGCTCTGGAACTGGCAGAGAGACTGCTGAAAATCCTAAGTCCTGAAGGGGGAGACAGCGCTTTACTGGTGTTTCAGCGCAAATTGTTGGAACACATATACAAAGAATTGCTGGCTGATGTACCATTGGTGTTCAATGGTCTGTTTGCCCGCATGCAATATTTCCACGACAACAACGACATCCCGGCTGAATTGGTCAGGCGACTGAATACGCTTAGAATTCTGTGCAACAAAGCTGCGCATGAGGAACTGTCCGATATTCCCGCAGGAGCGGTGAGTGCTGGCGCAAAAAGCATCTATGAACTATTGAGATGCGTATGTCCCGATCTTAGCTATCCACCGCTGGAAGATGTGGTAAAAGACGCTCCGGAATTACCCAGACAGAGCCATAGCAAAAAGCACAGTTTCCACTGCGTATTGAAAAGCTGGCAATACTATATGTCCGGAGGCAGAATCTCGGGCTTGGAGATAAACGCTATCAATGAAGACGATGAAGAAGTAAGCATCCTGCTGAGGGATGATAATAAGAATGCAGGCAAGGCCAGATTCAGCGCTTTGAGCCCCAGTCTCTGGCCCTATGCCAACCTGCACTGCCTGCAATTGAGTGAAGTAGCAGGCAAAGCAAATTTTTACGTGGACAATCCCCGCACCATCATTGTGTTGGAACCGGATTTCCTGATCGATGCCTCCTCGATAGCCGAATGCATGGATAACAACGGTTCATTTCCCGAGCTTTATGTATTGAACAGGCTGTTTGGAGAACCCAGTTCCGAGCGCATGCTTTTGGGCAGAATGGTAAACAGTATCTTTGATGAACTGATTCATCACCCGGACTTGGATTACCTCAGCCTATTTAAACGTGGATTGGCTCAGATGCCCATTCCCATGGTGGCTTTGGGTCAAAGTTGCGCGATGGACATCTATCGAGAAATTGAAAGCGGACATCTGGAGGCAGTTAAGGCTTTTTGTGCCGATGTGCCGGACGAAGACCTGCTTTTGGAGCCGTCTTTCTTGTGCCCCACATACGGGCTGCAGGGACGCCTGGATCTGCTCTTCAAGAAAAATGATAAATACAGTATAGTAGAGCTGAAAAGCGGAAAGGCTCATCCCAATGATGTGTGGCCCAGCCAGTTGTACCAAGTCGTGGCCTACAATATGATCATCCGCAGTGCTTATGGGTCCGGAAGATTGGGCTCCAGCTCGATCTTCTATTCTGCCTGTGCGGACAAACCTTTACGGAATGTAGCAAATATGCCGCTGTTGGAACAGAATCTATTACATTGCCGCAACCGTATCGTGGGGATCATGCGCTTATTGAGCGAAGAACCCCGGCGCTTTTTTGACTGGTTGGAAAAGCAGGATGAGAAGCCCTACAGCGTTTTCAGCGCCGAAACCTTGCAACGCTTTAAACGCTTGAAGAATGGAATAAGAGACTTTGAAAACGAATGGTTCTGCGAGCAGGTGAAGCGCGTGATTCGGGAGATCTGGTATGTGAAGACGGGAGCCGCGAAGAGCGAAACCCAATATGGACACAATGCCTTGTGGCGCCAGACTCCGGCGGAGAAAAATGGCAAGATAATCGGGAAACTCGCAATCGAAGATTACGATCAACGAGACATCAAATTGAGTTTTCGCGAAGAACCGGGGATCTCGGACTTCAGACAGGGCGATATCGTGGTACTGTATGAAGAGCATAAACAGGTGGATAAACAGGAGATCATTCGCGGCGTTATCACCAATCTGGATAAAGACAATCTTTGCTTGAGGATACGCGGAGGGATCAAGCGCCGCTTCAATCCGGAAAGCTCCTGGGCGCTGGAACATGATGTATTGGAATCCTTTCTTTATGGACCTCTATCCGCACTCACGACCTTTCTGGAAAGTGATACTGCAAAAAGGGAACTGCTGCTGGGAATCCGCGAGCCTCAGGTGGATGCCGCTGAAAGCTCTGAAGATGAAAAGGAATCCGTCTTGGCGCGTATGAAGGCGGCTCGCGAATTGTTTATCGTTCAAGGACCTCCCGGAACCGGTAAGACCTCAGGTTTGATCGGAAACTACATTGAGCGTTTCTACAAAGAATCGGATAAAACCATGATGGTGCTTAGCTTCACCAATCGCGCAGTGGATGAGATCTGCTTGTGTCTGCAAAAAAGGGACGTAGCGTTTATCAGGACAGGAAACTCCCAACACATCGAAGATGACCTGCTGGAAAACCTGATCAAAGACAAAAGATACCAGGAGATAGACTGTCTCTTGCGAGAGAATCGCATCTTCATCGCCACCGTGCAAAGTGCCAATGCCTGGTTTCGGGATCTTACCCGCCTCACCGGGATCGATGAGATCATTGTGGACGAAGCCTCACAGATCCTGGAAAGCTCGATTTTGGGTTTGCTAACCATGGCTCCCAAAACCATCTTGATTGGGGATCAGAACCAACTTCCTGCCATCAGTGCCCAAGGAGCTCTGGATTATCATTTTGAGAGTGAAACATTGCAGGATTTGGAATACGGCAGCATCAACCAATCCCTGATGGAAAGGCTTTTCAGGCTTTATGTCAAGAAGGACTGGCAAACACACCTGGAGATGCTTACAATTCATTACCGTATGCATTTCAAGATTGCTGAGCTGTTGTCTCACTATTATGACAATCGTCTGAAACCGGCATTAAAGAAGCAATATCTGCCTTTGGAGCAGGGGCTCTTGCCTGCAGAAATCGATACCAGATTGTTGTGGCTGGAATGCCCGCCCTCTCCTCATGATTATTATGATCCCTTGCAAGCTCAGGCGATCGTGAAGCTGGTAAGCTTGTATCGTGAAGCAGGCTTGGTGAACGATCCCCAAACAGATCTGGGCATTGTGGCTCCATTCAGAGTGATGATTCATGCGTTGCGAGAGGAGATTGAGGATATAAGCATCGACACGGTCGAACGCTACCAGGGCTCCGAACGCGACAGCATAATTCTGTGTTTTCCCCTCAGCAACAGCATGGGTATGCGCAGCTTGCAATCCCTGAGCGCGGATGGCAAAGTGGATCGCAAACTAAACGTAGCTCTTTCGCGTGCGAAGGACCGTTTGATTGTGATTGCCAATAGCACGCTGTGCAAAGCCTCGGTTCATTTTGCCAAATTGTATGAAAACATCCGCCTCAACGGCAGGATAATGGATATTAAAGAATTTATAGACAAGGAGTAAGACATGTCAAATCCAAATCAAAATCCCCCCCAAAAACAACTGAACATTAAGTTGGACGAAAAAGTAGGTGAAGGCACATACGCAAACTTCTTCATGATCACAAATTCTCCCTCGGAATTCATTATGGATTGTGGAAGGATTTTGCCCGGGTTGCCGGACGCCCGCATCTATTCAAGAGTAGTAATGACTCCCATGCATGCCAAGCAGTTGCTGCAACTTCTGGAAAAGAATATCAACAGTTTTGAAAAGCAATTTGGTGAGATCAAGGTTCAAGGTCAGGGCGAAAACAAGGCGGTTGGCTTTAAAACTACCTGAAATTAATGACAAATGCCGGATAATCCCATATTGGGAAGCAGTGCCGCCCCGCATTATGACCTGATACAGAGCTTCGGACCGGGCTAAGCGCATATGTCCACTACATATAGCCATTAGCCTCTAATGCCTTGCTGAACGGGGTATTGCCAAGCAGGTATCGACTTGCTGCGGCGTAATTCGGCTACGGCCGACAAATCGGCTGTTTTTGTTGATAGCTGAGAAAAAAGCACTTGACGGATAGTGCCTGATCAGACTTGTGGTTCAGATACTATAAAATAGAAAGAAAAAACTAAATAAGGGAGCAAAAGCCAATGAAGAAATTTTCCTGGCGCGGTCTTTCAATAATCATATTCATATGCGTAACAGCATTTTATCTGGCTCCTTTGGCGATCCCGAATCTGCCGGAGTGGTGGGCGAAAAACAAGCTGAAACTCGGGCTGGATCTAAAAGGCGGTATGCAGATATTGCTGGAAGTGGACACTTCCGCCCTATCTACAGCCGATGCGCGTGGCGCGGTGGATCAGAACATCAAGATCATCCGCGAACGTATCGATCAATTTGGAGTTGCTGAGCCATCCATTCAAAAACTCGGTGAAAACCGGATTATGGTGCAGCTGCCCGGAGTCAGCGACTTTGAAGCGGCAGAGAATCTGATTAAGCAAACTGCCATGCTGGAGTTCAAAGTGGTAGCTCAGCCCGATGAAGCCAAACGTGTTTTGGACCAAATCGACAGCAATATCACAGCTAATCTGGAGAATTTTCCCGCTTTAGCAGAACTGGATAAACAGGACAAAGAGATAATGGCGGATAGCGATTCTCTGGGCCTTGATGAAACACAAAGCGGTGTATTCAGCAGTCTGGTACGCCCGGGTGAGATGGATTATGAAGTGCAGTATGACAGCGTTCGACTGATGCAGGAACTGCTGGCGGATTCGTTATTCCACCAAATGGTTCCCGCCGGCTGGCAGATCTCATTGGAAAAGGCTGATGCCACCAATATCAGAGCAGATAGAATACTGCATGTGCTTTCCAGTGCAGTTGAGCTTTCAGGGGCAGATTTGGCAAGAGCGAAAATGGAATATGGCTCATCCACATCCACTGATCCCCGTACAGCGAACAAACCCTATGTCTCCATTGAAATGAAACGCGAAGGTGCCAGAAAGTTTGAGCGTGTAACTGCCGACAATATCGGCAAACGTCTGGCAATTGTTCTGGACAATGTTGTGTATTCTGCGCCAAATATCCAAGAACGTATCGCCGGGGGCAGAGCTCAGATCACCGGAAGATTCACTTCATCGGAAGCCAACGAACTGGCTATTGTGTTGAACACCGGTAATTTGATAGCTCCCATTACACCCGCTTCCACCTCGATAATAGGTGCTACTTTGGGTTCAGACAGCATTAAAAGCGGATCCATGGCCGGAATCATCGGTTTGGCGGTCGTTATGTTGTTTATGCTGGTTTATTACAAGGTCGGCGGCCTGCTGACAGACTTTGCTCTGGTCTTCAATGTTGGTTTTATTCTGGCTATGCTGACCGCTTTTGGCGGAACTCTTACGCTTCCCGGAATCGCCGGCATGATCCTGACCATCGGCATGGCAGTTGATGCCAATGTGCTGGTATTTGAACGTATCCGCGAAGAACTGGATACGGGTAAGACAGCACGTTCCGCCGTTGACGCCGGCTACAATCGCGCTGCAGTTACAGTGTGGGATGCCAATATCACCACTCTGATCGCTGCTGCTGTATTGTATCAATTTGGCTCCGGTCCTATTCGCGGTTTTGCCATCACTCTTGCTATCGGTATCATAGGTTCGATGTTCTGCGCGCTGGTATTTGTGCGCTCGCTTTTCGATACCTTTGTCCTTACCGGAACCAAAAAAACATTGAGCATCTAAGGAGAGAACGATGAGATTATTTAAAAACACAAACATACCCTTCGTAGGGATGCGCAAAATCACCTACACAATCTCCATTATCCTCATCCTTGCTTCGCTCGTAGGTCTTGTAGTGCGGGGTCTGAATTGGAGCATTGACTTCAGCAGCGGAGTGGCAGCGAAAGTGGACCTGAAAGCTGTCGATAGCGCTGTAGAACCGGTAAGTATTGATGAACTGCGCAATGTCTTGAAAGTAAACGGATATCCCGAAGCTGAGATACAGCATGTGGGCGATGTGTCTGCCGGGACATTCATGATCAAGATCAAAAGCCGGGCTACCGAAGATGCAATATCCAACCACACCAGGATTCAGATTATGCAAATCATCAGTGAGAACTTTCCTCAGCATGTTGCGGGCCGTGATATCAATCGCGATGTGATCGAAGAAATATACGAAGTGGGACCCAAAGTTGGCGGAGAATTGCGCACCAATTCACTGTTGGCAGTGGGCATCGCGCTGGTGTTGATGATCATCTATATCTGGTTCCGTTTTGAGCTGATCTTTGGTGTGATGGCGATTGTAGCATTGGCACATGATGTACTGATCATTATTGGTGTATTTGCACTTACAGGTAAAGAGATTACCATCCAGATCATTGCAGCATTGCTTACAATTGTGGGTTATAGTATCAACGACACTATCGTGATCTTCGACCGCGTACGCGAGGATCTGAAGATTCGCCGTAAGGAACCCTTGGAACAAGTGATGAACTTCTCTTTGAACGAGACTCTTTCCCGTACGGTTGTAACCTCCGGAACCACTTTTATTACTACGCTGTCGCTATACCTCTTTGGTGGACAGGTGCTCAATGACTTTGCTATGGCGATGTGCCTCGGCGTGATCATCGGCACCTATTCCTCAGTATTCATCGCCAGCAATCTGGTAGTGGATGTCACCAAAGCAACACACAAAGAAAAACAAACCGCTCAGCACCTGAATAAAAGAAGATAAGAGCTATACACGCCATATATACATCTGACCCGGGATACTCTCCCGGGTTTTTGATTGACAGAATCAGCAATGTTCGGCTATAAGATCTCAGAGCAAATCATAAGGGAGGAATATCATGCAATCTTACGATATCCTGAAGGAACTCGATTTTGAGCGGCTGGCCGGGAGTGGCGGAGAGCTGAAAGCGATTGAGATAATTACTGGTCATTTGAAGGCTTTTGGCCTCAATCCCCTGCTTGAGGAATTTACTCTGAAAAGCTTTGACGCGGGGGAGGCAGAGATCGTTTGCGGCGGCAAAAAATGGGAAGCCTTTCCCCTGGGTCTCTGCAGTGATACTCAAATCTACGGCGAATTGGTGTATTTGGAAAACCTGGATGTCTTGATGCACAAACTAGGTGCTTACGAAGGTAAGATTGTGTTGTATTTCCACAGCAGTAAAATGATCTCAGAACTTGTGGAAAACTCAGGCATTAAAGCTCTAATCGGCATCTCTGCGCCAAATAAGAATGCTTCTGCGCGTTCCTATCGCCAAAACGCGCCAGAGCTATTGCCCCAAGTAATGGTTCGCTATGATCAGGCTGGAGAATTGATGCAATATCTAGGGCAGGAAATCAGCTTCAAGATCGATCAAAACCTGGAAGAGCGCATCGCCCACAACATAGTAGTGGACATTCCGGGCAGTGGCATAGATAGGCATCTTACCCTTTTGGGAGGACATTATGACAGCGTGGCCAGAAGTCATGGATCTTGCGATAACGCAGCCGGCTCCATCTGTTTGCTAAAGGCAGCCGAATTCTTTTCCCGGCATAGGCCAAAGCGGGATCTGCGTATAGTGTGGTTTTCCGGAGAGGAACTTGGTTTGCTGGGCAGCACGGCATACATGGAGGCTCATAAAGACGAACTAATCAACCGCTTACGTTTGATAATCAATATAGATCTGGCCGGGGATCCCATTGGACGCAATGTGCTGATGGTATTGGGCAGCAAAGAGTTGATGGGTTACGCGGGTGGTTGTTTGCGCGAAGAAGGCATCTATTTCCAAGAACACCTGAATATTTACAGTAGCGATTGTATGCCTTTTGCTGCGTATGAGATTCCCTCGATAAACATCGCCAGAATGGGTGGCAAAGCCTTGTATCACATTCATACTGAGGACGACCGGGCTCAGTATTGCAATCAAGCAGGTATAGATGTGGTGGCAAACGCGGGCATAACACTGCTATCGCGCGTGTTGAACGCGGAAATTTATCCGGTGAACAAAGAGATTGACGACAGCCTGCGAGACAAGATCGAGAAATACTTGTATAACAGTAGATTGCAAAAGCCAGAATTACATTGGCGAGAATCATATCGGAAATGAAACAAGCCAGCTTTGATCCATGTAATGCTCGCGATCGGAAATGCTTGACATTAAAGGCCGGCCAGTATTTTGAGTTAGCATAGATGATGTTAGTAAAAATCCTTGTTATTTGCCTCGTGATGGCTTTTGGTCCACTTGCTGCCCAAAACGGCAAGGATGAGGCTGTGCCCAAAACTGCAGAAATGGATTTCTACGCATTTGCGGATAGTCTGGAAGATCAAAGCTTGGAGACCGAAAATGTAGTAGATTCCTTGTTCTATGCGGCAGATAGCATCAGGGCTTATTATGAGGAAGAGCAAATCTGGTTATACGGCAATACATCTATAAACTATGGCACATCCCACATCATGGCGGATTCTTTGTATCTGGACTTGAAGAATGAACTGGCACTATCTTATGGCAGAACCAGCATGCAGGACGGTGATCAGCTTTTGATAGGCGATAATGTGCGTTACGACGTGCGTAGTCAGACAGGTCTCTTACTTCATGGCAGCAGTTACATCGAAAATGGCTATTACCGGGGAGATGAGATCCGCAAGATCGGTTCCAGTACATACGATATAGACGGTGGTAGCTTCACTACTTGTGATCTGGAAGAGCCCAGCTATTGGTTTTGGGCACAGAAAATGCGCATTTACCAACGAGATAAGGTGGTAGGAAAGCACGTGTTTGCCTATGTGAACCACCTTCCGATATTCTACTTTCCTTTTGTAACCATGAGCATAAAACGGGGCAGGCATCCGGGCTTTCTGATCCCCGAACCCGGCTATAACAACGTTGACGGCAAATACATCCGCGATCTGGCTTATTACTATCCATACAAGGATTTTGCGGATTTTATCGTAGGACTGGATCTCATGGAGAAAACCGGCTGGAAGAGTTATCTATCCACTGTGTATCAGAAACGCTATGAGTATACAGGTTCTTTTAGAGCAGATTTTCAAAAGAATACATATGGAGATGCCACTCAAAACGATTGGGCCCTTCGGGCAGGACATCATCACGATTTGCCGGAGAAGTCTTCTCTGGATGTGTCCCTGGATTTCATCAGCAACAAAAGAATCTGGGAAAGCAGCAACTCCGTGGATGAATCCCTGGCACAAAGGCTATCTTCCAGCATCGCGTATCGTAAGCCGATAGGATCTACCTATTTCAATGCAGGTGCGCTCTACAACCAGGATCTAATCAACGATACCGCAAGCCTCAGTCTGCCTTCGGTAAGCTGGAGTGTATCGACCAGACCATTGTATGAGCTTTTGAAGCTTAAAAACGATGCCTGGTATTCCAACCTGTCTTATCATTACAATTTTAGACTGGATCATAGTGGACAGATAATGGATCCGGATCCCGCATTGCAGGATTACATCTGGGCAAACACTATTGATCCCGAAAACGAGGATCGGTATCTGGTGGAGCATCATGCCGGTATGAAACACTCTGTAGGGCTATCCAACAGTTTCAACTACCGGGGCTGGTTGAATTTACGCCAAAGCGTAGATTACGCTGAAGGCTGGTTCGATAGAGACAAGAACGATAAGAAATGGGTGCGCGGAAACGACTATTCGGCGTCTTTGAACGGCAGTTTTAATGTCTATGGTCTCAGCACATATCAAAACCTGCCGGTATCTGCGATTCGGCACGTACTTACTCCATCCGTAGGACTCAGTTTTGTTCCCGATCACTCCGAAAACGATATCTATTACAGCTTCGGCGGTATTTCTTTGAGGCGAGGCACGAAACAGGCAAATCTCAGTTTTGCTCTAGGTCAGAAATGGCAGTTCAAGTTTGGCAGGGGTAAATTGGAGAAAAAAGTAAATGATCTCTTTTCTTGGGATTCCAGAATTGCCGCAAACCTGTATAAGGAAGATAAGAAATTCGGAGACATCAGTCACAGTTTCACTTTCAGACCGGGGTCATTTGCTCTGGGCTCCATCACAAATGATCAATTCAGCTTAGGAAACTTAAGGATATCTTATAACAGTCGCCTGAGCATGACACAGAGTACATATGAGATTGGCAAGGACGGACTTGCTCTAAGAAACCAGTATCTCTCTCAAGGCATATCATTAAGCGGAAATGCTCCATATGCAGATTATTTTCCCGCAGCAAAGAACCGCAGTTTCGATTCTTTCGGCGAGAAAGCTGAGGATGCTCAAGCGTCTGTAAAAGCCGAAAGCTGGAGCTTGGACATCAGCCACGACCTTAGCGCAGACAAGAATTTGTTTGATAGCAAGAATCAGAATTTGCGCATGAACGCCGCTTTTAACCTCACAAAGAATTATGACTTGAGCTATAGCAACTACTATAATGTGAAAGACAACAAGCTCATCTCTCAAAGCATCCGACTTACCAGGGATCTACACTGCTGGAAGCTGGATCTGTCCTTTAACAAACGCAATGAATACTGGGATTACCGGATTGTATTCTTCAACACACAATTCCCGGATGCCCTGAAGTTTCAGACTCGTGATAGCAAGAGATATTAGACGCGCTGTTTTCTTGGATCGGGATGGCACCATCAGTCCCGACAAATTTGGCTACATCAAAGATCCCGCCGGATATCACTTATATCCGGAAAGCCCAAAAGCCTTAAAGATGCTGCAAGATATGGGCTTTCTAATTTTTATCGTGACAAATCAGAGTGGGATTGCCCGAGGTTATTTGAATCTCACACAACTGGCAGCAGTGCATCAAAAGATGCTGGATCTTTTGGCTGATGGCGGAGTCAGGCCCGATGGATTATACTTTTCGCCCTATCACAAAGAAGGAATAGTGGAGCCCTTCAATGTGCATCACGAGGATCGTAAACCCGGAATCGGCATGTTTCGCCGAGCCCGACGGGAGCATCCCTTTATTACCGAGCATTCATTTATGATAGGTGATCGTTTTACCGACATCGGTTTTGCCAGAAACGCCGGGATGAAGAGTATCTTGCTGCTAAGCGGTAATGGACAGGAGGAGTTCGATAAAATGCTTTCCGATTGCGCCGGTCCCCGCCCTGATTTTATCTGTGAAAACATCCTCTGCGCGGCAGAGATGATTCAACGTTACTACCCATGAAGTTCATTGCTCAATACAGTAGGGAGAAGTTTCGGTCTTTCGGTTTTGACGCTCAGATAAAAGCTTTGGCCAAGCTGCTGAAAGAACTGGAAAAGAACATCGCGGATGCGGATACTCGCGATTTGCTGCGTAATCAGATCCTGGATCTGGCACCGCTGGTGCACCGGGACTTGCCACCCAGGATGAAACACTTGTTGGAGCAAATGCCCGAAGATCCCCATCGTCTGCTGAGAGCACTCGCACGCTATCACGATACTGCTCTGTTTAAAGATGATCAATTAGTGATCCGAACCAGTGACGGAAACACAGTCGCGGCACGGGACAAAGTTGCTGTTGCCGCGCAAATAACTGTGCTTGCGGATAATCTGCGCAGTGTATTCAACGTAGGTTCTTTGTTCAGAGTCTGTGAGTGTCTGGGTATTGCAGAACTGATACTCTGCGGCATCAGCCCGGATCCCAGCCATCCAAACATGGCTAAAACAGCCTTGGGGACTACATCTCGAGTGAAGTGGTCCAAACAAGAAAATACTCTGGATGCCATCTCGCAATTGAAAGCAAAGGGATATACAATCTACGCGCTGGAAACGGCTGAGCCTTCAGACTCTGTTTTTGAGGCGGAATACAAATTTCCTCTGGCGCTTGTGGTGGGCAATGAAGCTCTGGGCATTGATCCGGCTGCATTAAGGCTCTGTGATAGGATAGTATACCTGCCGGTTTTGGGCTGGAAAAACTCCCTTAATGTAAGTGTTGCCACATCTGTAGCCTTGTATCAGATCATATTTGGAGGAAAAAATGGAGATAAGTGATTATTATAGTAAACTAAAAGAACTGAGTGAAGACAACCAAGCCCTGTGGCAGGCCACTATAATCCATACCCTTGGTTCCAGCCCGGCCAGGACCGGAATGAAGATGCTGGTTTGCCTCACAAACAGTGTATACGGCAATCTGGGCGGGGGAGAGCTCGAGCATTCCATTATCAGTTTTATCCGTCAAAGCCAGCCCTCTGAGCCCATACAGATAAGCTTTGATTTGGCCAGCGGGAAGAAAGTGGAGGGCTGTAGCATCGATATGATCTGTGGCGGTGCTGCCACGGTGTTCATTGAACCAATATTTATAGCCCATCGATTGTTCATCATCGGTGCAGGACATTGTGGTAAGGCTCTGGGGCATCTGGCACGGCTGTGTGGGCTCTGGGTAAAACTGATAGACAACCGCAAAGATGTGCTTCAGGATTGCAGTGAGGAATGTGGGCATACCAGTCAACTAAGCGATTACAGCAACATCGCTGAAGCTGTGGATTTTGGCCCCAATTCCCTTATTGTGATCATGACCCATGGTCACAGCCATGACAAAGAAGTGTTGCAGCAGTGTCTGCGCCGTGAGTATCGCTATCTGGGCATGATCGGCAGTAAAAGTAAGGTGCAACAGACCTTTGACAATGTATTGCAACAAGGTTTTACGAGGGAAGACCTGGCCAATGTTCACGCGCCTGTAGGTTTGAGTATTGGCAGCCAGAGTCCCTACGAGATCGCCATCAGCATCATGGCAGAACTGATCAGAGAATTGCGCCAAAGCAGTTAAGCAGGGCCCTGACCCATTGATAAAATATAACCCCGGACCACATGATCCGGGGTTTTTATACATTCAGATAAGCCGATTATTTCATTAAGATCATTTTTCGGCTTTGAGTTCCTTTGGCGTTTTGAGCTGAGTAAAAATACATACCGCTGGATACAGATTTGCCATTATGATCCTTACCATCCCAGGAGAAGCTGTGTTCGCCTTTCTCCAGAGATCCATCAAACAGGGTCTTTACCAATTGTCCTTTCGCATTGTATATCTTCAATTTGATATCTCCGTTTGTGGGCATGGTGAGAGCTATTGAGGTGTGCGGATTGAAAGGATTGGGATAGTTTTGTTTCAGAGTGGGTCTCATCACTGAGGGGGTCACAGGGTCATTCACAGACACCGATTCATTGTTCACTTTCATTGCATACAAGCCCAGAATCTCAGTTTTACCGCTGCTACGGCCATCCGCCCAGATCACGTAAGCGTTATCGTTCAGTTCTACACCAATCGGATCATATTGAGATTTTCCGGCATTGGTCAGCACTGCTCCTTGTGAGTCCAGCACAACATTGCCATCCGCATTGATATAGTTATAATAGATGTCGCTATCTTCGGTGAAGTATTCAACCCAGGCCGTCATCATACCGGCGCCATCGAAGCCCACAAGTGTGGGTTTGCTTTGGGTGGAGTCCTTCTGAACGATAAAGTAGCCCGATTCACTCCAGAGATCGCTTCCATCCCAAAATAGCTTCTTGGCTTTGATGTCGTGCATGCCATTGATGTTTTCACACCAAGTGGTTACAATGCCATTGTGGGCCACGGCAGTTTTGGCATATTCCTGCTCGTTTCCGCTGTTTGACAAGAAGATTCCCTCTTCGCCCCAGAGCCTTTCTCCGGCAGGGGAGATAAGCTGAGAGCAATATTGCATTGGTCCAAAACGGTTGTCTCTCCAGGTCACATATACGCCGTTATTGCTGCGACTAGCCGTGGGGGAGAGCTGAACTATGCCATCTGCCATGCTGGTGGTTTGTAAGCCTGCATTCGGCCATCCGGCAAAAGCATCGCCATTTTCGTCCACGCGTTTTGCCCAGATGGTCTGTTCATCTATGGCAGTAATCACTTTATGCCACACATAAACATCATCGATGATGTCTGTAAGTGTGGTTTCGTGCACCCTGGAGCTTCCGGTCAAAATGGAGATTACCTTACCGTTTGGTCCCCACATTTTCTCGCCATTCACCAATCTTTGGCCAAAGACATGATAACTGAAATTGATACCGATGGCCTCCAGTTCGGACCAACCGATGTAGAATGAGTTGTTATAATAGCTGATTCTGGGGTCTTTATGGCTCAAGGGATCAGTCTCTGTAATCCTCATGCCATTGTCGCCCCAAAGTCTGTCTCCGGCAGGTGAGATCAATTGGGCGTATATGGTGGAAGTTCCGGAGCGCTCATCTCTCCAGACGATGGCGATGTGACCGTCTTCGGTAACGGTGGCATGAGCGTCTTTCTGATGCCCTAATCCTTCAAGAGTGATGGGTCTGCCGTTTGTTTCCAAAAGAGTCTGCCCATCCTCGTTAAGGAATTGGAAGAAAAGACGGTAACCTTCGGAAGCGTAACGAGTATCCTGCCAGATAATCACGGTATCATTGTCGCGAGCAAGAATCTGATATTGATTGATCGGAGTATCGCCGCTGAGTCCCCAAAATACTTCCACGCCGTTTTCAGCGAGTTGCAGGTTTCCGGAGGCATCCAACACCTGGTAGTAAATACCGATGCTGCCGTTTCTGGCATCCATCCAGTTGATATATATGTTGTCTCCGGCCACCTTTACCAAACCGCCATTTTGCGTAAAGGGAGCGGTGCAAATGGGCTTGCCACCGGCTGTCCATAGGGCTTCTCCGCTGGCAGAAAGGTGTTGAGCGTAGATATCGTCGTTGGGAGTGTTGCCATTGCGCAGATCATCCCAAACGATGTATACGCCGCCGTTGTTGTCTGCAGCCATACGTTGACCGGACTGGCTGAAATCAGCTGTGGTAATGGCGATAGCGGCCTCACCCCAAAGCTTGGTGCCTGCAGAATTCAGCTTTTGTGCGTATAGCTCAGCGTTTTGAGAATCAAGGCGAAAATCTTCCCACACTATCACAGCTCCGCCGTCTGAAGTGCTTTGAATGCGGGGATTGGATTGAGCCGCGGGAAGCGTGGCAGATTGATCGGAAAACACGATATAGGGTTCAGACCACATTTTTTGCCCCGCGATATTTACTTTCTGACCGTAGATATCGGTATCGGTATTACGTTGATCGGACCAGGTAAAGATAAATTCGCCATTGCCGATGGCTGCCATGCGCACTCCGGTTTGAGGTCCCGGAGCCACAGCAAGTGCCATCTCTTGAGTCCAGGTCATGTTTCCATTGCCATCAAAGTGTTTGGCATAGATATCGGAATCGCTGGCATACGTATGGGTGTATGCCATCATCATACCGCCCTGTCCATCGGGGAGCATCGTGTTTTGAATTTCATCACCGGGACCGTTTGCTACAGGTATTCCGTTTACTGTCCACAGCGGGTCGCCGGTGGCAGAAAGCCTTTGTGCATAAAGATCTTTACTGGTATTGCGGCTGTCCCCCCACACGATGAAGACTCCGCCATTCGAATCGGCTTCCATATTCAGTCCCAATTGTTCGCTGGGAATAGTGCAAACAGGTTTACCACCCGCTTGCCACATCAATTGTCCCTGATTATTGATCTTTTGGGCATATACATTACCATCCAGGTCGTCGGAAAAATCGATCCAGGCTATGATATAATTACCATCTGAGGTGGCTGCAATCACAGGGTCTTCCTGGCGATCTGGTTTCCCGTCTATCAAAACCGGATCATTCCAGATCATATTACCGTTGGCATCCACTTTTTGAGCCCACAAATCGCGTTCTCCATTTTTTGTGTCGCTCCACACATAAATAGCGCCACCATCGTTTGTGGCGGTACCGGTGCGAAACCATTCAATGTTCACGCCCTGGCGAATGGCAATGGCTTCTTCCCACTGCAGCGCTGCAGAAAGCATGGCAAATGAACATAATAGCAACATTATCAGCGTTATCTGTTTCACAAGTATCTCCTTATGTAATACATATCTATTAAATCTATGGACGATTTCTGTCATACACATGACAAATCATTGCATACAATACCAATGCAAGAAGGATTCCAATTGCATGGTTATTCTGCTGTTTAGCGGAGATGTCCGGTTTGATGAGGGCGACAAAAATATTCTATCACATATACCGGGGATAAAAACCGGGTTTAGCCTGTATCGGTTTTTCCGCTGCCGGATTTACGCGAGATCCAGCATATCTTTGCCCAATACCAATACTTTGCATATCTTAAAGATGTCCGGAGCAAAGCACAACTGGCTCAGGCTTTGTTGGGTAATATCAAATCCGGCAGGGGCTTTGTAGAACACCATATCGGCATCCTTGCCGGTATCCAGAGAGCCGATCAGGTCTGCCATTCCAGCTATTTTGGCACTGCCAAGAGTGATGCGATAGAGCATCTCCTCTGCCAGTATCGCGTCTTTTGTCTGCCGATAATTCATCATCTTGGCATGATACAACATGTTCAGAGAAGTGCCCGCGCCTACATCACTACCCAGCCCGAAGGGAATGTCGTGCTCACTGATCCGCCGTAAAGGATACTCCCCGCTTTTCAAGTAGAAATTTGAATCCGGACAGTGGGCGATCGAGCTGCCGCTGCTTTTCAGCAAATCCAATTCTTCATCCGACAGGTGAATGGCATGACCCAATATCGTCCGAGGGCTCAAGATGCCAAAATCATTATACACATGGGTATAGGAATCCTTTCCAAACAGTTCTTTCACCCAGGCGATCTCATCCGGGTTTTCGGAAAGATGGCTCTGGATATATGCTTTGTGTTTTTTGGCAAAACTACCGATTTCCTGCATCAGTTTTGCGCTGCAGGTAGGGGCAAAGCGAGGTGTGAAGATATAGCTCAAGCTTCTATCCTGCCATTTTTCATAGAGATCGATGCTGTGTCTCAGAGCATAATCTGTACTATGCTTCAGCGTGTCAGGAGCGTTCATATCCATCAAAGTCATCCCGATCTTGGCCCGGATACCCATATCAGATGCCACCTCAAAGGCGCATTGAGCGGCTTCAACGAAAGGCGCTGTATAGATTATGGAAAAAGTGGTACCCGCTGCGATCTGAGCCTTATAAAAATCCCGGCTCAGCTTTTCGGTATAATAGGGATTGCGGGATCTCTCTTCTTCGGGAAATACACTCTGTCTCAGCCAGGGTAACAATGCCGGCTGATAGAGGCCGCTGATGCGATATTGGGATAGGTGAACATGAAGATCTATCAGTCCCGGGATGCAGATACAATCGCGTTTATCTTCCCAGGCACCATGGAATTTTCTGAAGGGCAACAGACTCGAGATCTTGCCTTTCTCAAAGCTGATGACAAAGTCGGGCAAAAAGGCGGCAGTTTCCGGAGATACGGGATTGAAAATGTTTGTTCGGATGTTTTTCATGGTTGAGGACTCCATATTTGATAAGCCTGCACTTGGTTTTGGCCGATTCCAAAATGCAATTCGGGGCTGTTTTGACTGCTGCTGCCTTTGGCGGAACTCAATTCTCGGATCAGGCTTTGTGTCTTGCCGGATTTATCCAGATAGCTCAGTATTACTCTGCAGCCATAGGCCGGGCTGTTGGGATGCGGGGCTGTGTTTTCATCGATCTCTACCAAGGCTATCTCGCCATTCTTGTATATGGGTTTGATGTAGATCGCTTTGTTTTTGCCGGCAGTCACATTGCTCAGGATTTTGGTGCCGTTTCCACTGCCGATTACCAGATCGGTCAAACCGTCACGATTCAGATCGGCCGTTACGCAAGACCAGCCATTATACACTCTGCTACCGCTCAGATAGGTGATATCTGTGAAGGTGCCGTCTTGATTGTTGTGATACAGATAGCTGCGGTCATGTTCGTAAACGGAAGTGATATAAATATCCAGAAAACCGTCATTATCGGCATCAAAAAACAGGGGCTCGGCATGCAATTCATCATACTTAATGCCACTTTCCGCAGTGACATCGGTAAATATCCAATAGTATAGAGTATCTGCCCCGATCACTCTGGAACCAAGCCCATCGTTGCGATACAGCATGCTTTTGTCCGAGATATCGATGAATCTGGGATGTGCCAGGTTTGCCACGATCAGATCCAGATCGCCGTCGTTATCAAAATCTCCCCAATCAGCACCGATACTGTGTCCATAATAGCCGTCTTTGTAGCTACCGGCTACGCCGTAAAGAGATGCCACATCTACAAATAAGCTGTCAGCTTGTTTGAAGAGGAAGTTGCGGTTCAGACGGTAATTTGTCACCAAAATCTCTTGTTTACCGTCGTTGTCAAAATCCGCCGGTGCTACGCCTCTGCCTGCCAGACCGGGATTATCTGTGTATGACGGTAGAAGGAATCCGGAGCTGATGCTGCGATCTTCAAAAAAACCGCTGTCATTGTGGTAAAAGGCATCAGGGAAACCGCTTCGATTTTGCCAAATCTCATAATTTGCCATATACAGCGATGGGTATCCTTTGCCATCAATATCCACAAAGGCCACACCTTCAGTGGGCATTTTGTCGTCGATGTCCCCGGCTTTGGCATTTACTTTCACAAAGCTTGCATCGGGATTCTGTTTCATCAAAGCGTCGCCTTTGCCCTCACTATTGTGGGAGATGCTTACAAAGTCCAAGGCTCCATCGCGGTTAAAATCTGCCCAAATGCCACCGCTACTGGATAGATTCTGAGCCAAAAAGCTGTCCTGATGAGCCTCAAAATTGAAATCACCCAAGTTTCTATAGATGTATTTTCCGTCCAAAAGAATATCCACCAGACCGTCGTTGTCATAATCCGCCAAAGCGGCTCTGGTGTAGCGTTTACCTTCCATGGCATGGCTGTCTTCAAAGACTATGCCACGATAATCGAAAAGATCGCGCAGATAGCTGATGGGATCGCTGTTTATCTTACGGTGTTCCAATATCCCGGCGATAGCTTTGTGGGCTTGTTCATCGTAGCTCTTGCGGGGAGCGCCCTGAATGAGGCATTCTCCATATTCTTCAATCGCTTTCTTCTGGTATTTGGCGCCGGCAAAAAGCCCCAGGTATCTGCCATGCCAAAAGTGCAACTCAGCCAATTCTCCCCGGTCGTTATCGTTAAATGCTATATGCTCAAAGAAATCGAGCTCCCTGCCTTGCAGTTTTGAGGGCTTGCGAAAGATTCCCAAGATCTCGTCTTCATCACCGTAAAGGTTCCGAAATGCTATCTGTGTATAGTAGTTTGCTTTGGCCATTTGCAATTTTACTCTGTTAGCCCATTCACCGGTGTCAAATTCGTCAAAGAGCACACTCGCCTTTTCACTGTTCAGAGCGTAGCGCAGGCATTGTGCGGCATACAGCAAAAGCTCGTCATTGCTCCTGATATCCTTTAGCGCCCGGCGAAGCGAAGGCCCCAGAATATAGAGGCTGCTGATGTAAGCGTGAGCGGCAGAACGGAAGCGGTTGTCCTCCATACATTTCAACAATGCCTCATAATCTTTCAACTGGGCCAGATGGTAGAGTTCGTAATAATATGCTGCTTGATGCCAGATGGAATTTGGATAGCTTTCTTTGAAAGAATCTATCAGCTCCAGAGCGTCGTAACTGCTTACCTGCGTGGATATCTCATCCATCACGCTTTTCGCGCTGGCTTCAATGATGCCGTTGTACTCCGGCAAGCTCTGTATCTCAGAGAGGATGTCCTCATCCTTACTTGGAACGGTATAATGTGCGAAGACTAGCGAATCAGCTTGATTTTTGAAGCTGTTTTGCAGGATATGGGTACGGATACGGATGTCGCTACTGTCGGGATCCGCGCTTTGCAATAGCAGCCATTGCAGCGCGTCTTCCAGGGAGGCAAAATCCCGTGCCAGCAAGTAGTGCATATCCGAGGCAAGGGCAAGGTTTTTTGTGCGCTGAGCGTATTCCAGCAGGCTCTGACGGTCTTCTCTGGCCGCGGCGTGTTTCAATTTCAAAAAGTCATCTTCATATTTACGGATCATTTCAAATTGTTCTTTATCCAATAAAAAACGCAGATCATCGCCGTCCGGCTGTGCCCACAGAGGGATACATAGCAGCATAATACCGATCATGCATATTAAACTATTGTTTTTCATATTGCTTATCCAAAGCTTCTATCAGATTATCGATGTCTTCAGCGTCAAAGTGATAGCTCTTGTTACAATAATTACACAAGGGTGCTATGCCTTCACGCATGCTCATCAGCTCGTTTTTTCCCAATAACAGCAAGGCGCGGGCAAAACGTTCCCGGCTGCAGTCGCAATGGTATCTCAGGGTAGTTTCCTTCACTATCTTCCAGCTAAGATCTTTCAAGATAAAGCGTTCCAGAATGTCTTCAATCGATAGGCCCATATCCATCAGATCCGAAACATTCGGTGTATTTTGCAGATTTGAGCTGATAATCTCTGCCAGAGCGGGGTCGGCATTTGGCATTTGCTGGATCAACACGCCACCGGCAGAGCGGATAGCGGCATTGGGATCCATCAACACACCCAGATTCACCGCTGTAGCGGTCTGCTCGCTTTGCTCATAGTATGCAGCCACATCCGAGGCAATCTCGCCATCTATCAGTTTAATCTGCCCCGTATAAGGTGATTTCATGCCAATCTGTCGGATAACACTCAAGGTTCCCGGTAGCAAGTGTTTGCCCACTTGCAGATTCGCACTCGGCTCTTCCATCCACAGCTGAGGTTCAAACGCATATGCTTTGATGTCTCCTGCCATATCCGCAATAGCAATAGCCCCTCGCAGAGGGCCCTCGGCGTCTATGCGTAGGGATATCTCGGAATTCGGAGCTTTCAATTCCCCGCTCATCAGAGCCACAGCGCTGATCAAGCGTCCCATCAATATCGTGGGCAGGGGATACAGATCGTGCAGATCCCGCGCGCGTTGGACTATCGCGCTTGTGTCTGCGGCAAAGAGGCGAAACTGGTCCGCGGCGATGCTGCCCCTCAGTAGGCGACCGGCTGCTTTACTCATCTTCCATCCGGATAATTTTCAATTCGGTACCCGGGTAGTAAGTACTCAATATCTGAGTGTATTCCTCGCCCAGACGTGCTTTGCGCAAGGCGCCCACCTGGCACATACCGACGCCGTGACCGGAACCCCTACCTTTGAGACTGATGCTGCTCCCGGGATAGTAGATAGCCTTTCCCGCGGCTGATTTGAATACGAACATCGAAGAGGGTAACATGCCAAAGCTTTGCCGGATTTTGTATTCTCCTTCCAGGATGGTCTGGCGATCTCCGCTGATGCGCAGTTTCAGGATTCTGCCGGAGCGGCCTCGCTCCAATACCTCGATACTCCTGATGCTGCTCAGTCCGATGTTTTCGGCAAGCTTGGCGCGACTGATACTACGCTCCCACATCATGGTGGATTTTTCCCAGGAACTCATCCCGGAGCTATCGACTTTACTGTTTATCCACTTATTGACATCCGCTTCGCTACTCAGATCATAATTTTCTGCTGCATTCAGGCAGGTGGAGCCGCCCAGATGCGGGATATAGGCTCCGTTCCAGATGGCCTGAGATGTATCTGTCTTGCCGCCGCAACTGCTGTGATAGGTGGCATCTGCCACTCTGTCTTCGGTCACGATTACTTCTCCCGCGCTTTGCATTACCGCTTCTTCGATGAGTTCATTGCGCAGATGCTTAGCTTTGTAGACCTGGCAATGAGTACTGCTGCAAAGATCGTAGCCATCTTTGCTGTGACGGTTGTAGAGCAAGAGGCTCACAGCATGGGTTCGTGCCGCCACGGCCTGTGCCTTCAAAGCTTCCAGCGGGCTGTTGTTGCCTATTTCATTCGGGATCACCCCGGCAATGTATTCTTCCAAAGGCAGGATCTGGTTCAATACCAGCTTGCCACCTAGGACCTTCAGTACAAATTCTCCTTCATAAGGCAGACCGTTCAACCACAAAGATCCCTTGGAATACAGGCTTAGCGGACTCTCAAAGTAGGATTCTTTGCCGTCCTTGCCTACAATCCGCACTGTGGAATTTACTATCGGGATAGATTGAATACGGCTGTAGGGATAGTTTATTGATGAGGCATAAGATTGCGCGGCTTGCAGATCACTAAAGCTATCCGGCAGGAAAAACCAATATTCATGCTTGATCTTTAGTTGATCGTTTTCCCAAGAAAAAGAGCTGTTGGTTACCGCTTGTGAATCGCTCTGTTCATGGGCAGATTCCACCCGTTCGATGATTCCATATCTGTTTTCGACTTCGGTGGACACCACGTCGATGGCGATATTGCCGCTATAAACCTGTTCAAATAGTTGATCCTTATCGCTTAGTTCCAAGCCTTCGCCCTCTAAACTCAAGTGCTGTGAAGTGGCCAGGTTGATCTCCAGATACAGCATACCATCCCGGATTTCCGCCGCGAAAAGCAGGGAAAGGCTGAACAGCAGGAGGGCGGAAAGCTTTCGCATTATTGCACCGGGGAGCCGGGAGAGCCTCCATCCGGCAAGACCACATGCAGGCCCAGTTCGTCGTGGGCGGCCAGGATCATGCCGTTGGATACTATGCCCCTTATCTTGCGGGCTTGCAGATTCACCAGCATTACCACGGTTTTTCCGATGATGTCCTCGGCTTTATAGCTCTGCGCGATGCCGGCAACCAATTCCCGGGTTTCAAAGCCCAAATCTACTTTCAGATGTAATAGCTTGTCCGTCTTTGGTACAGGCGTTGCCTCAAGCACTTTTGCCAAACGCAGATCCATAGCACTGAAATCTTCGTAAGTGATCTCCGGCTTCACCGGCAGATAATCGGTTTTATCTGTCTCTTTTGCCATATTGTGCAGTCTGGCCAGTTCCATCTCGATGGCGGCATCTTCGATCTTGCAAAAAAGCGGCGAGACATTGTTCACTGTGATCTGCGTGCTTGTAAAAGCGTCTTCCCAGCTGTGAACGGGGGCTAAACTCATCATCGCGCGCAGTTTTTGCATGTGCTTGGGCATAATGGGGTAGAAGGCTATACTGATTTTGTTTAGTAGCGATGCGCACACCCACAGGGTCTCTTGCACATGCTTGCGATCTGCTTTGATGGCATGCCAGGGTTTGCGCTCGTCAAAGAAACGATTGCCCAGGCGCGCCAAATCCATGATGGCACGGGTGTTGCGCTTTACTTGATAGTCGCGATAGGAAGCACTGATCTCTTCCAGGCTTTTATCTGCTTCGTCCAGGATTGCTTTGCATTCTTCATCGCAATCCACCGCGGATATCTGCCCCTCAAAATGCTTGTTTGCAAAGGCAAAAACCCGGTTCGCAAGGTTTCCCAATACATTGTTCAATTCGCCATTGATCTTGAGCTGAAAATCCTTGAAACTGAAATCTGCATCCTGCCGCTCAGGTGCGTTTGTCGCCAGATAGTAGCGCAGGTATTCGCCGTCAAAGCGTTTTGTGAATTCATCCACCCAGATCGCCCAATTGCGCGAAGTCGAGATCTTTTCCCCTTCCAGATTCATGAATTCATTGGCGGGGATATCGTGAGGGAGGCAGTATTTGATGTCTTGACCCATCAGCATTGCCGGCCAGATGAGCGCATGGAAGATGATGTTGTCTTTGCCGATAAAGTGAATCAACTTTGTGTCCGGGTCCAGCCAATAGTCTTTCCAGCGTTCGGGTTGGCCTATGCGTTTGGCCCATTCCACGGTGGAAGATACATAGCCGATGGGAGCGTCAAACCACACATACAGTACTTTATCTTCCGCTTCGGGAAGCGGTACCGGTACGCCCCAACTAAGGTCTCTGGTAATCGAGCGTTCGATCAATCCCTGTTCCAAAAGGTTCAGCATAAAGTTGCGCACGTTTTCTTTCCAATAGCTTTTATGCGATATCCATTCTTTCAGCTGATCGGTAAAGCGTGCCAGATGCAGGAACCAATGTTTGGTTTCCCGGATCACCGGTTCGTTTCCGCAGATCTTACAACGCGGATTTTTCAGCGATGTCGTCTCGTAGGTCTGTCCACATTTGTCGCATTGATCGCCGCGGGCACCTTCACTGCCACATTTGGGGCAGATGCCTTCCACATAGCGATCGGGCAGATAGCGTTTATCGTGTTCACAATAGAATTGCAGAGTTGTTTTGGGCTGGATATGCCCTTTGTTATACAGAGAGCTGAAAAATTGACGGGATAGCTGATAATGCTCTTCCCGCGCGGTACCGGAAAAGTTGTCAAATTCTATGCCGATACCATCGAAGGCTTCTTTGATGCTATCGTGATATCGTTTTACGATCTCGATGGCTTGCACTCCTTCCTTGTCTGCCGAGATCGAAATCGGAGTGCCGTGTTCATCGGTTCCGCAGATGTAGATAACGTCTTCATTTTGCAGACGCAAATAGCGGACAAAGATATCCGCAGGGAGGTATGCTCCCGCTACGTGTCCCACATGAAGCTTGCCGTTGGCATAGGGCAGAGCGCTGGTAACTATATATTTCATCCGTTTACTCCAAAGAATTCCTGATGTAAAATGGCAATAGTTTTTGCCACTTGCACTGCGGGCAGCATCAATTCCAAAGTCCGGCAACTGTGTGAGATGCGCTGCAGATGCGAATTGGCACACAGCCTCAGCACTTTTGCCATAAAGGCAGGATCTGCAGCCAGACCCAGGCCCACCAGGTTCACAAAGCCGATATCGCGGCTTTTTTCCGGGGTCGGGATTCCGGATTCCTGAAGCATATAGTCCAGCTCAGACTCGTATTTCTCTTCGATATACAGTTCCAAAGCAGCCTCATAGAGGTTGATCTTATAGATTTCATAATGCCATTTTTCCAATAGCTGCAAAACGCCGGTATCCGGTGCCAGACGATAGCGTAAGATGTTATCCTTGTGCGCGATTGCATTTACTTTGCGTTCTTCCATGTGTGGGTCCTTTGGGCTTTCTTCTTGTTTGATCAGGGTTCCCGGTTCAAAAGTGAAGGAGGATTTTACCTCCACGGCTACTTTGTAGCGATAGGCAAATTCGACCGCGCGGGGGTGCAATACCTTGGAGCCGTTATAACTGAGCGCCAGCATATCCAGATAGCCGATTTCACCGATGAATTGAGCTTGAGGCACTATTCTGGGATCTGCGCTGTAAACACCCGCCACATCGGTATATATCTCACATTTGCTCGCGCCCAGATAACAGGCCAGGGCCACCGCTGAAGTGTCCGAACCGCCTCTGCCCAATGTAGTTATCTCTTTGGATGTACTCACTCCTTGAAAGCCGGCTACTATCACTACTTTCTCTTTCGCCAGTTCCTCGTGTATGCGAAAGGCGTTTACCCTCAAAATCCTGGCATTACCATGATGGTCGTCTGTGATTATGCCACTTTGCGATCCCGTAAAAGAGATCGAAGGTATGCCTTCCTCAAATAGCGACAGCGACAGCAGCGACATACTGATGCGCTCTCCGGCAGTAAGCAGCATATCCATTTCTCTGCGGCTGGGATGTTTGGATATCTCATAGGCCAGGCCAAAGAGATTGTCTGTAGTCTTGGCCATGGCAGATACCACTACCACCAATTGATCTCCGCGATGATAGGCTTTTGCCAGCTTTTTCGCGATCGAGCGGATCAGCTCTACGCTTCCTACTGATGTGCCGCCGAATTTTTTTACGATGATCGCCATCTATGCCTTTACCGCGGCTTTGATAAGCTCTATAAATAGAGGATGCGGGCGATTGGGACGGGATTTGAATTCCGGATGGAATTGTACTCCTATATGGAAGCGGTTTGCCGGATACTCCAAAATCTCCACCAAAAGCTCATTTTCGGATAGTCCGCTCAGCCTCAGCCCGGCTTCGCAAAGCTTCTCTCTGTATTCATTGTTAAATTCATAGCGATGCCGGTGGCGCTCGCTTATCTGCAGGCTTCCGTAGGAACGGTGCGCAAGGCTGTCCGGGCATAGCTTGCATGTGTACGCTCCCAAGCGCATGGATCCACCCACATAGTCTATATAGCGTTGATCTTCCATCAGATGAATCACCGGATTGCCCGTAATTTCGTCAAATTCGGTGCTATTGGCATCGTTCAATTTGCACACATTGCGCGCATATTCAATCGCCATCACCTGCATGCCCAGGCATATGCCCAAAAGCGGGATGTTTTTGCTGCGGGCATAGTGAGCGATGTTGATCTTGCCTTCGATGCCCCGGATGCCAAAGCCGCCCGGGATCAAGATCCCGTCGATGTCCTTAAGCTCGCTGTCCAGATCCTCCGCTTTGAAGCTGCGTTCCGAATCCACCCATTTTATATTGAGTTTCTTTTTTTGTTTTGCCGCTGCGTGCATCAGGGCTTCCACCACACTCTTGTAGGCATCGTGATGCTTCACATATTTCCCGCAAACTGCTATGCTCACCTCGCCATCGCTGTTTTGACGATTAGTTAGAAATTGCTGCCACTGGCTAAGATCCATCTCGCTATTATCCATTTTGAAATGCCGGCAAATGATCGCCGGCAAGTTCGCTTTTTGATATATGAGCGGAATCTCATAAACGCATTTTACGTCGATGGCATTGATCACGCTTTCTTTGGGCACGTTTGTAAAGAGCGCGATCTTGGAATATATCTCGTCGTCAAAAGTCTTTTCGCTGCGACAGAGCAAGATATCCGGTTGGATACCGATCTCACGCAGCTTGTAGGCACTATGTTGCGAAGGTTTGGTCTTCAGCTCGCCCGCGGTCTTGATGTAGGGCACGTAGGTGAGCAGGATATTCAGCGTGTTCTGAACCCCGAGATCAAGGCGCAATTGACGCACAGCCTCCAAAAAAGGCAGGCTCTCGATGTCGCCAACTGTGCCTCCGATCTCGGTGATCACGATGTCTTTATCAGCGGATAAGCGGGTTATCCGGCTTTTGATTTCATTGGTTACATGGGGTATCACCTGTACGGTTTTCCCCAAGTAGCTGCCCTTGCGCTCGTTCATTATCACACTTTCGTAGATCTGCCCGGCGCTGCAACTGCTGGCAGAGCTAAGCGCTTCATCCACAAAGCGTTCATAATGTCCCAGATCAAGGTCTGTTTCGGCACCGTCGTCTGTTACAAATACCTCTCCATGCTGGAAGGGGCTCATCGTTCCCGGGTCCACATTCAAGTAGGGATCGAATTTTTGCAACACTACTTTATAACCCATAGATTTCAACAGCAATCCGATGGATGCCGTGGCTATGCCTTTGCCCAGGGATGATAGCACTCCCCCCATTACGAAGATGTATTTCGCCACTAGCCTCTCCCTTACATCAGCTTTTTCAATTCGGCCAGAGATTCTTTGATGGCGCCAACCGTGTAGGCCAGATCTGCATCGCTGTGTCGGAAGCAGATGTAGCCGTGGTGATATGGCTGCAAGAACACTTTGCGACGGATCAACTGTGTGTAAAACTCCGTTCTCAACTTTTTGTAAAGGCCATTTTCATCCTTGTTGAAAGTGATGAAGGGCATCCATGGAGCTCCGGAAAACTCCACCGGCATGCCGGATTCGTCGATCACTTTCTGCACATCTATGGCAAATTTCTCGCCTTTTTGTTTTACTACATCCAGCACCTTGTCCCGTTCCAGAATTTCGATGGTCTTCAACGCAGCTACTATGCTGTCGCTATTTGGGAAGAATGTGGAAGACAAAAACACCTTGTCTGCCAATACCATCATGGGCTCGCGTTTGCCCACCAGCGCGGCGATCGCATAGCCGTTTGCCATGGCTTTTCCAAAGGTGGAAAGATCCGGGGTTACGCCAAAATACTCTTGCGCGCCACCCAAAGATACTCTGAATCCACTGCGGATTTCATCAAAAACCAGGAGCGCGCCATATTTATCTGCCAACGCGCGTACGCCTTCCAGATAACCGGGCTTGGGCATCTCTACCGGAGCAGCCAACGGATGACCCACGGGGGTTACAATGATGGCCGCCATGTCGTCTTTATTGGCCTTCAGGATATTTTCCAATCCCTCCAGATCGTTATAATGAAATTCCAACACGTCTTCATAAAGCTTTTCCGGTATGCCGCCTTTCACCTCCACACACCAATCGTGCCAGCCGTGATAACCGCAACGGGCGATCTTGGTCTTTCCGGTGTAGGCTCTGGCCACCCGGATGGCGATCGTGGTGGCATCGCTGCCGGTTTTCACCAATGCTGCCATCTCACAGGAAGGAATCAGTTGCTGCAATTTGCGCACTAATTCGCTTTGCTGAGGTTGAGTAAGTGAAAAACAGAAGCCTTTGTCATTTATCTGCTTCTGAACGGCGTTGTCGATTTCCTGCTCACGATAGCCGATGATGATGGGACCATAAGCGCAGAGGTAATCGATGTATTCATTTCCGTCCACGTCGGTTACTCTGCCGCCGTTGCCACTGTCAAAATAGATCGGATATTCTCCCTGAACGAAGTTGTAAGGTCTGCGAATGCCGGCAACTGCTCCGGGGACCAGCTTTTGCGCTTCCTCATACATTGCCATGCTTTTGTCTAATTTCAATTTATCTGCCATCTTATTTCATCTCCCATAGGCTTGCGATTCCCATCCCGCCGCCGATGCACAGCGATGCGAGACCTTTTTTGTTCTGTCTTTTCTTCATTTCGTGCAACAGAGTCACGATGATGCGAGCACCACTGCAACCAATGGGATGGCCCAAAGCAATAGCGCCGCCGTTCACATTCACGATTTCCTGATTGATCTTGCCCACACCTTCTTGTTCCAAGCCTTTGATCACGGAAAGAGATTGCGCTGCAAAAGCTTCGTTTAGTTCCGCCAGTTCGATATCGCCCAGTTTCCAGCCACTTTTTGCCAGGACTTTCTTGATCGCGGGAACCGGTCCATATCCCATGATAGCAGGATCCACACCGGCAGAGGCACTATCAACAAAATATGCCAAAGGTGTGAGACCCAGTTCTTTGGCTTTGTCTTCACTCATGATCAATACCAGGGCTGCTCCGTCGTTGATGCCGCTACTGCTGGCAGCTGTCACGCTTCCGTCCTTCTTGAAAGCAGGGCGCAATTTTGCCAGACTTTCTTTGGTAACTCCCGCGCGAGGCATTTCATCCTTGTCGATGATGATGGGATCTCCCTTGCGTTGTGGAATGGCAATGGGCACGATTTCATCGGCAAATCTACCGCTTTTCATCGCTGCTTCAGTCTTGTTTTGAGACATAGCAGAAAATTCATCCTGCTCTTCCCGACTAAGACCCCATTTTTCTGCCAGATTCTCGGCAGTCATACCCATGTGATAATCATTGAAAATATCGGATAAGCCATCACGGATCATCATGTCCATCATGGTCTTATCACCCATGCGGGCTCCCCAGCGGGCATCTTTCAAGATGTAGGGTATCTGGCTCATGTTTTCCGAACCACCGGCTATCACAATCTCCGCCTCGCCGGAGCCTATCATCAAAGCTGCCAGGCTGATAGCCTTCATTCCGCTGCCGCAGACCTTATTAACTGTGTAAGCAGGCACATAGTCCGGGATTCCGGCATTGATGCTGATCTGTCTGGCTACGTTTTGTCCCAAACCGGCCCCGCAGACGTTGCCCACGATCACTTCATCTACCATCTCGGGTTTGATCCCGCTTTCCGCAAAAATGGCTTTCAGAGTGTGTACTCCCAGCTCTACCGCTGAGACATCTTTGAACACTCCGCCAAAATTTCCGACAGCGCTACGTTTAGCGCTAACTACCACGGCTTTTTTCATCTTTCCTCCAGATGTTATATTTTTTCCATTGCAAGCCATTCAAACAAAACAAGGATTTTAGTCAATGGCAAATTTTGGCTGATACTCCGCTATGGGCATGGTCTATGCACGAAGAAGGAAAAATGGATGAGTGATGAACGAATATAGACTCGCTTAAGCGCATGTTCGATAGCAATGTTCGATAGCGGTGATCGTGGGCGTGGTGGAGTGGAGTGGAGCTGGAGTGGAGCTGGAGCAGACCATTTTCCAAATCTCTCTGTAAGCTCTGTAGACAGTGTTAATCAAGTGGTCATCAAGCCTTCATCAAGCGTTAATTATTAACGCTTGATGAAGGCTTGATTAAGGCTTGATTAAGGCCGTGAATACAGGTAGAAAGAAGATACAATTTATGGTCTTTTGGCATTTTTTGGCAAAGTATCTTGCTAAAATGATATCGGAAATAACTGATCTTAACTACAAGTGATACAATTAAATATCTGATTGGGGGGAGCGGTGTACAGGCAGAAAGCGTTTAGCAAGCTGAGTGCCGTAGGCACGACAGTTCAGATAGCTTTGCTATTGATTGAGCGGATTGACGCATCAGGAGATGCGCAATAACGGGAACGCGCCGGAGGCGCGAGATACTCCAGCATAGTAGAACTGATAAACCTTGAGATTGCCGTAGGCACGACAGTTCAGATAGCTTTGCTATTGATTGA
>Ga0265295_1001039_pt1 | contig 51494 bp, 40 predicted proteins | sample Munlansysbiofilm_FD_192503 | JGI IMG/M metagenome (GOLD analysis project Ga0265295, IMG submission 192503) | Leachate microbial communities from a municipal landfill in Southern Ontario, Canada - Methane capture system biofilm | ecosystem: Engineered > Solid waste > Landfill > Unclassified ... | reverse complement strand
ATAATGAATAGTGTAAGTAATTTTATTAAAATAAAAAAATTAATCAGGGGGTTAAAAGTCTAGACTTTTAACCCCCTGATTAATTACTTACACAGTTTATGGGATACTCCCGTTAAAAAACGTAAAAGGTGGAAAAACATTAAAAAAACACTAACCTTCATTGAAATAGGGTTTTTAGCAATCGTAATTGGTGCTGCATACTATCTAAAGGACACAAGAATTGCCTTTGGACTTATTCCAATCTTCATCATTTTTCTCATTATCCAATTGCTTAAGAATTCTCATTATCCAATTGCTTAAGAACAAGATAAAAAACAAACGGGTTTACTCGTATTGGTACTCTAAACTATTCCCTTTTAAGGTTTACATGTATCCAAAACAAACTTACTTAAGCGACACATTTATACACGGGAAAATATATTTAATTGATGACCAAATTGCATACTTAGGCTCACTAAATTTTACAGAAAGTGGCACTAAATATAACTATGAAACTCGGATAAGAACAACAGACCCAAATGCGATTAAAGAAATTAAAGAAGAATTTCACCAGTTAATGAATTATTCCGATTTACCCGAATGGGATATTCAGTATTGGGGCAAGCTATTATACCAAGAACCTATTAATTAAATAAGCGGAGCAGGTAAAGGGATGTTCCTCCCCCATTCTTTACCACCAAGGGCAAAAAGTTACAAAGTAAAGAATATGCCACTAAGTGCCAAGGGTGGCACCATTAGACCGAAATAGCCAATATTTTACCAGCCACTTGACCAGCTCAATAATTTTATTTATCTTCATAGCCTATAAATCAATTACTCATGAAACGCTTTTTAGGGTTTTTATTACTATTTGGCAACTTGTTTTCATTAGCACAAAATATTGAACAGAAAGCTATTCCCCTTGAAGGGGATGCGAGCTTGGACAGGCTAATTTCGGCGGCTGCTCATAAGGAGCTGGTGCTACTGGGCGAGGCGAGCCATGGCACCCACGAGTACTACCTATGGCGCGATAAGATTAGTCGACGGCTGATAGCCGAACATGGCTTTAGCTTTATTGCGGTAGAAGGCGATTTTGCGAGTTTGTATCATCTCAATCGCTATGTAAAAAATTTAGATGGCGCGGCAAGCTCTGCCCAGGAGGTTTTATTGAGGCTCGAAAGATGGCCAACCTGGATGTGGGCCAACGAAGAGGTTGTGGCGCTGGCCGAATGGCTCCGCAATTATAATGACAAGCTACCGCACGATAAAAAAGTAGGCTTTTATGGGATGGATGTATATGACGAATGGAACTCGAAAAAAGTGGTTTTGGATTTACTTAAAACAGCAAACCAAGCTGCCTACACCTATGTAAAAAACCAGTACGAGTGTTTTGTTCCGCATAAGGGAGATAGCTGGAACTACGCTTACGCAGTACGCGCCGGGAAAGAGGATTGCGCAGCGGCCACAAAAAATGTGGTGGAGTATATACGAAGTAATCGCACCGATTTTTCGGAGCTGTCCGACGATACCTACTTTTATTTACTGCAAAACGCTATAGTTGTTCATAATGCTGAGGAGTTTTACAGGGAGAGCGTAGCATCAAAAGGGCATGTTTCGTGGAACTCTAGGGCTCATCATATGCATGGTACCGTCAATGATTTACTAAATCTTTATGGAGAGAATTCCAAGGGAATTGTTTGGGCACACAACACCCATATTGGCGATGCGGAGTACTCAAGTATGCGAAACAGCGGCGAGAAAAACATTGGTCAGCTTTCCCGAAAGGAGCTGGGCGACGATAATGTTTTCTTAATCGGCTTTACCACCTATAAAGGAAAAGTGATGGCGGGCTCGAGCTGGGGTGCCCCCATGAAAAAAATGACCATCCCGCCTGCCATTCGCAATAGCATAGAGTATAAATTGAATCAAATCGGCTTGGAAAGCTTTTACCTGATTTTTGATGAAAATGATCGAAAGGAAGAAAACCTAAAGGCAATGGGCAATAGAGCGGTGGGCGTAGTATATAATCCCAGGAGAGATGAAAGGCAATTCGTGCCCACCATAGTTCCATTGCGCTACGATGCCTTGTTCTTTTTTAAAAAAACCACAGCCCTACGAGTTTTAAAAAGGTAAAGTCGAAAAGCGGTAATACCAAGAACAGGAGAGATAGGTGAAAAAGCATTGAAAAATATTGGCCAGTGTTTAGATTACGCTCCCGATACACCAGCCGAAGATTATCTTGAAAGATGTGTTACCTTTATTTCAGAAATCATAAAGAATTAGCAGGGTCTCATTGACATTATTTTAAACTAACAGCGGGGTGAAAATTAAAAGATGAGAATTGAACTATTAACTTTGTTTGCAGCCATCAGCGCGGCTTGTGCCATTATATTCAGTCTGAAAAAAAACATTAAGCTGTATTCTATTTTTAAACCCTTAACAACCATATTGATCATTATCATGGGCTTAATCATTTTCCAAGAGCAAGGAAGCGATTACAGTAAAATAATGCTCGTGGCGCTGGTCTTCTCGTTGGTTGGTGATGTATTTTTAATTACTAATAAACATTTCCTGGAGGGTATGAGCTTTTTCTTTATCGCTCAAATCTTTTTCATACTTAGCTTTGCGAGTATATTTGGCTTTAGCTGGAATATCATTCTTTTAGCTCTTTTCTTAATGCTGGGCTGGGCATACTATTATTTTCTTAAAAAAGACCTGAACAAATACTCCATACCCGTTTTCCTTTATTCCACCGTTATTAGCCTCATGAGCTGGCAGGCAGCTAGCTTGGTCGTTATTAGTCGCGAGTTTACCTACATTGCCATCGCCATAGCGTCTCTACTTTTCCTGCTTTCGGATGCTATTATCGCTTACACCTTCTTCAGAAAAGACTTTAAAGCATCTAATGTCTTCATATTATCGACATACTGGTTGGCTATTTATACTTTCGCACTTGCAGGACTTTATTTAGGCCCAATCTAAATTGACAGAAATCCTAAATTCAAGATTAGGTGCAAAACATGCTCGTATATTAGCACGAATTATGAAATGATTGTTTTACAATCAACACATCATAGTCTTATTACTTTTTTTGTACAGCAGCGAAAACAGTCGTAGAAAACATTGTTCTTAAGACTAGTTATAAGTTTTCTTCAGAAATTGAAAAAACGTTAGCAAAAGATGTAGTTTCCCCCTAGGAATACCAGATCGCAACTTTTAACCCTACAATGAATGGGATTATCAGGATGCATGAGTTCAACAGAATTTGTAAGTAGGCAGAAGAGAGATAAGCTTTACATAAAATCAGAATTCATCCCCTCCTAAATCTTCCCAACCAAGAACTTACCCGTTAGGCTCTCGTTACACTTCACAATATCCTGTGGTGTTCCGGCAAATACAAGCTCTCCCCCACCCTCGCCACCTTCGGGGCCAAGGTCAATAATCCAATCGGCATTTTTTATAACCTCCAGGTTATGCTCAACCACAATAAGGCTATGCCCTTTCGTAATAAGCTGGTTAAACGACTCCAACAGCTTCTTAATATCGTGAAAATGCAGCCCCGTGGTAGGCTCATCAAAAACAAATACCTGGTGCTCGGTTGCCTGCTCTTTTTGTAGGTATAAAGCAAGCTTTACCCGTTGGCTCTCGCCACCGCTCAGCGTGCTCGACGATTGTCCCAGCTTAATGTAGCCAAGCCCAACATCCTGCAACGGCTTAAGCCTGTTTACAATTTTTTGAGCAGTCCTGTCCTTATCATCACTAAAAAACTCAATGGCCTCGTTTACGGTCATATCGAGCACATCGTAAATACTCTTATCCCTATAGCGTACCTCAAGCACATCCTCCTTAAAACGCTTGCCATCGCACGCCTCGCAGGTTAGCGTAACATCGGCCATAAACTGCATTTCGACCTTAATAACGCCCTCTCCTTGGCACTCCTCGCACCTACCGCCCTCAACATTAAACGAGAAGAATGAGGGTTTATAGCCGCTACGAACAGCGTAAGGCTGCATCGAAAACAGCTTCCGTATCTCATCGTAGGCCTTTATGTAGGTAACCGGATTCGACCTCGACGAACGGCCTATGGGGTTTTGGTCAACCATCTCGACCCCTTTTATAAGATGAATGTCGCCGGTTACGTCATCGCACTCACCAGGTTTTTCGCCCACTCCAGCTAGCGATTTGCTTAGCCATGGGTACAGAATACCCTTTACTAACGATGATTTTCCTGAACCGCTAACGCCCGTTACAACCACCATGCTATTTAAGGGAAACCTAACATTTATGCTCTTCAAATTATTTTCGCGAGCCCCCAAAATTTCAATATAATTGGCGCTTCGGCGTGGGATTTTATTGGGCTCAATATTCTGAACACCGTTAAGGTACTGCGCGGTTAGGCTTTCGCCATTCTTTTCAAGTTCCTTAGGCGTTCCACTAAAAACTACTTCGCCACCAAGCCTACCCGCCAATGGGCCAATATCAATAATATAATCTGCTGCTCTAATAATCTCCTCATCGTGCTCAACCACCACCACCGTATTTCCCAGGTTTCGCAATTCGTTCAGCACACCAATAAGCATATGAGTATCATGCGGATGCAGCCCAATGCTGGGTTCATCGAGGATATAAAGCGAGCCCACCAGATTGGAACCCAATGAGGTTGCCAAGTTAATACGCTGCGACTCTCCACCCGAAAGCGTTGACGATAATCGATTTAGCGTTAGGTAGCCAAGCCCCACATTAGTAAGATACAAAATTCGGTTACGTATCTCGGTAAGTATCCGTTTCGATACGCTCTGCTCGTACTCGCTGAGGTTTAGGTTATCAAAAAAACCATTCAGCTTACTAATCGGGTAGTCAACAAGTTCGGGAATGGTAATACCTTCAATTTTAATGTATGTTGCCTCTTTACGTAACCGTTTCCCATTGCACTCGGGGCAAATGGTTTTGCCTTTATACCTCGACAGCATCACCCGGTACTGAATTTTATATTTCTTCTGCTCTAGATGCTCAAAAAACTCATCGAGACCAATAAAGCCCTCACGACCTCGCCATAAAATATCCTTTTGCTCGTGCGTTAGCTGGTAATAAGGCTTATGAATTGGGAAGTTGTACCTCTCGGCAACCGATATAAATTGCCGCTTATGTTCGCTCATGATTTGCCCCTTCCAACACGCAACAGCATCCTGATATACAGACAAACCCTTATTGGGAATTACTAAATTCTCGTCAATGCCAACTATCTTACCGTACCCCTCGCAACGGGGGCAAGCACCCAACGGGTTATTAAAACTAAATAGATGCTCACTGGGCTCCTCAAAAGTAATCCCATCGGCTTCAAATTTATTAGAAAATGATGTTTCGGTACGTTTATCATTCCCAAACGATGCCACTATGCAAGCGCCGTCGCTCTCAAGAAAACAGGCTTGAACCGAATCGGCACAGCGGCTTAAAAAATCGTCATCGTGCCTAACGGCGTACCTATCAACAATTAGGTTGATTTTTGCCTTGGACAACGACACCAGCTGACGAATTTCGTTGCTATCAATTCGCAAAACCTTATCACCCACCTCAATTCGGGTAAACCCATCGCTAGCAAGCTGCGAGAGGCGCTGTTCAACCGATTCGTTGCTTTTTATGGTAATGGGTGCCAGCAGCATCTGCTTAGTGCCCTCGGCAAACGATGCGATAAAATTAACCACATCGGATACGTTGTGCCTTGTAACCTCAACACCCGAAACGGGCGAATAGGTGCGCCCAACCCTGGCGTACAGCAACTTTAGGTAGTTGTATATTTCGGTAGAAGTACCTACGGTTGAACGTGGGTTATGGGTATTTACCTTTTGCTCAATGGCTATGGCTGGCGGAATGCCCGAGATTAAATCGACTTCGGGTTTGGTAATTCGCCCTAAGAATTGCCTGGCGTATGCCGATAAGCTCTCAACGTACCTCCGCTGCCCCTCGGCATACAACGTATTAAACGCCAACGACGATTTTCCCGAACCCGAAAGTCCCGAAATTACGATTAGCTGATTACGAGGCAGATCAACGCTAATATTTTTAAGATTGTGAACCCTGGCCCCTTTTATTGAAATTACATTCTGATTGTGCATTGCTATAAAAATTAACCCACAAAGGTAGGCAAAGATTTACGTTTAACACGCAAAAAGGAACCCTTCGGTATTCAAACTGAAAATATTATACAACACAAGTATTAGAGTATCTTAAAAAATAGTTTATTTGAAATAATATTTGGCAGAGTAGTTTATTTTAGCTTATTTGGCACGGTAAATGAGACAATAAAAAATACTAACCAAAATTAATTGCCTATAGAAACATATCTACCAAACTAATCAATAAACAAGGAGGTGGATTTGAAAATGAAAGATCTTACCGATAATGAGCTTGTGAAGGGGTTCATGTCGGGTAGTAATGAGGCAATTGACACACTTATCCGCAGACATAGAAAACGAGTTTTTGGCTATATTATACTGCTTACTAAAAACGAGGCAGTAGCCGAAGACATTTTTCAGGATACCTTTGTTAAGGTTATACAGTCGTTGCGAAAGGGAAAATATACTGAGAATGGTCGCTTTATTTCATGGGTTATCCGAATTGCCCACAACCTAACCATCGACCATTTTAGGCGCCAAAAACAGCTCAACACCATATCAAACGAAAGTACGCCTGTTGATGTTTTTAACTCGCCACGTTTCTCCGATAAAACCGTTGAGGAGCATATTGTTTACGACCAGATACTTTCAGATGTTCGGAAGCTAATCGACTACCTTCCCGATGAACAGAAAGAGGTTGTTGTGCTCAGGCACTACGCCAATTTAAGTTTTAAAGAAATTGCCGAGCAAACCGGAGTGAGCATAAATACAGCCCTAGGACGCATGCGCTACGCGCTGATTAACATGCGAAAAATAATGGAGGAACAGAACCTCTCCCTAACAAAGTAAAGCTCAGTCCCCGACATCAAAATCGGGGATTTTTTTTGATGCTTTCTGTTCAGAAAAAAGGTAAACCACAACGAATAGGACATAAATAATTATTAGCCACAATAAAAAAAGGCAACAAGCGTTTTACTACTGTTAATAAATAGTATAATGCAAACCAACAGCTATTTGCCTATGAATAAATTATTTACTCCGATTATTTGGAATTTTCAATGCTTTAACAATTGTAAGGTAGATGAGATTATAGATTTACACAGCATTTACAAACCGTTGGAAATATTCCAAAACCTACTTGTCGAAATCGACAAAAAAGCACCAGAGGTAACGAATGAAACACTGAAAAGGATACACGAAAGAGCCTCGTAGAAAGCGAAAAAAGCCGGAAGTTACTCCGGTTTTTTTATGCCCCTTTTTTGAGGCTTACCCCCAATTATTCATCCAAATAATTGGGGCCTCCAACAGCGACTAAGCCAGAGTAACCCAACCAACAGCATACACCAAGGCACTACTGCTTGGCTTTGTTGTAGTAGTAACGAGCTTTAGATTTATTATCGAAACGGGTATAAATATTCCCAAGGTATGTTGCGTAACGCGACTCAGGATTCAGCTTATATAGCTCCTCTAAGTAATCACGGGCGGTTTTAAAATCAGCATTAATTGTATCGAGCTGCTTTAAAAGCCTTTTATACTGCGATGATGTTCTATTCTTTTGGTAAGCTTTCATCTCACGCTGATATCGTTCTTCGGTATCTTTGTATAGCTGAATGGCAACCGCCTCCTTACCAACAATACTTTGGGGCTTTACTCTCAACAACCTCTCTGCAATTGGCAAAACCTCATCGTTTTTATCCAGGTTATTAAGCGTTAAAACATATCCGGTTAGCAGCTCAGCGTCTTTGGTTTGCGCCCCATTTACACTCTCCCACATTGGGTATGACGAATCCCAATTCTCGCTTCGAACAAAGGCTAAAAAGAGCTGAGCACGCACCTCATCCACCTCGTTCCCATCGTTATACAAGTCAAGGTATGTTTCCAGGTTAATAATTTCGCGCGACAGATTATCCTTAGCCTTGTAGGCTTTGGCAAGCACAAACAACCCCTTAGCATCGATACCGTTCATTCGCGTTGCCTGTTCTAAAAACTCGATGGATTTCTCATTCTCTCCTATTTCCCAAGCAGCAACACCTCCACGTGTATATACAAGGGCATTGAGATTTTTTTTACCTGCAGGATTTAGCGATATAATACTATCATAAAGCGTATAGGCCAATCCGTAGTCACTACTATTATAGGCTGCGGTAGCCTCACTGCTTAACCTGTTAACCTGTTTTGATACTGTACACGACGCAACGCTTAAGGTAATTAGTGCTGCATATAGTAAACCCCTTGTAAATTGCATTTTCACCATAGTTTTTATTAGGGCAACAAAGGTAAAACAAAATGCTATGCCCACAAGCGATAAAAAAAATGATTTAAACCTATGCAATTAATCTTTCAGGTGTTTACTAAACACCCTTTCCAACTTATCGAGCTTAGGAACAATAACCATTTGGCAGTAGGGCTGCCGTTTATTGTTTACAAAGTAATCCTGATGATGTTTCTCGGCCTCATAAAAAGCTGAAAATTCCGTTAATTCAGTAACTATGGGGTCACGCCATATGCCCTCCTTACTAAGCATAGCCATTATATCCGTGGCCATACGTTTCTGTTCATCGGAGTGGTAAAATATAACCGAGCGGTACTGACTTCCTATATCGGCCCCCTGCCTATTAAGCATGGTAGGATTATGCGTTTTGAAAAAAATCTCGAGTATTTGTGCGTAGCTAATCACATCGGGGTTAAACTTTACCTGTACAACCTCGGCATGTTCCGTTAACCCTGAGGAAACCTCTTTATAGGTTGGATTTGATATTTTTCCGCCAGAATATCCCGAAACAACAGTTTCAACACCATTAACTCTTTGAAAAATTGCCTCCACACACCAAAAGCATCCTGCTCCGAGTGTAGCTGTTTCAATTTTTAATTCACTCATAATAACATCTGTTTTACTATTTAAAGCAACCGATGAAACCGAAAAAGACAAAAGAACTAAAACAGAAAATAACATTTTCGGAAACCATTTAGAGCGTAATAAGATAACGCTTAGCAACACTTTTTTTTGAATTCTTATTAATTTTTGCGCTTTCATATTCATTGCTTATTTAGAGTATAAACATAACTACAAGCATAATTGTTTTGGCAACTTGCCCATTAACGAAACAACACCATTACTATATATTAGCCCGCATTCTTCATCAAATATGTAAAAGATGAACGCAGGTGCGGGTTACCCTGACCTAGCTGAACCCTATTTTGGGCAATATAATTGGTTGTGAGGCTTAGTAGCTGTCGGAGATCCCCAAATTATTCGAATGGATAACTGGGGTTAGGGTATAGTCAACAAAAAAGGGTCTCGAAATCGAGACCCTTTTCTATTTATGTTATTTGTTTACTTCTTTTTTTGCGTCTGCTGTTGCTGTTTTGCCATCTCCTCGAGCCTAGCCTGAAACTTCGATTTCTTTTTGGCTTGGGGCTTTTTCGCATTCTCGTTTAGCTTTTTCAGAATACTCTCATCATCTACCATGCTCCTAATTAAAAGGGTTTGACCTAGTGTTATTACATTGGAAAGTAAGTAGTAGTAGCTAAGAGCTGCCGAGTGATTATTAAAAACCAAGAGCATCATTACAGGCATCATGTATAGCGTCATGAACTTCATGCCGGGCATTTGGGCATTGGTATCGCCCATTTGTGCCGAGTTCATTCTTGATGTTACGAACAGTGCCGCTGCCATGAGTAGCGTAAACAAACTGACATGATCGCCATACAACGGAATGTTAAACGGAAGATCTATAATAGAATCGTAGGTTGATAAGTCCTCGGCCCACAGGAAACTCTTTTGCCTAAGTTCAAACGATGCGGGGAAGAACCTAAACATGGCGATAAGAATGGGGAACTGAATAAGCATGGGCAAGCACCCTCCCATTGGGCTTACCCCAACCTTTTTGTAAAGGGCCATAGTAGCCTGCTGCTTCTTCATGGCATCATCTTTCTTGGGGTACTTCTTATTTATCTCATCAATTTGAGGTTTTAGCACCCGCATTTTCGCCTGACTTAAGTACGATTTGTAGGTAAGCGGCAATAGAACAACCTTAATGATTATGGTCATTAAAAAGATGATTAAACCGTAGCTGGCAATTTTACTATTAAGTAAATTAAATAGGAAGATAATAACGTAACGGTTAATCCATTTAATTAGCCAACCACCAAGCGGAATCACCTCTTCGAATCCGTAGTCATACGATTTAAGCGTGTGAAAGTGGTTAGGCCCGTAGTACATTTTCATGCTGTGCTTTTCGCTCGCAGCATTATCAATAGGAATAGCTAAACGAGAGGCATATTTTTTAATATGCTCTCCATCCAAAATAGTTGAGGTGTAAAAGTTGGCGTTCAGAAAATTTTCTTCGGATACTAAAAACGAGGAAAAGAATTGCTGCTTATAACCTACCCACCTAATTTTAGTTGATTCGCTTTTAGAGTTCTCCTCGTTACGCGGACTCAGCTCCTCAAAATCGCCATTCGGTAAACTATAAACAAGAGAGCTGTACTCTGATTCTTTCTTAGCATTTTTCTCGAACTGCTTGGTAAATACATCCCAAATCAAATCGATAGATGTAGTATTATTTGGGAATACCCTATCCATATTAACAAGCTGGATATCGAAATCTATTAAATACGAGTTGGGGTGGATTGTGTAGATGTAATCGATAAAAGACGATTCGCCAGCCGCCAAGCGCATGGTAAGGCTTTTTGATGAGGAACCCTCTTGGGTTATAATTTCTGTTTCGGAAGTATTGGGGGTAAAAAACAGGTTGCGTGTTTCAACGCTTTGGTTGTTGGCCCAAAATTGTAAACCGAAAACATTCTGGGGGTCGGCAAGCATTTCAAGCGGCTCCTGCTCGTAGGTTTTAAAATTCTTAACCTCAGCCGAATAAACAGCGCCACCTCTAGTTGATACCTTTAGCTTAATCAGCTCGTTCTCAAGTATAATAAACTGCTCCTCGCCTTTCAGCGCATCTACAAAATCTGTCCTTGCAAGCGATGCCTCCTCAACATTGGTAGTCGGAGCGGGCTCCTTTTCGGCAAAGGCAGCCTCCTGCTCTAACAGGGCTCTTTGCTTAGCCTGTACCAATGCTATTGAATCCTTTCGACGTTGAGCCGCTTCAATTTGCTCCTGAGATGGACGGTTTAAGTAGCTAAATCCTATTAAAATTAAGAATATTACAACTAAACCAATTACTGAATTTCTATCCATTATACATTTACTTTTTGTGTAGTTTTTAGATTTTTGACGTTGCGAAAATAAGCCATTATTCATAAATAGTATTAAATAATAACATTATTTAGCATAAACTAGCTTTCGGGAAGTATTCGCTACGTAGTATTCTTTTTGACCGCCTTAACAAAATCAACAAAAAGTGGGTGTGGATTAACCACAGTACTTTTATACTCAGGATGAAATTGCACCCCAATAAACCATGGGTGGCTAGGAATTTCAATAATTTCGACCAAATCTGTTTCGGGATTTAATCCTGAAGCTATCATACCATTCATTTTAAATTCTTCTAGATACTCATTATTAAACTCATATCTATGGCGATGCCGCTCCTGAATAGTTGTTTTATTGTAGGCTTCAAAGGCTCTTGTCCCCTTTTCTATCTCGCATGGATAAGCTCCAAGGCGCATGGTTCCCCCTTTAGTGGTTATCCCTTTTTGGTCTTCCATTAAATCGATTACAGGGTGTTTGGTACTTCGAACCATTTCGGTTGAGTTGGCATCGGGAAAGTTTAGCACATTTCGTGCAAACTCTATAACAGCGCACTGCATTCCCAAACATATGCCTAAAAATGGGGTATTGCTTTCGCGAGCGTATTTTACCGCCTCTATTTTGCCCTCAACACCTCTGCGCCCAAAACCAGGGGCAACAATAATACCGTTCATTTCGCCCAAGATTTTGGCAACATTCTCGCGGTTAATAGTTTCGGAATGTATTGATACGGTTTCAACCCTACACTGATTTGTAGCACCGGCATGAATAAGCGACTCCATAATTGATATATAGGCATCGGGAAGTTCAACGTACTTGCCAACCAGGCCAATTTTCACTACTGACTTTGGATCTTTTAGCTTGCCAAGAAATTGTTTCCAGGGTTTAAGGTCAGGCTCGTTTCCAATGGGTAAATTCAACTTTTTCAAGATGATAATATCAAGCCTTTCCTTTAGCATTAAAAGGGGAACATGATATATTGTTGAGGCATCGATTGACTCAATTACCGACTCGAGGTTAACGTTGCAAAAGAGAGCAACTTTTTTGCGTATATCAACATTTAATTCATGTTCGGTACGCAGAACGAGCACATCGGGTTGTATTCCATTTTCGAGCATCACCTTAACGGAATGCTGAGTTGGCTTGGTTTTAAGTTCACCCGAAGCTGCAAGATAGGGAACCAAGGTAAGATGAACGAAGGCAGAGTTTGTTGGGCCCAATTCGTACTTCAGCTGCCTCACGGCCTCAACATAGGGCAAAGACTCTATGTCGCCAACTGTACCACCTATTTCGGTAATCACCACGTCAAACTTATTTCTCGTGCCAACAAGCTTTATTCTACGCTTAATCTCATCGGTAATATGCGGAATTACCTGAACCGTTTTCCCCAAATATTCGCCCCGCCGCTCCTTATTAATAACCGATTGGTAAATACGACCCGTGGTTACGTTGTTGGCCTGCGTTGTGTGAACATTAAGAAAACGCTCGTAATGCCCTAGATCGAGATCGGTTTCAGCCCCATCCTCAGTTACATAACATTCGCCATGCTCGTATGGGTTTAGGGTCCCTGGATCGACATTAATATATGGGTCGAGTTTCTGAATAGTAACTGAGTACCCCCTACTCTGAAGAAGTTTTGCTAGCGATGCAGAGATAATTCCTTTACCCAATGAGGATGTTACCCCACCAGTTACAAAAACATACTTGGTATTGTGCGGCATTGTATAAAAAATATAAAGTGTGAAAAGATGATTACGCTTGATCCATATTGTCAATCAGAAGAATTTTTTCTTCTAAAACCTTAAGCTTAGTTCGAGCTTTTTCTATTTTTAGCTCAACATCCTTAATTAGTTGCTCTGCATTTTTCGATTTGGCAAAGAACCCAATATTATTTTCCCAAAGAACGATATCGTTCTCAAGCTGCTTCATCTGATTAAAAAGTTTATCACGCTCAAACCGCAACTTATTCTCTTTTCGAGGATTACCCTGAATGGTATCAATCTTGGTTTTAAACTTCAGAATTTTCTTTTTAGAATTATCAATTTTCAGGTCTTCGAAATGCTTATTAATCGCCTCTCTATAGCTATTCTGAATTTCATCTTTCTTTTTAAGTGGAACAAACCCTATTTCGGCCCAGCGACGTTGAAAATCCTTTAAGACCTTGAGAGTCTCCTCCACATTTTCGGATCCTTTGAATTCAATAATTTCAGCTATAAGCTTTTCTTTAGCCACTAGGTTATCTTCGTATTTACTATCAACAGTGGTAAAATGCTCCGATTTACGTTTAAAGAAATGATCGCATGCTGCTCGGAAACGTTTCCAAACCCCATCGCTGTATTTGCGAGGAACAGGGCCAACCTCTTTCCACCTTTTTTGTAGGTTGATTAGCTCTTCGGTTGTTTTTTTCCATTCCGAACTATCCTGTATAGCCTCAGCTTGTATGCATAAATCGGTTTTGAACTGGAGGTTTTCCTGTTGTTCTGCGCGTACCTCCTTATAGAACTCGCGCTTGTTGTTAAAAAACACATCACAAGCGGTTCTGAAACGCTCGTAAATTTTATTGTTATCCTTTTTGGGAGCAAAACCTATGGTTTTCCAAACCTTCTGGAGTTCAATCATCTCCTTAGAACTTTTATTCCACCCCTTAGCCGTGGTAATTACCCGAGATGATATCTCTTCGGCACTTTCGCAAAGCGCCTTTTTGGCTTCTAAATTTGCTTTTTGCTCCTCGCGCAAACCCTCGAAATAGGCCTGATGCTTTTTATTAATGGTTGATGTTACTTTCTTAAAGCGCTCCCAAATTTCGGTTCTATTCTCATTTGGTACGGGGCCTACCTCACGCCATTGATTATGATACTTCTGCAACTTTCTGAAAGCCACAATAATTGAAGGTTCTAGAAGCAACTCCTCGGCCTTTTCACAAAGCACTGTTTTTTCTTCCAAGTTACGCTTAAGGTCTAAATCCCTTAGCTCCTTGTTAATTTTTACGTAATCGTAAAAGTTTTGTACATGGTGATGGTAGGTATCCCATAAATCGTTCAAGTTAGCCTGTGGCACTTGTCCTACTTCGCGCCAACGCTGCTGCAATTGACGAAAATCTTGAAAAGTTTGATTAACCGATTCGTTTCTGTTAACCAGCTCTTTTATCTCCTCGATAATTTCCTGTTTAAGCTCCAGGTTTTGCTGTTTTTGAACTTCAAACTCGCGATTATAGGCTGCTTTTTTACTACGATACTGTTTTAGCAGCTCCTTTATCTGAGGCTCTATTGGATCCTGAGGAATCTCAAACTCCTCTAAATCTCCACCAGCATTTATCCATTCCTTTCGTTTTGCCTCAAGGTTAGCCTTATGTTTTTTATAAAAATTAAGCTTTATACTCTCAACATCGGCTCTAATATGTTGAACTGGCTTACTTTCAAGTAGTTTCTTTAGCTTATCAGCAAGTTCCTCGCGCGATAAAGCGGTGTAATTAACGGGCTTGTCAGGTTCTTTTTCACCAGCATCTTCAGCCACATCATCCTCTTTGTCAGGCTTTTTACCCTGATCTAGCTCTTGGTTTTGGCTGTCGGTGGTTTCCTCCTCTGGCTTTACCTCCTGGGCAGGTTGGTTCTCCTCGACCTTGGCTGCAGTTTCCTCCTGCTTAGTGGTAACTTTCTCTTCGTTACTTTCTTCTACCGGGGTTGAATCACTTTTTTCTGCATCATGCTCTACCTTATCGGATTGGGTAGGCAATTCGTTGGGATTTTCGGTTTTAGCGTTGCTTTCTGCTTCGTTAACCGTTTCGTTAGAGAGAGAGTTCTTCGTATTTTCGGCATCGCCGAACTGATCATTGCTGATCCGATCCTTTTGGTTATCAGTTTCCATGAATAAGCGTATTAGCTATCGTTAAATCAAATTAAAATACATTAAATTACAACTTACGAAAATACGCAATATGTGCTAATACTCAAATTATTTTGAGGAATATTCGGTATTTTAAGCGTTTAGCAAATTCTGCAAATAATATAAACAGGCCCAGAAAGACTAATTGCTCTCTGGGCCATAAACAAAAATTACAATATCTAACCCGCATTATTCATCAAATTTGTTAAAGATGAATGCAAATGGGGGTTACCCCGACTTAGTTGAACCCAATTTTGGGTAACTAGATTGGTTGCGAAACTTAGTCGCTGTCGGAGACAGCAATTATTCGAATGAATAATTGGGGCTAATTAGCTAACGCTAATTGTTCGTGGCGGCTTTTCAATCGCCTCTTCTCGCTTCGATAGGGTTATGGTTAGTATACCATCCCTATAGCTTGCATCAACTTTAGAGGTATCAATTGATTTGCCTAAAGAGAAAGAACGCTCGAATGAACATTTTGAAAATTCGTTTACAATGTAGTTCTCCTCTTTCTCAACATCAATATTAGTCGATACCACGAGCAGATCTTTCTCGATATTTACCGAAAAATCTGCCTTACTATAACCCGGTACAGCCATCTGTACTAAATAGGTTTTGGCTTGCTCGATAATATTAACCGCTGGAAATTTTTGGCAGTTGCGAGCGTATTTGCTCCCCTCGCTAGAATAACGATTTAGAAATTCGTTGTACTCGTTACGTCTTTCAGACTCATACGCCGACCTTGGGCGTGCAATGCTTAGTAGTGTCATATTAGAAAATTTTTAGTTGTTTGTATTCAAATCTAAACTAGAGTGCATAAAAAATGTACCAACCCTAAAATAACGCCACATTGACATGATCACGTGCGGCAACAGCGTCATATTGTCGCAAGAAAGCTGTATTTTTGCACAATTTTTATACCGATTTGCACAATTTTCTTTTAGCTTTGCGTTTTAAATAGTAAGTAGATTTTAGTTCCTTCTGCAATTACCTGTAATACTTTGATAACAAAAAAACGGATACTCCTTCTTTTTACCCTTGCCACTGCAGCTGTTTCCAATATTTTCGGACAAACAACCAGCGCGGTCGAAGGTATTGTTAGCAATACCAAAGGGGAACCAATTGCTTACGTAAATGTTATAAACGAAAGCAATAGAACGGGTATTGCCACTGACACCACAGGGTTTTATTCCTTACCCATACAGAGTACCGATTCGGTTTTAATTAGCTTTTCGGCCTTAGGCTACTCTACAAGAACATTAAAAATTCGGGTAAACACCGGCAAACGAAAAACCATAAATGTAACCCTGTACGAATCGACAAGCGACATTGACGAGGTCACCATCACGATATCAAACAAAAGGTTTGGTAACATTGAAAGAATTAACCACAGAGACATAGAGCATATACCCAGCGCTTCGGGTAATTTTGAGGATATCCTGAAATCGCTTCCGGGGGTCTCATCAACAAACGAGATGAGCTCTCAGTACTCGGTTAGAGGGGGTAATTTTGACGAGAATCTTGTGTATGTCAACAATATTGAGGTTTATCGTCCATTCCTTATAAGGTCTGGACAACAGGAGGGTTTAAGCTTTATAAATTCGGATATGGTTGATGGTGTGGAATTCTCGGCAGGAGGTTTTAACGCCGAATATGGCGATAAGATGTCGTCGGTGCTAAGCATAAAGTACAAAACACCGAACGAAAATAAGGCCAAAACAGAGGTTAGCCTACTGGGTGCAAACGGAACAATTGAGGGGATAAGTAAGAATCAACGTTTTAGCCATATAACGGGTATCCGGTATAAAACATCGCAGTATATACTCAACAGCCTCGACACCAAAGGCGATTACAAGCCCTCGTTCTTCGACCTACAATCGAATCTGTCGTGGCGCATTTCACCTAAGCTAAAATTCGATTTCCTAGGATACATATCGAGCAATAGCTATAGGTTTACCCCTAAAGAGCGTGAAACGCGATTCGGCTGGTTTAGTAACGCCCTTCAGCTAAAAGTATTCTACGAGGGCCAAGAAATTAATAAGTTTGAAACATTCCAAGGTGCATTTACTGGCGAGTATAGACCTACCGATAAGGTTGTTCTAAAGTTTATTGGCAACGGCTATATGGCCAACGAATCGGAAACCTTCGACATAATTGGGCAGTACCTGCTTAACGAGCTTGATAACTCGCTGGGCTCAACAACCTATAGCGATAGCCTTATTAACGTTGGCATAGGAGGATTTATGAATCACGCTCGAAACTTTCTGAGTGTCAATATACTGAAAGCCGAACATCTGGGCATAGCCCACGTTAACGACCACACTATAAAATGGGGTATCTCAACCCAACATGAGCTAATTAGCGACAAGCTAAACGAATGGGAACTAATAGACTCGTCGGGTTACGCAATACCCTACAACGGTGAACAGCTGATTCTTTCTAAACGTTTATATTCAACAAACAGCATAAAATCGAATAGGTTTAATGCCTACGTTCAGGATACATACCATGCTTCATTCAATGAATTCGATTTTTCTGCAACAGCGGGCATCCGAATTGCCTACTGGAGTTTTAACCAAAATTTTGATATAAGCCCTAGGGCATCGATAATGGTTAAACCACATTGGCAAAGCGATATTTCATTCCACCTATCGGGGGGATACTATTTTCAACCTCCAATATACAAGGAGCTTAGACTAGCAAACGGGGAGTTAAACCGTAACATTGCGTCGCAAAAATCGATACATGCCGTACTGGGTACCGAGTATCTTTTCGAAGCATGGAATCGCCCGTTCCGACTACAGGTTGAACTTTTCCACAAAGGATTGCACAACCTAATACCCTACAGGGTTGATAACGTGCGAATAATGTACACGGGCGAAAACATTGCCAAAGGTTTTGCACAGGGCATCGATTTTAAGCTAAACGGAGAGTTTGTTGATGGCGCAGAATCGTGGGCTAGCCTGTCGATAATGCGAACTTTTGAGGATATAGAAAACGATTCGTACATTGATGACAGCGGGCAAATCGTTTACCCAGGATTTTATCCTCGCCCCACCGACCAACGCATTAACTTTGGCCTGTTTTTTCAGGACTATATCCCTAAAAACCCAACGTACAGGGTTTACCTAACGGGCTACTTTGGAACAGGTTACCCCTTTGGAGTTCCCGACTCGGACCGATGGGACGTACTTAAACGCATGCCCGCATACAAACGGATTGATATCGGTTTTACTAAAACCGTAAAGGGCAAGAACAGCAAGGGCTTAAGTAAAGTAAAATGGCTAAACGAGCTATGGATAGGCGTTGAGGTATTCAACCTCTTCGACTTTACAAATACCATTTCGTACATGTGGGTTCAAACGGTATCAAATCAGAATAACGAATCGGGAAAATATGCCGTACCAAACACCCTTACATCGCGTAGAATAAATTTAAAAATTTCGGCCAATTTTTAACCTTTCCTAATTTTCTGCAAACCAACAAAATGCAGTAACATTATGATATTTTTTTTGTGTAAGGTGTTATTTTAACTAATTTTGCTACTGGTCTATCGAAAAAAGGCAAATGGTTTTACCCTGAATTTTTTCATCCATCTAAAAAATATTTTATACACCACAATTAATACATTATTACCAAGATGACTGGAGCGGATATTTGGAATAAAATTTTTCCATGGATAAAGAATAAGTACATCTTAACTATCGCCATATTCTTGCTCTGGATGCTTATTTTTGATAGCAGCAACTGGGTTGATGTGTACCGCGAGTACTCTAAGATTAAGAAGCTAAATAAAGAGAAAGAGTACTACTTAGAGAAGATAGAGGAAGATCGACAAAAGCTTGAAGAGCTACAGACCAACAACGAAAATTTAGAGAAATTTGCCCGTGAGCAGTACCTTATGAAGAAGCCCAACGAGGATATCTTTGTAATTATGCCCGACTAGAAACTCAACACACACCAGCTACCCCTCATACTCGAGCAAAACAACATTCTCAACATGGTGGGTGTGAGGGAACATATCAACAGGTTGTACCCTTGCTACACGATACTCGGTTCCGAGCAGCGCAATATCGCGGGCTTGGGTTGCAGGATTACACGAAACATATACAATTCTCTTTGGCCTAACCAGTCGGATACCCTCAACAACATCTTTATGCATTCCTGCGCGAGGCGGGTCTACAATTACAACTTCGGGAAAACCATGCTCAGCAAAAAGCAATTCAGTAAAAACATCTTTCATATCACCCGCAACGAAATGGGTATTGCTAATACCATTAAGCTCTGCATTAGCCCTAGCATCAATAATTGCCTCGGGCACGTACTCAATACCAACAACCTTAGCGCAGCTGCGAGCTAAAAAGTTTGCAATTGTACCCGTTCCCGTATATAAATCGTACACCATTTCATCTCCAGAAAGCGAAGCAAATTCACGGACAACCTTATACAGCTCGTAAGCCTGAAGCGAGTTAGTTTGATAAAAACTCTTGGGCCCGATTCTAAAACGAATACCCTCCATCTCTTCCATAATAAAATCGTTGCCGTGGTAGCACACGATATCGAGGTCGTTAATGGTATCGTTAACCTTAGAGTTTACAACATACATTAACGAGGTAACCTCGGGAAAATTGGATTTAATATGATCGAGTACAGCCTTTATACTCAATGGTTCATTCTCAAAAACCGATAGGATAACCATAACATCGCCCGTAGATGCGGTTCTAATAATCAGACTACGAAGAAACCCCTTACCCTCCCGAATATTATAAAAGGTATACCCTTTATCTAGCGCAAATTTTTCAACCGAAAGGCGAATAGAATTGGACGGCTCAGGTTGCAAAAAGCACTCTTCGACCCTCAAAATTTTATCGAATCTTCCGGGCACGTGAAACCCCAACACAGGATACTGATTAACCTCCGATTCGCTCAGCACCTCTTCGCGCGTTAACCAACGCGAGCTGCTAAACGTAAACTCTAGCTTATTTCGATAGTACTGGGTTTTCTCAGATCCTAAAATGGGATTAACGCTAGGCAAAGTAAGATTACCAATTCGTAAGAGCTGATCAACCACCTGCTTTTCTTTCATTTCGAGCTGCATACTGTATGGCAAGTTTTGCCATTTACAACCTCCGCAAGTACCAAAATGCTTGCAAAATGGCTCAACCCGATTGGGCGACAGCTCGTGATACTGGGTTACGAATCCCTCCATAAAACCTTTACGCCTTTTCGACACCTGTATATCGACCAAATCGCCTGGAACGGCAAACGGCACAAACACAACCTTACCATCGACCTTGGCAATGGCTTTGCCCTCGGCAGCAAGGTCGATAATACGAATATTTTCAAGCAATGGGTTTGGTTTGCGTTTTCTCACTTTTTCTTACATTTGATTGAACGAAATAACACAACGACTGTTAAAGTAGTAAACAATACGGCGCAAAGTTAACAAAATAATACAATGGACTCAGCTACCCACATTGTTTTAGGTGCCGCCACAGGGCAAGTAGTCCTGGGCAATAAAGTTGGTAATAAAGCGCTCTTTTGGGGTGCCATAGCTGGTTCGATTCCCGATTTTGATGCATTTATCACGCCCTTTCTATCCCCAGTAAACTCATTGCTTTTTCACCGAGGGACGAGCCACTCAATACTATTCGCTTTTATTGTAGCCCCAATTATGGGCTATATTATAAGTTCAATTTATAAGGATAACTACTTTAGGAGATGGACATTTATGGCGTTTCTGGCTATTCTGATGCACTCGGCTATTGATGTATTCAACACTTATGGCACGGCGCTTCTACTCCCATTTAACAACATAAGGCTTGCTTTTGACTCGATTGGAATTATAGACCTCACGCTACTCGTTCCTATTGCTATCATGCTTATAGTAACACTAACTAAACCACAAAAATCCGCTGTAAGAACTAAGCTGTCGGCTGCAATACTTGGATACACCCTACTGTTCACTCTTTTTACAATTAGCAATAAGGTTGCCATTAGCAATAAAGTAAAAAAACAGCTTAGCGAACAGCATATTGGTTATACGAATGTAAAAACCGCTCCGCTTCCATTTACAAACCTTCTATGGCTAGCACTGGCCGAAGATTCTACTGGATACCACTACGGTTACATTAGTAATTTTGACACGAACCCAATAAAATTTGAATACATAGAGCGAAATGCATACCTATTAAATAGTTTAGCCAATACCGAAGAGGTAAAAAAACTAAAGTTTTTCACAAATAGTTTTTATGCTGTGCAACAAAATAAGCCAAAAGAAATTTGGTTACACGACTTACGATTTGGAAGTATGGCCATTGATAGTGAGGACTGGTTCGTTTTTTCATTTTTAATTAGCGAAAACAAAGAGAGTATTAAAATCTCGAGGGCCAAACCCGACCGAGAAATTGGATGGGAAACCACAAAAAAATATTGGCAAAGGGTTTTTAGAGATATTGGATAAAAACGATTGTTTTTTTCGATACTTTATGCTTAATCATCAAAAAAACTAATACACCTTATATTTGCATTGCTCACTTCTCATTTTTTTGTATATTTACAAAAAGGAAAACGGATAAAAACCAATATATGCCTAAATTATGAATAACTTATATATCAAGGGAAACAGTAAAACTCCAGAAATTGATTTTAGCAAAGGCACCCTGAAAATATCGGGTCGTTCAATACCTGAAGATGCGGTTACCTTCTATCGCCCAATTATTAAATGGATTGAAAATTATATCGCTCAACCCGAAAAATTAACAGAGGTGTCGATCTCAATTGAATACATTAACAGCGGATCGAATAGATTCCTATACAATATTTTAACACTCCTAGAAAAATGCTATTTCGATGGCAACAAAGTTAACATCACGTGGTACTACGAGGAGGATGACGACACCATAAAATATTTGGGCCTCGATTTTAAGGGTCTCTTCAAAGTCCCAATATCACTTGTTATTATAACGTAGCGGGATGCTGAAATTTATCCATTCGTATAAAGTAGATTTCAAGTCAAAATAGATACGGAAGCCCACACGCCTAAGATTTACAGGAATTTATTATTTTAACCCACATTATTCATCAAATTTTGAAAAAATGAATGCAAATGCGGGTTACCCCAACTTAGTTGAGCCCAATTTTGGGTAACAAAATGGGTTGTGAGACTTAGTCGCTGTCGGAGACCCCAATTATTCGAATGAATAATTGGGGCTACCCTGCACATTATTACCATACCGCCCTGATATTTGGCAAAAGTCAAACTCTATTGTAAAAACCATATTGACTTGGAAATATCATAGAGATAGTATACCTTTACTACTATTATTGGTTTAAATTTATGGTTTGCTTGCCATACGAACTAAAGGGAATGCCGTACAATTCGACAGCAGTTCCCGTTGCTGAGATTATTGTTTAACGAATTGACCATGCCCCCACTTCATCCTTTTATAGATAGAATGGGAAAGCGCTTCCACAAAAAAATCAAAAGACCTAAGATAAAACAGACTCGCAGCCCGCTGTGAACAGGAAGTTGAACATACTAGCTTAAGAACTATCCGAGCGGTATCATCTACTAAAATCTGAACCTTAAATTAACCGAAAAAGTTTCAGGACAATGAAAAAACTCACTTCTTCTTTCAAATCAAAAGGGGGCAACAATTTTCGTTCTTTTGGGAAATACTCAAATTTGCCTGCTAGTATTTAGTTTAAATTACTTATAAACCTAAAAACACTTATGATGAACAAATTTTACGTTGCTTTTCTTGCCATACTTGTTATGGTAAATATAGCCCATGCACAGGATTGCTACCTGACTACTGGTGATAATTTTAGCGCAGCTGAAGTTTTTACCGATTACGACATGTTGTTGAATTTTGATATTTGCGATGGGTTGTTGTATGCTCATACCGGCGACACCATAATCGTTATCAATATGTCCGACAATAGTGAATTGGCTAAATATGGTAAACCCTCTGGTTATAACGCTCTCCCCAGTTTTGTTTATGCCAATCCATCACAAAACGAAATTTGGGCTGGCTTTACCGTTACCGGCAATATTGATGATCGTATTTACCGCATTGATACAGAAACGGGGCAGTGGGAATTTATAGCATCGCTTACCGGAAATTTCGATATGGAAATTATTGATGGTCATCTCCTTGTAAATGGGATTATTTATGGGGTAGGCGATTGTATTTATTTGCTTGACACCTCAGGAGAAAATAATCACAGGGTTATCATCGAAATATTTGGTAATTCTGCAGGAATTACCTCTGACACGCAGGGAAACTTGTATTACGGTACATCTGTAATGGCCAACAACAAGTTATTAAAATGGAGTGGTGCTGATATTCTGTCGGTAGTTTCAAATCCCGAAGCAGCACCCTTACAAATAGTTGATGCCGAAAAGTTAACCGATTCACCTGCAAGTATCTACGATTGTGATATGGATGATGCCGGGAATTTAGTATTTACTTTAAATGACTACTATGCCGATAAGGTTTTAGCCATGTGGAATGGCACAGCTGGCGATGGTGAAAACTTCGATACTCTTGCCTATACTACTGATGCTATGGATTGGCTTACCGTGGTAAAAACTACTGGAAATCTGCTCGACCAAGGCGACGAAAATGGTGCATTTGTGCTTTCCTATGCCCACCCCATTGCCAAAATTAATGGAACCATCCCCGCTCCTCAGCAAATTCAACCGTTTGGAGTAATACAGCAGCCCCAAGGTTCTGAAAATTTAACTTTTAACCTAAGCGAATATTTTACCAACCCTAATAGTGAAGAAGAACTTCTATATTCGGTTATTTCAAACAGTTTCACCAATGTAGCAACTGCCGATATTAACGAAAACGATTTAGTAATCGGGTTTAATGAAACCGGGCAAACGGTTGTAAACATTCAGGTAAGCAACACCGAACGTACAATTGTAACACAATTGATTATTGGTGTTTATGATGAGATTCTAGGAGATTACATTGTTGCCGATTTCGAAGACCTCGAATTGACCGAAAATAGCTACTGGAATGGTGCCAATGGAGAGGGATTTTTTCAAACCGCGAATGCCATATTTTCAAACCGCTACAATACAGAACATGGTACTTGGGAGCAGTGGGCATATTCATCCATAACCGACAACACAACGCCAGGCCATGGCAATCAGTACGGCGCAATTACTGGTGGCGGATTTGAAGCAAATACAACAAATAGTGGAACGTACGGCGTTTCGCATGTTTCGTCCTATAATTTACCTACGGTAAAATTTGCTAACGATCAAGCACATATTGTAAAGGGATTTTATGTTACAAATAGCACCTATGCCGCCCTCTCGATGCGCGATGGCGATGGGAACAGTAAAAAATTTGGAGGTATTTTAGGGAGCGATCCCGACTGGTTTAAACTTTCTGTTTTTGGCTTTTATAATTATACACCAACTGATACCGTACACTTTTATTTAGCCGACTTCCGATTCGATGAACCAGAAAAAGACCACATTATACAAACATGGCAATGGGTTGAACTGGGCCAACTTGGTTATGTAGACAGCCTCCAAATGGTGCTAAGTTCAAGCGATATTGGAGAATCGGGCATGAATACGCCTGCGTATTTTTGTGCCGATAACTTGTATACCGAACGAACTGAAAACAGCATCGAAACATTAGCAAACGAATCAAATTTCAACATGTATCCCAATCCAGCAAACAGCCAAATTATCATCCAATTGCATGGCAATGCCAATGGAAATCTGCGCATTATTAATACCACGGGGGCGATTGTTAAACAGGAAAAACAGGTGGTAAACAATCAGCAAATCGATATTAGTAATTTAGCGCCGGGGCTGTATTTTGTTCAAATCCAAACTCTCAATAGCATCACAACAAAACGTTTGGTTAAGCAGTAGCTGTAAAGTCTGTAATAGTCGCAAAGCCAATCCTAATAAAACAATATATGCATAGGCTTTGCAAGCCACCATCGTTGCAACGATGGTGGCTTACCGACACTAATTAACATTAGAAGCATAAATACTAAAAAAATGTGATATCACGCCTTTTTGCACAACATAAATGTAGCACCCAGTAGTCTGATAAACATAAATTTAGCAACACGATTAAACACCAAACAACAAGAATGAAAGTTTCAATTTTAGTAGATAATACGCCAGGATCAAATACTTTGGCAGAGCATGGTTTATCGTATTTTATTGAATACAAGGGTAAGAACATTCTTTTCGATACGGGTCAAACCGATCTGTTTCTCAGGAATGCCGAGATAATGGGGCTGGACACAATGAATGCTCATCAAGTTGTACTTAGCCACGGGCACTACGACCACGGAAATGGGCTAAACCACATAAATGGGGGCAATTTAATTTGTCATCCTGGCTGCTTTGTTAAGCGTTACAGAAAGGATGGAGGCGGGTATATTGGCCTTAAAAACGAGGAGGATAGTATTCGTGAAAAGTTTAACCTGATTACAGCTGCTCAGCCATACCAAATATTTGATGGAGCCTATTTCCTGGGTGAAATACCGCGTACTACCGATTTCGAATCGCAAACAACACCCTTTGTTTTTGAGGATGAAACACCCGATTTTGTGATGGACGATAGCGCTTTAGCATTTAGCATTAGTAACGGTATTTTTGTTATAACCGGATGTGGCCATGCAGGGATTGTAAATACCCTTGAGCATGCAAAAAAGGTAACGGGCAAATCGACAATTGTGGGAGTTATGGGTGGCTTTCATTTAAAGGAGAATAACCTGCAAACACTGAAAACAATAGAGTATTTAAAGAATAATAATGTTAAGTGGGTGTATCCATCGCACTGCACCGCTCCGCACGTTATAGAGGAATTTGATAAATATTTTAAAGCTCCGCAGATAAAAACTGGAGATGTTTTAACCATCCCCTAGCCCCACAATTATTGTTTCTTTTTTAAACCATTGGGCTACCATACGGTTTCTATAAAGAAGATAGGAGGTAATTAATTGACATACGGAACCCCACAACCCATAATTTGAACTCTTAAAAATATTTTAAAAATGATAAACTATACAGCATCATACACCGACCATTACGAGCTAACAATGGCTTATGCCTATTTCGAAAAAGGGAGACATAACGAAAGGGCAGTATTCGATTATTTTTTCAGAAAATTACCCTTCAACGGAGGGTATGCCGTTTTTGCGGGCTTAGATAATTTGCTAAATATCCTTGAGGATTTTCAATTCGACTCAAAAGACTTATCGTTCCTTAGTCAGGCTGGATTCAGCAAGCACTTTATCAGCTATCTAAAGGATTTTAGGTTTACCGGAAATATATACTCATGCCGCGAGGGTGAGATAGTGTTCCCCACAAGCCCAATTCTTCAGGTTGAGGGAAACATTATAGAAACTCAAATAGTTGAGACAATCCTGCTCAATGTGCTTAATTTTCAAACGCTTATAGCAACCAAAGCGAGCAGAATGCGACAGGCTGCTGGTAACCGGCAGCTAATAGATTTTGGACTACGACGTGCGCAGGGCGTTGGGGGTTACCATGCTAGTAGGGCAGCCTATATTGGCGGGTTCAACTCAACAAGCAATGTTAGGGCGGGCCGCGATTTTGGAATCCCCATTTCAGGAACTATGGCCCACTCCTTTGTACAAAGTTACGATGATGAGCTTACCGCTTTTCGAGATTTTGCCATAACCCACCCCAATGATTCTGTTTTGCTGGTTGATACATATAGCACGTTAGAAAGTGGCGTGCCAAACGCAATTAGGGTTGGTAAGGAGATGGAGGCAAGGGGGCACAAACTTAAAGGCATCCGCTTAGATAGCGGCGATTTGGCCTACCTAGCAAAAAAAAGCAGAAAAATGCTTGATGATGCGGGGCTAACCGACGTTAAGATTGCCGCATCAAACCAGCTGGACGAGGTTATAATAAAAAGCCTTTTGCACCAGGGTGCCCCAATCGATGTGTTTGGCGTGGGCACCAGCCTTGTTACAGGCCAACCCGATGCCGCACTTGATGGGGTTTATAAGCTTACATCTTTTAAAGGTAAACCCAGGATAAAAATATCTGAAAACATTGGCAAAATCACGCTACCGGGCAAAAAACAAGTTTATAGGTTTTCCAACTCTACCGAGCAGTGGATTGGCGCCGATGCGATTGCGCTAGATGATGAGGTGGACATTAAGATGATTTACCATCCATTTAATCCACATAAAAAAACAGCGGTTAAGGACTGCGTTAAAACACCCCTACTGCAAAAGGTAATGGAGGACGGAAAGCGAACTGCCAAAAGTTTGACTTTAGGCGAAATATCGCTATATTCTAGCGAGAGGTTAAAGCTTTTGCCCGCTGAGTATAAACGATTTAATAATCCTCATATTTATAGGGTTGGAATTAGCGAGGAGATCAAGAAGCAAAAAGACGCTCTCATTGTTTCACATGAAAACCAGTAACTAGTATTCCTCGCATCATTAAACCCGCATTACTCATCAAATTTATTTAAGATGAATGCAAATGCGGGTTACCCCAACGTAGTTGAGCCCAATTTTGGATAACTAAATTGGTTGTGAGGCCTGGTCGCTGTTGGAGACAGCGATTATTCGAATGAATAATTGGGGTTAAAAGCCTAAACACTTGGGAGAATGAGTATTCCATATATACTTTAAACTAAAAAACAAACAGATGAAAACTCTTATTATAGTTGATGTTCAAAACGATTTTATGCCCAGCGGCTCTTTGCCAATCAAAAATGGCGATTCTATTGTACCAGTGATTAATGGCATACAAGATAAGTTTGATTTAGTTGTTGCCACTCAAGATTGGCACCCTCTATCTCACGCTAGTTTTGCCAGTAATCATACCAATAAAAAGGTGTTTGATACAATCAAAATAAATGGGTTAGATCAAGTTCTTTGGCCAAATCACTGCGTGCAGGGCACGAAAGGTGCAGAATTTCACAGCGATTTAAAAACGGATAAGGTTGCTGCAATTTTCAGGAAAGGGATGAATATTGAGATTGACAGCTACAGTGGATTTTACGATAACGGGCACCTAAAAAGTACAGGTTTAGCAGGTTACTTGAAAGAGTTAAAGGCTAAGGATCTTTATATCTGTGGCCTAGCAGCCGACATATGCGTCTACTTCTCACTGCTCGATGCATTAAAAGAGGGTTTTAGCGCCACCCTAATTGAAGATGCATCGCGCCCGTTAAGCGAGTCTGATTTTGTGAGGTTTAAAGACGATCTAATCTCGAAAGGCGCCAAAATTATAAGCAGCGATGCGCTTTAACCCGCACTACTTATCAAATTTGTTAAAGATGAATGCCAATGCGGGTTACCCAGACCTAGTTGAGCCCAATTTAGGGTAACAAAAATGGTGGTGAAACATAGTCGCTGTTGTAGACCCCAATTATTCGAATGAATAATTGGGGTTAAGCTCCAGACCTCGAGATTACATCGTGAAAAAGGCAGCCCTGCATCCCTTGGCAGCTCTAGTTTAGTAAATATTAGCAGCCCTTTATTTGGTATTGCATCTATTTGTGCGGTTTTAGACTGATTAACAATTGGTGCGTTGCACTACATTTTTTTATTCCAATGTAAAAGCTCGTTATCATCCTTAGTAATCTTTTTGTTATCTAGCAACCAACGGATTACCCTAGTCGATTTTTCGGGCGGAAACTTTATGGAGTCAACTAGCGCTTCAAGCTGTTTTCCCTCTGTCAGTATTATATCCTTAATCTGCTCAAGAATTTGGTCAAATTGGTACTTGCTCATATCTAGCTCATTGCGCGAGGTACAAACATCACATTTTCCACAGCGTGTGGCAGTGGTTTCGCCAAAATACTCTAGTAGTGCCATGCTACGGCATTTTGCTGTTCCCGAGGCATAGCTCACCATAGCATTTACCCTTTTTAGGTATCGTTCCTTCCTCAGGTGATAGTTTTCGGGACTTATTCTAAGGTTTTTGTCGTCTAGCCTTTCTTCAGTGAGTATAATAAGGGGTGTCTTCTTTCGTGGGATATAGTTTATCACTTTAGCCCGGCTCAACTTTATTAAATTATTGGTTACGGTTTTTAAGGGCAAATTGCTGATACGAGCAAGGTGAACTTCATCAATCCTAACGTACGTGCTAAAAAGGCCAGCATAATTACGAAGCATAATTTTTATAAAAGGGTCGATATCGGCATGGGCAACCTGATACTTGTACAGCTCATTCTTCCCCGAAATTACCATAATACGGCTTGGATTATCAAGCTCATCGGTTAGCTGGATGTAGCCTTCTAGCTCTAAGAACTTCAGCGAGCTGTATGCTCGCGAGAAGCTAAACTTATACGTTGTTGCAAACTCAATCAGGTTAAAATCGTAAACCTCATCTTTCCCTGCCCCTATTGATACTCCTAAAAACGAACAAAGGGCGTGATAGCATCGTTTTATCTCTTCGGGTTCGGGAAATGTTGTTTGTATTCGCCTCTCAATTTTTGCCTTATCCGAATCGTTATACAAAAGGATGGCGTAGGCCAATTTGCCATCGCGCCCTCCCCTACCAGCTTCCTGAAAATACGCTTCGGGCGAATCTGGCAAATCCATATGCACCACAAAGCGCACATCGGGCTTGTCAATACCCATTCCAAATGCATTAGTCGACACAATTATTCGGGTCCGATCGTTTTGCCAGTCCTCCTGCTTGGTATTGCGCATTTCCGATGTTAAACCTGCGTGGTAGTAGTCTGCGCTAACACCCTCTTTCTGCAGCATTTCAGCAATATCCTTGGTTTTCTGCCTATTTCTAACGTAAACCACACCGCTTCCTGGCAGCGCGTTCACAATTTTAAAAAGATGTTTGTTCTTATCCTCAATATTCCGAACTAGGTACACCAGGTTTTTACGCTCAAAGCTCATTTTAAGTACATGCTTCTGCTTAAAACCCAGCTTCTCTTGTATATCGTCAACAACCGCAGGGGTAGCTGTGGCCGTTACGGCTAAAAACGGCACGTTGGGTAGCAGCTCCCTAAGCTCAACTATTTTAAGGTACGATGGTCTAAAGTCGTAACCCCATTGCGATATACAGTGCGACTCATCAATGGCTATAAGGTTAATCTCCATTTTCTGCACCCTAACCTTAAACAGCTCGGTACCCAGGCGCTCGGGCGACAGGTAAAGAAATTTTATATCCCCATAGATGCAATTATCAAGGGTAACCTCTATTTCGTGCCGTGTCATGCCCGAATGTAGGGCAACCGCTTTTATCCCCCTTTTTTTTAGGTTCTCAACTTGGTCTTTCATTAGGGCAATTAATGGGGTTACCACAAGGCATACCCCCGCTTTGGCCAGCGCCGGAACCTGAAATGTTATTGATTTACCCCCGCCAGTTGGCATAAGTGCCAACGTGTCGTTCCCCGCATAAACCGACTCGATAACCTCTAGCTGAATCGCTCTAAATGAGGAGAATCCCCAGTACTGATATAGTATTTTTTCAAACTGATTCAAGTCCTTCAAATTGATTTACACAAATATAATCTCAATTTGTTACTATGGCAAACGGTATAATGTAAAAACAATCACTTTGTTAATCAGTTTTTTTTGTAACTTGGCATGCGAAAAAACAAAACCAAATACCATGTCATTTTTAAAAGAAAGAGTTATAACAGAGGGACTTACATTTGATGATGTTTTGCTAGTTCCCGACTATTCCGAAGTTTTACCCCGCGATGCTGACATATCAACAATGTTCTCCAGGAATATTCCAATAAATACACCCATCGTTTCGGCAGCAATGGACACTGTTACCGAGTCGGCTGTAGCTATTGCAATTGCGCGTGAAGGCGGCATAGGGGTTATTCATAAAAACATGTCGATTAAATCTCAGGCAAACCAGGTACGAATTGTGAAACGAGCCGAGAGCGGCATGATTTACGACCCCGTTACAATTAATCCCGATGCAACTGTTGGCGATGCCCTAAAGCTAATGAAAGATTATAAAATTGGGGGAATACCCGTTGTTAACGATGAGCATACTTTAATTGGCATCGTTACCAATCGCGACTTGCGGTTTAAGCGAGATTTTACCGAGCCAATAAAAAAAGTTATGACCTCGGAGGGCCTGGTTACCACCACAAGAGCTATTAATTTAGAGGAGGCCGAAGCAATTTTGCAGGAGTATAAAATTGAGAAATTACCGGTGGTTGACGAAAATTATAAGCTGGTTGGCTTGTTGACCTATAAAGATATTACCAAGGCAAAAGATAACCCGTTGGCATGTAAGGACTCTAAGGGTAGGCTTAGGGTAGCCGCAGGCGTTGGGGCTACCAACGATACCATCGAAAGGGTTACCGCACTGGTTCAGGCTAAGGTCGATGCAATTGTTATTGATACAGCTCATGGCCATTCGCACGGTGTACTTGAGATGCTTAAAAAGGTAAAAAAAGAGTTCCCGGGTTTAGAGATTGTTGTTGGGAATATTGCCACAGCCCAAGCTGCCCTTGAGCTGGTTAAAGCAGGTGTCGATGGCGTAAAGGTTGGTATTGGCCCCGGTTCAATTTGTACAACTAGGGTTATCGCAGGTGTTGGTGTACCTCAACTAAATGCTGTTTACGATGTAGCCAAAGCACTTAAAGGAACAGGCATTCCCATTATTGCCGATGGAGGGATTCGATACTCGGGCGATATAGTAAAAGCTCTTGCAGCTGGTGCCGACTCGATTATGGCCGGCTCAATGTTTGCAGGGGTCGATGAATCGCCTGGCGAAACCATAATATATAACGGGCGCAAATTTAAGTCGTACCGTGGCATGGGTTCGTTAGAGGCTATGCAGCAAGGATCAAAAGATAGGTATTTTCAGGATGTGGAAGATGATATTCAGAAGCTAGTACCCGAAGGTATTGTTGCCCGTGTTCCTTACAAAGGAACTCTTAAAGAGGTTCTTTATCAAATGATTGGCGGCCTTAGGGCTGGCATGGGGTACTGCGGTGCTGCAACAATTGAAAAGCTAAAAGAATCCAAGTTTGTTCGAATAACAAACGCAGGTATTACCGAAAGTCACCCCCACGGAGTGGCCATTACTCGAGAAGCACCAAACTACAGCAGAGGGTAATCTGCTTTTTTAGATTTTAATTCATAAAAACCATACCATGAAACGAAACTATTTTATCCTCACAATCTGCTTTTTACTAAGCAACTATTTGTCGGCTCAAAACAGCAACGAAATCTTGTTTACCATAGGCAATGAGTCGGTTCATAGACACGAATTTGAAAAGATATATCTAAAGAACAGCCAAATGATAGCCGATACTGATAGAAAAAGTATCGACGAGTGTTTGGATATGTTTATAGTTTATAAGATGAAAGTTGCCGAAGCCAAGTCGAAAGGGCTACACAAAACCGATGAGTTTAATCAGGAGTATGCCAGCTATCGAAAGCAGCTGTTACAACCCCAACTGGTGGATAAAGAGGAAGAGCTAAGGCTATTGCAGGAGGCATACCAGCGTTCGAAAGTTGAGGTTAATGCAAGCCATATTTTAATTACGGTACCCAAAGATGCTTCACCCGACGATACCCTTATGCTTTATAACAAAACCCTAAGTATTCGAAATAGAATACTTGAAACCGGTGATTTCGAATCAGTTGCCCGCGCTACTAGCGACGATCCCTCTGTTAAAACCAATGGGGGCAATTTAGGGTACTTCTCTATTTTTCAAATGATTTACCCTTTTGAAAATGCAGCTTATAGTACCCCTGTTGATTCAATATCGTTGCCTATAAGGACTCGATTTGGGTATCACCTTATAAAAGTAAACGATAGGCGTCCCTCTGCAGGACAACTTAAAGTAGCTCATATTATGATATCATCACCTACCAATGGGCCCTTGGCAAAGGCAGAACAGGCAAAACAGCTTGCCGATTCGATATACATGCTGGTACGTACCAACGAAGATTTTACATTGCTTGCGCAAAAATACAGTCAGGATCCAGGTACTGCAAAAAATGGCGGTGAGCTGCCTTGGTTTGGTATGAGGCAAATGCCACCTAATTTCGAAAAAGCTGCATTTGCTTTGGCTAATCCAGGTGATATAAGTAAACCCGTTAAAACCCAGTTTGGTTGGCATATTATTAAGCTAATTGAAAAACGAAGGGTTGGATCTTTCGACGAGATGATGCCCGAGCTAAAGACTCGCTTATCGCGTGATGAGCGCAGCAGGGTTCCACAGGAAAAACTTGTAAGCCGTTTAAAAGCTGAGAACAACTATATGGTTGACACCAGCGCCTTGAATACACTAAAAATCATTTTAGACTCTAGCTTCTACGATGGAAACTGGGCCTTGCCAAAGTATTACAACAATCAATTTTTATTTACATTTGCTAACCAAAGTTATACCCTCTCCGATTTGGCAAATCAGCTAAATATGCAATATCAAAGATTTACAAACCAGCATTTTACTACTATTGTCGATAGAGTATTTAACGAGATGGTGAACAACATCGTAATATCTTATGAGCAGAACAGGCTTGAAACCGAAAATCAGGACATAAAGTACTTGCTCAAGGAGTACCACGATGGAATTTTGCTTTTTTCTATAATGGACATGAATGTATGGTCAAAATCCACCCAGGATCAGGAGGGACAAGAAAAATTTTACAATGACAGTATTCACAGGTACTCATGGCCTAAACGAATTTATGGGCAGCTTTTTACATCGCACAAACAAAGATACCTTAAGAGAGCGCAAAGAATTATCACTTCAAAAAGAGGTAGGGATCTGTTAACTAGCGACCTTATAGCTAAAGGCGTAAAGCGTAACGACACCCTTTTTAAAGTTGAAGAGATTGATGTAACACCCGACAATAGCTTGGTTCGGGGATTCGAATCGTGGAGTAATTCAATTTCTGATATTCGCTCACATAATAATAGCTACTCCTTTGTTAGGGTATTAAACCAGGTTGAGAACGACCCAAAACCCCTAGACGAGGTTCGGGGACAGGTAATTTCCGATTATCAGGATTATATAGAGCAGGAGTGGATACAAAGATTAAGGCAAAAATATAAGGTTAGCATCAACAAACCGGTTTACCAACAAGTAATTTCTAACCTTAATTAGCTTTACGCCTTAAATATTTTTATGAACCTTTGCGTTTACTATAGTAAAGGTAAAATGCTATTTGATTTAACTCAGTTTGTGCCAATGCAATATTTACGTAAACCTATTGTAATATTAACGTTAGCGCTATCAATGCTTGTAGGCTGCCTAAACAACGATACCGACAATAGCAAAGTTGTAGCAAATGTTTATGGGAAAAAACTTCACCTTTCGGAACTTGAAGATATTTTCCCGAGCAACCTTTCAAAAGAGGATAGCATCCAAATACTTAAGGGATACGTTGATAGATGGGTACGAAAACAGCTCTTGCTAAACAGGGCTGAAAAAAACCTAAGCGAAGCGCAAAAAGATGTATCGAGCCAGATAGAAGACTACCGCTCGTCGTTATTGATTTTTAAGTATGAGCAGGAGTACATCCGACAGCGGCTCGATACGGTTGTACCAATGAATGAAGTTGAAAATTTTTATAATGAAAACATTTCAAATTTTATACTAAATGAAAGTATTGTTAAGGCGCTATTCATTAAGGTTCGGTTAGATGATCAGTACTACGGTAAAATTAAAGAGCTATATAAATCGTCAAAGGAAGAGGATATTCAGGCTCTCGATAACATTGCCTATCAGGTTGTTATTAAATACGATTATTTTAACGACCAATGGGTCCCTTTTTCGCAAATTCTAAAAGAATTACCTGAACCCATTAGCAACCCCGAACGGTTTTTGCTCCGGAACAAAAGCATTGAAATGAGTGACCAGACCTTTGCATACTTTGTTAGTATTCAAAATGTGGTTCATAAGGGTAATCAATCGCCCATTGAATATGAAGTGGATAATATTAAAAGTATTATTGTTAATAAACGAAAGCAACGATTGATACAAAAACTTGAGACGAACATATATAATGATGCTAGAAACTACAACCATTTCGAAATATTTTTAGATTAATATATTTTTAATATAATGAATAAGATTCCTATGAAATCGAATTTTTCCATTCCCTTCTTTTTATTTCTTTTTTTATCGTCAGCGGTTTGTCATTCACAATTTGTTGTTGATCAGGTGTTAGGCGTTGTTGGCAACGAAAAAATTCTTCTGTCGGATATTGAACAGGAACATCTCAGGATGAGGATGCAAGGAACTACCGAAGAGGGCGATATGAAGTGTAAGATACTTGAAGAGCTTATGATTCATAAGCTGCTACTGCACCAAGCCGCTATTGATAGCATTGAGATTACCGATAATACTATTGATGGAGAATTGAGCAGGAGGCTAAAATACTTTGTAAGTCAGGTGGGCTCCGAGGCCGCTCTAGAAAAATATTTCAACAAGTCAATTTTTCAAATAAAGGTTGATCTTCGTTCTTCAATTAAGGAGAGCCTTTTGGCCCAGCAAATGCAGGCCAAAATTGTTGAGAATGTTGCGGTAACGCCATCCGAAGTGAAGCGGTTTTATCGCCAAATTCCTCAGGACAGCTTACCAACAATTCCCAAGCAGTACGAGGTTCGACAAATTGTATTAAACCCACCCGCTAGCGAAAAAGCTAACTACGCTGTTCGAGAAAAGTTGCTTAAAATTCGTGAACGAATACTAAAGGGTGAAAGATTTTCAACCCTGGCGGTTGCCTATTCCGAAGACAGAGCTTCGGCAACTCGCGGCGGTGAATTAGGCTTTTTGCCTCGCGAAGGTTTGGTAAAAGCATTTTCTGATGTGGCTTTTAGACTTAAAGACGGGCAGGTAAGTCAGATTGTTGAATCGGAATTCGGCTTTCATATTATCCAAATGATTGAGCATAGAGGCGATGAGGTTAATGTTAGGCACATTCTGATGACCCCTGAATATAGCCCAGACCAGCTGCTTGAAGCACAAAACAAGCTCGATAGTATCGCCACGCTTATAAAAAACGATTCGCTTAGTTTTGAGCATGCAGCCCAACGCTTTTCCCAAGATAAAAAAACTAGCCTGGGAGGTGGCCTGCTAATTAACGGACAAACCAACACATCGCTTTTTGAACGCGAACACTTTGTCCCTGCCGACTACTACGTTATTCGTAATTTAAAGCCTAAAGAGATTAGTGCCCCTTTCGAATCGCGCAATGAGCACGGCAAGATAGTTTATAAAATAGTAATGGTAACTCGTACTGTTCCTCAGCATAAGGCCAATCTCGATGACGATTATGCTATAATTCAGATGATGGCCAAATCGAATAAACAACAAGAGGTGTTTCTTGACTGGGTTAAGTCGAAAATAAAGACAACCTACGTTCGTATAGATCCATCGTACCTTAACTGTTCGTTTGAAATGGAGGGATGGATTAAGTAACTAGAAATACCCTTTTAATGATAAGTATTCGCAAAATTGCTGTCGTACTCCTTTTGGGTTTTTCGCTGCAAATTTCTCATAGTAACGCCATTGCTCAGGGAAAAAGAGAAATCATAATTGAACATGCCGACAACATGCGTAATCTTCGCATTAATGAATTAGAGGTCAGGCGATTAATTGGTAATGTGGTAATTAGTCACGACGGGACAATAGTTCATTGCGATAGCCTTTACGATTATGCTGGTCAGAATAGGTTCGATGCATTTGGCAATGTTAAGGTTTTTCAAAAAACCGGCACCCTTTATGGGGACACCCTCAGATTTAATGGCGAAACGAAGCAAGGTAAGGTGAGGGGGAAAACAGTCCGATTAGTTGATGATGATGTTACGCTCATTACCCGTTTTCTCGACTTTGAAACCAGGGAGAATACGGCAAACTTTTTTGGTGGAGGAATCATCACCTCTTCAGATTCTGCCCGCTTTTCAAGCTTAAGGGGGAAGTTTTTCTCAAAAGAAAAGGTTGCTCGCTTTGCAGGTAATGTAGCCTACCGCGATACTTCGATCCTACTAAATACCGACTCGCTTGAATACTATGACGAGCAAGAGTTGATAAAATTTTATGGCCCAACCCGAATTTATAACGACAGCAGTTACCTCTTTTGCCAGCACGGGCAGTACAATAGGGAAACCCAAAACTCGGAATTTCATGGCAATGCCTTTATCGATAATGGCGCGCAAAAAGTTTATGGTAACAGTATTTTATATGATTCGAATAATGGCGAAGCAAAAGTTATTGATGAGGGCTGCGTAATTGACACCTTGAGGAATATTACCATTTATGGTAACAGCTTATATTACAATCAGGAAACGGAGTATGCACAAGCTACCGAAAACCCTTTGGCCGTTTATACCCAGCAGAGCGACACGCTATATTTGCGTGCCGACAAGCTAATTGGATTAACGGTAAAGGATAGCATAAAAACCGACTCAACCCTACACAACCTACTCGTAGGTGTTGGGGATGTTCAATTTTTTCGAAACGACATACAAGGGGTTTGCGACTCAATGCTATACCATAGCATAGACTCAATTATGTATATGCATATTGAGCCCATTCTTTGGAACGAGAACAACCAGCTTACTGCTAACGATGTGAAGATTCTGTTCAAAAATCAAAATATTTCACAAATGAATTTCAATGGCTCCTCGTTCGTTGCATCGCAGGAAGATTCAACACGATTTAACCAAATTAAGGGGCGCGAAATGGTTGGATACTTTACGAAAGGTGCCCTTTCGAAACTCGACATTAATGGGAACGGGGAAACGGTGTACTATATTCGCGATAAGGGAGAAATTGTTGGCGTAAACAAAGCGGTAAGCAGCAACCTTTCCATTGGCATTAGGGATAATGAGGTTACCAACATTATGTTTAGGGATAAACCCGTAGCAACGCTTTACCCTATTGATAAAGCTGAGCTCCAAAACATCATGGTTAAAGGTTTTATGTGGCATATCGATAAGCGGCCAAAATCATCCCAAAGTATTATACCCTCAGGTTTGAATTTATCATTCTATAAACCCATTGAGCAAAAAGCGAACAGCTACAGAGTTTTAAAAGTTCAACCAGCCTATTCGCTAAACGACATAACATTTGGTGCGCAGGATGCTATAAATGACCCCGATAAAACGATCCCTGCCAATTCGTTGGAAAAGGCAGGGGATTCCAAAAATTTTGAGAAATTAGAAAAATTTAATACTCGTCTTCGTTAAAAAAGAAATCTTCCTTTGTGGGGTAATCTGGCCAAATGTCCTCAATGGTTTCGTATATCTCTCCCTCATCTTCTAATTCTTGAAGATTCTCTATTACTTCCAATGGGGCTCCCGATCTTATGGCATAGTCAATAAGCTCGTCCTTTGTTGCAGGCCATGGAGCATCCTCTAGTTTGGATGCTAGTTCAAGTGTCCAATACATAGATAAACGTTAATTAATTGATTATCAAACTGTTAAGTATTTATACTTTATTGCAAATATATAAAAAAACTAGATTAAACTCTGGGTATCCACAAAATTTGTTTAATATTTAATTCTTTTGCCATAAAACGCGAAAAAGTAAAGAAAAAGTCGCTTAATCTGTTTATGTATTTTATCACATTTTCGGGTAGAGGAAACTCCTCGTTAACGCTAATCGCTAGGCGTTCAGCACGTCGGCAAATGGTTCGTGCAACATGGCAAAGCGATACGGTTTGATGCCCACCGGGCAAAACGAATGTGCGAAGTGGTTCCAGCGTATTCTCCATTTCGTCAATCTTTTGCTCCAAAAATTCGATATCGCTATACTGTATTTCCGGAATTTTCACCTTACAATCCGAGCAGTCAGTAGCCAGAATCGATGCACAGGTCATCAGCCTTTCCAGTACCTCGGCAAGTACATCTTTCCATTGGCTCGGCACTGCCTGATCGCGTAAAAGGGCAACAAACGACATCAACTCATCAATAGTGCCGTAGGCCTCAATTCGTGGATGATTTTTTTGAACCCTTCTGCCACCAATCAGTGCAGTGGTACCCTTATCGCCAGTTTTGGTATATATTTTCATTGCTTTTACTGTTTTATGTGTACTAATGTTGTTTAGGTAAATTTGTTCAAATTGATGTAAAAATAGCTGTTTAACGGTAAATTGTATAGCTACCAGCAGCTTCCATGATGCTTTCTTATCATGATACAAAAATCCAAAGTTATGAACAACATTTTAAAGAAACTTTTACCCCTACAATTTCATTAAACATGGTCAGTGCCTTTTACAACAAACCATTTTCTTTTCGGGTTACTTTGAGATGGTCTAGTTTGGAGGATCAGATTTTAACTTAAACGTTATTTTTGATTTTAATATACTGCTGCCAGTGAATTGTAGCTAATTTTGTAATAACCTGTCCAATTCTTTAAAGAATTTCTCAGCATTCCTCCTATTCTTACCCCAGCTTATAATCTGTGTAAAAAGAAAGCAGATGGATAGAAAATTAATAACCGTTCCATTTTCCTTATGGGTGGTTTTAACCTCAATCAATTCGGACCACGACCAGAATGAAACTTTTGTCTTGGCGTAATAGGTTGAATTGGTTTCATCAAAGTGAATGTTCTTAAACTTTGACTGTTTTAGCGCCTCGATAATCAGTTCGTGCTTATTTTTATTCAGAAAGTCAATCCTTTTTTCAACCTCATAATGAGCGGTTAACGCCGTTGAATCCTTGCTTATCCATTTATAAAGAGTAAAGATAAGTATTGTCAGAACAATCAGAACCCAACCAATATTTTCTATAATAAAATCCATTTTAGTACTATTTATTTTCAAAAATAAGGTTTATTCTATTCGATTACAATTTGTTTTAACATTATTGTTAGCGGGAGCTAATAGCGAGGCCAAAGCCGCAAACCATAACTAAACGACATTAAATCGTAATTAATTTCTGCTTCTGTTAACCCCAACTTCATCTTTTTAAATTTAATGAATAATGCGGATTAATATGTAACCAGCTCTACCGAATTACAAATGGTTGCCAGTATTAGGTGTTTTAACGGATGATTTTTGATTTTATTCTCCATGGGAAAATATTTACTCTTAGTAAAAACACATCCACTTACACCATCCGTATTTTCACACGCTGCCATTACGGCTCCTAAAGATTGGTAGGGCTGCAATGTAAATGGTCTAAACAGATAATCGGCAAGCCTATCGTACCACCTATCCATTTTTAGCATTTTAGTATTCATAACCCCAGGGTCAACCGCGTTAATGTATAGGTTGGGGTATCGCTCAGCCATATGGGCCGTAAAAATGGAAAGAGCCAGCTTCGACTTGGCGTAATGGTTAATTCTGGTATACGAATTAGGGTAGCCCTTTAAAAAATCCGAATCTATATCCGTGTACTTCCTAACAAGCGAAACCACATTGATAATGGAGCCCTCTGGTGCCATATCGACAGTAAGCATTTCGGTTAATCGTGCCGAGCTGTAGAAATTAACCGCCATACTCATCTCTATCCCTTCGGCATTTGTTTGATAGCTGCCAAACATTGACCCAGCGTTATTTACAAGAACCCTTATGGGCATATGTAACGATTTTATCCTTAAAGCTAACTCGTTAACCGATGTGGTTGACGAGAGGTCTGTTAGAAAAATTTCATAATCGCTGCGCGATAAGCCTAAAGGCTCAACGTATTCTCGTAAATCGTCGGCTTTATCTTTGTTTCGGCAACATAAAATAGGGTATAGGGTTCTATCCTCAACAGCGAGGGATGCAAAATACATCGAGATTGCCTTCCCCAGTCCACCGGTTGCTCCCGTAACTATTAGTAACTCTTTTTCTCTCATATTACTTCTGAAACCTCTTCAACTTTTTGTACGCAAATTTAACCATAAAAGAGGGAAGCATTTGCACAAACAGCTGGATAAATCTATTTACTAATGGGTAGGGCATTACCACCCTTTTGCGTTTGAACATTCCACGTAACGCTTTTTTCACCATTTTTTCGGGTCGCGATATTATACCCAACCGAACCCCAAGCTTCATTAAAGATGGCTTTAATCCGTACAGCGTAGTGGCTACCGCACCAGGGCATAGTGCCGTAATGCTGATATTGTAGGGTATATACTCGTACCACAGCGATTTAGACAGCACTCTAACATACGATTTTGATGCGTTGTATAAAGCTATACCCGGAAAGGAAAAATACCCTGCCATGGATGAGCTATTTAGTATATATCCCCCACCCTGAGCTTTCATCTTTTCGCCAAAAAGAAGCGAAATTTTGGTTAGCGTGTTTATTTGCAAACCCGTAACAAGGTCAATGTCGCTTAGTGGCCTCATGGATAAATCGGCAAACGAAAAAACGCCTGCATTATTTATTACAACATCTACCCTTAAATCTTTACAACACTCAAATAACACTTGAGCGGCATTGGTTTCGGAAAGGTCTATACAAAATGGAATAACTTCCACCTTATGCTGACAGGAGATTTGATTTGACACCTGGGTAAGCTCTTTGGCTTTGTTGCTAACCGCCACAATGGGGTATCCTCTAGATGCTAACTCCTTGGCAAACTCGAGCCCTATGCCCGAGCATGCACCCGTTACAACTGCAAAGCTTTTAGGATTTACAATACTGCTAATACTAGTCTCGATATGTGCTACAACCATTTTTTAAACCTATGGTATAACCCCAATTATTCGGATGAATTATTGCTGTCTTCGACAGCCGCTACGCCTCACAACCAATTTTGTTACCCAAAATTGGGTTCCACTAGGTCGGGGTAACGTGCATTTACATTCATCTTATAATAAATTTGATGAATGCTGCGGGATAGATGTTTTTGAAACTAAATACCCAGCTCCTTAATAATCTTATTAGGCAGCTCGGGTTTTATATGCTTACAGCAACGCATATCAACGCTGTACATTCTTGCTATGCAGTAGTTGTGGTGGTCGCATTCACAAAAAGAGGTGCCCTCTTTCATTCTGTTTACAAAATCGGGCATGCTTATAAATGCGCGTCCCATTTGCACAAAATCGAATCCGTGATTTATAACCTCCTCTATCTTCGATTTCCGCACTAGTCCACCCACATATATAAACGGTGCATCGATTGCCTTTTTAAACTTCAACGCATCCTCTAAAAAGTAGGCCTCTTCGAACGGTAATTTTTTAATCATCTGATTACCAAGCATGCTAACGCCCCACTTTAACCACCACGGTTTCATGTAGTGTGTCATAGATTTTATGGGGATACGCCCCCTCATAACGTACATGGGCGACCTGCTTACAAAGCCACCGCTCAGCACTATTCCATCAACGTCAAATGTGGCTATCTGCTTGGTAATTTCTATATTTTCGTCTATCTCTAACCCTCCCTTAAACCCATCGCGCATGTTGGTTTTTACCAATACCGAAATATTATGCTTTTGCGCCTTATCCATCACTTCGGATAAACACATATTCATAAACCTCATGCGTTTTTCGAGGCTTCCACCGTACTCATCTCTACGCCTGTTGGTATAGGGCGATAGGAACTGGCTTATTAAATAGCCATGGCCAGCGTGTATCTCTACTGCATCAAGGCCTGCTTTTGCTGCTATCTCGACGGAGTGACCAAAATCCTTAGCAAAATCTACCAACTCGCTGGACTTTAGCTTTCTGTGAATTGTGGGCGAGTATAGGTTAAAACCTGTGGTTGCCGCAACGGGCATCTGTCCAGCAGTTCTATAGTGGGTCATATTTCCGCAATGCCCTACCTGCACCGACAAGGCGCAACCTTCTTTATGCACCGCATCGGCTAAATCGGCTAAATCGGGAATTATATCATCTTTCATCCATAGCTGGGTATCGAAAGATAAACCGCTTCGGTTAACGGATGCGTAGGCTAAGGTTGTCATTCCGGCTCCGCCTTTAGCTACGGAAACGTGGTAATCTTTAAGCTGCTGCGTGGGTTTATTGTTTCTCGCCATGCCCTCGAATGCGGCAGAACGAATGGTTCTATTTTTAAGCTCAACCCTACCCAATTGTTTAGGGGTAAAGATGATAGATTCTGAATTATTCATTGTATCGTGTACTTATCGTTTTATAAAATGGTTACGCTATTCGTTGTAATTTATATTTAGTAGATAAACGGTATCATTCGTTTAAATCTTTTATTTTCAAACTCTTCGGGGAATTTTTGCATGTACGATTCTCGGATTGCATTGGCACGCGGTGCTAGGTTTGCAAAGGTCCATAATGCAAATACTGCTCCAGACCAAGACCAGATAAGTATTGCAAATCCTACCCATTCAATAAATTCACCAAAATAATTTGCAGATGTAACGTATTTAAACATCCCACCTTTTGGAAAATAGTGTTTAGTATCGCCCGGTTTACGTAGGTGCCTGATAATATGGTCTGAATGGATATTGATAATTAGTCCAGCAAAGAATATTAGGGTACCAACTATAAACTGGGGCGAAAGCAACCATGCTGGGGTGTAGTAATTATCGGGCGATACGTAAAAAATCCATCCGCCCTGCATAAAAGCATTCACCGAATTGAATATAACCCCTAGCAGTATAACCGTAATGGGCATCCTGTTCTTTCCTTTCATCAAAAAAGGGAACACTAGGGCTCTTTGTAAGTAGTGCAGCTCGAATAGTAAGAAGAACACTATGTGTGGTACTTGAAGTGCTCTATCTGAACTGATGCAAAAGAACAGCATGAGTAAAAAAACAGGGAGTTCCATAAGCACCCAACCGAGCTTGTTGTTGAGCGATAGTCCCCAATGCTTAGTTCTAAATTGGCCGTATCCTGCCTTAACAAAGAATAGCGCAACAAATACAACAGCTGCAATAATCGACATTGAAATAAGTACGGTATTGTAATCCTCCTGTAAAACCTTAAGAATAAAATTCATGTGCGTAGTTATATGTGTTTGGCACTCGCTATTTTAACCCTGTTACTCATTCTAATAATTGCCATCCGACAGCAATTAAGCTTCACAACCAATCTAGTTAGCCAGAATTAGGCTCAACTAGGTCGGGGTAACCCGCATTTGCATTTATCTTTAATGAATTTGATAAATAATGCGGGTTAAATTGAAGTAATGCCATCGAACTAATTCTCAACATACCCAAAGCCAATATTGTCTAAATACAAAACATTACCTATTTCGGCGGCATATACATCAAACGAGCCCGACGAAACATACAGTATCAGGTGTGTGGGCTTGTCGCCTGGGCTTGCCCATCCAACCTCGTTTATGGCCACCCTTTTTCCATTGGAATTATCGGCAAAGAATATGGAGCTGAGCTGGGCTCGTTTAGAGTATGTCGATTCGGATAGCGGTTTACCGTAGCTAATCCTCAATTTTTGCTCGGTAACCCAATCGGTGGATTTATCGATAAACATTTCGGCAGTGCCCACTCTTTTAGAGTAAATTTTACCGTCTTCCTCCCATCGTTTTTGAAGCAGGACAAGTACTTGAGCCCTATCGGAACCCTTTCTGTTTTTAACCCTAAAACCATTGGCTTCCGTTACGCTGCCGCTATTCTGAATAATCGATTTATAATCAAAAAAAAGAAAGTTTGGTTTTTGGGTAAAGGGTATACCCATATCTATTGTGGCAAAGGCATCGTCCATACTTTTTACGGGTTCATCAATTTTTCCAGTAAAAATTGCCCCAACCGTAACAACGTTATACTTCATTCCCATTACCCTAAAACTCATCAATGCGTTGTGTAGCGCTGCACACCTGCCGCTTAACCCCGGTTCGGGAAATACGTTTACGTTTACCTTAGTTACACCTGTTATTTCGGCATACACGTTTGAGCTAGCCCAAGGCGTATCCAAGCCCAGGTTGCCTTTCTGTCGGGTGGTGCCGCTGGGCGCTATGTAGTAAACATGGCAACTATCACCACCCACAATATTCGATTCCTTAACTACCCTTGTGTGCCAATTCTCGAAATCGGCCAGCGGTAATATCTCTTTCCTTATACCTTGTGCATGAGGCATGTAGCTGTACGTTAATAACATTGCTGTTATTAAAATATATCTGTTCATTCCTACAATATTTATTGATTTTATAAAGTGGAATTTAAAAAACACATAAAGTTAACAATTGTGGGTGATATATTTAGGTTGACGCCGGAAACGTAATGATTTTTAAGCATAATTAGCTCCTGCTCGAAATTTGCAAAATGTATAATTGCTGTGGGGATGTAGGCGGGTATAGGTGCTTTCGAGAACCTCGAGCACCGAATTGTACCGTATTGACTAATACGCTAAGTGTAAGTTGAGCTTATGGAAGCAACGCTCTATACCAGCATGATGTAAAGATTCAAAGAAAAGCGCCTAACAAACATTAATTCTCATGCGCTTTAGCCCCAATTCTTCATTCGAATAATTACTGTCTGCGATAGCAACTATTGGCTGTTGGTGTTTCACAAACCTCATTCGGGTACACAAATCTCATCATCAAATCAACTCATCAGCCTATCCAATGCATCGCCAATCAGCTTCTTTAGCTTATCAACATTTTCGATACCAACCGAAAGGCGGATAACGCCGGGTAGCGGGTATTTTGCTCCCCACACGGGTTCAACCGGTAGTAGTATGGTGTCGGCCTCGCCCAGTGTTGGAACTAAGGGAATATCATTCTCCAGAGCCGCTACAAAGCGGTTGCATTTTTCTCTTTTTTCCTCGTTGGTAGTACCCTTAATATCGAAAGTTACAACTCCGCCAAACCCTTTATCGCCAAATAGGCTAACGGCCTCCCTGCGGGTTGGGTGCGACTCTAACCCTGGGTATAGCACGTACTCTATTTCGGGATGAGAATTTAGGAACGTTGCCAATTCCAGTGCATTGTGGCAATGCTGCTTAAACCGAAGCTCAAAACTTTTTAGCTGGGTTCCCAGTCGGTAGGCATCGTCGGGGCTTAAGAAATGGCCAGTCCATTTTCTATACTCAATGGCATCCTGCATCAGCTTCTTATCGTTACCGCATATCACGCCTGCTGTAAGGTTACCGTGCCCGCTCAGGTATTTTGTTGCCGAGTGAATAACCAGATCGGCACCATCCAAAAGGGGTTTCCATAGGTATGGCGTTCCGAATGTATTATCCACAATAATTTTGGTCTCGTACTTCTTAGCCAGCTTCATAATCTTATTTACATCGGCCACAATTAGCATGGGGTTCGATACCGCTTCGAAGTATAAAAAACCGGGGCGAATCTCATTGAGCATACGCTCCAGCTCCGTAAAGTTGTATAGCCCGTTGGTTGCATAAAAACGATGCACATCCATATTACGCCGCTTAATGAGAACCGTATCGATAAATGAGTTTGTACCGCCATAAATTTCATGGAAAAACAGGCCTGGTCGTGCATCTTTCCCCTCCTGAAAAATTGAAACAGCAATATCGATAGCTGCCATGCCGGTCTCAACCAGCAAGGCCCACTCTGATTCCTCTAGCGCCATAAGCTGCTTCTCAACGGCTACGGTGGTTGGATTCCGATAGCGACCATAAATGTAGTGCTCGGGCTCGTGTTCGTGGTTTAGCTCTTTGGCAAAGGTCTCTTGGGTTAGCTCCGAATTTTTAAGGTTAAATCCTGCATCCCGGTATAGGGGTGTTTGCGAAGCGTTTACATTTTTTATTTTCATGCTGATATGTATTTTAGCTGATTTTATGAAGAATGGTTTGGGCTAGCTCTTCAATATAACTATTCTGCTGATTGATTATTACTTGTTTTACGAAATAGTGCTGTTAGTTCGCCCTGGGGTGTTCTGGCTTCCGATTCGTAGTAAAACTCACTCCGGTCCGTAATTTCGCCCAAAAATACGGCGGGCAATAAAATCCATAGCGATATTTGGGGTGCTACTACCAGTAGTATAATGGGTAGTAGTAGTGCTAGCATTCTAATAACCGATAGGATAGGAAGATCCGCAACTTTATGCTTACGAAAAAACAATTTTCGGTATACATATAGCCCACCCTTTAGTAACGATAAAATTGCTATTGCCAAAGGCATATTGGCCATCCACGCAAAGAGTAAGGGTGCTGTAATCCAAACCATTGCGCTATGAATTTTAAGCTTATCCTTTCGAATTAGGAAATGGTAAACCATATCTATCGATATCAATGCAAAAGCACCAAAAGCAATGGCTATTATGCCTACCGTTTTGCTATTGGTAAAGGAAAGCAAGCTACCCAATCCTAAAATATCTTGCTTCATCAAAAGAGATAGTGTGCCTAGTGCAAAAAAGGCTGAGAATGAAACTATTTCGCGGCTTAGCCACGAACCCTTAACGTTTATGATAAAGCGCCAAATGCGAAACTTTTTACCAACGTGTATGGTGGTTAGCATAATAGCAACTATGGCCAATGCTATAAAGAGAATGGGCGAAACAGGGATCTGGCTTGTTACGCCTGCGGCTTGCCACGCTATTAGCCCCGATGCGGCAAGCGTAAATAGCACTAGCGACCACTCCTTTTGCAGCTCCACTTTCGATGCTTGCTTTGGCAGATAGCTCTGGTAGCGTTCGGCATCAACTTTGGGTGCATCAATATTTTCAATTATTGGCTTTTTGTGCTCCTTGCGTAGCGGTACCAGCTGTATTGATGGGCCAATACCCGCATTTACAAAACCTGGGGTAAGGTGGTTTTCTGTATTCACATCCTCTTCTGTTCCAAAGCCTAATGCCCCAACAGGGCAAGCCTGTACACAGGCAGGGTTTTGCCCTTCCGAAATTCTATCGATACAAAAATTGCATTTTTCTACAATCCTTGTGCTCTCATTAAACTTTGGGGCATCGTAGGGGCAAGTCCAGGTGCAATATGTACAGCCAATACAGGCTTCGGCATGATGAATAATAGCCCCCGTTTTTTCATCTCTGGAATAGGCTAAAGCCGGACAATTTTCCATGCAGGGCGAATCGTTGCAATGGTTACAGGCTAGTGAAAAATGAAATACAGGTAGGCTGGGATGCTTTATCATGTTGTGCCCATTTACCACGCGCCAATTAAGGGGCGTTTGGGTTCCGTTTTCAATGGTGCAGGCTACAACGCAGGCCATGCATCCCACGCACTTGTTGCTATCGAATATGAATGCATTTTTTTTCATTTCTGCCCCTTTCTTATATCAACCCAAGTGTTGTGAAAGGCTGCTCCGTGTCCCATATCGGTTTCTATGCCCTCTGTAAACATATTGGACGCAGCACCATTAACACCCCAATGACCATTAGTTAGAACCACATTCCCTAGTCGGACACCTAGGTCGAACCGAACCCTAACGCAAGCCTTTCCCTCGTTATTGAAAAGTTCAACCTTTTCATTGTCAGCAATTCCTCTCGCTTCAGCATCGTTTGGATGAACAAAAAGGTACGCCTCTGGCTCAAATTGTTTTATAACCTTAAGGTTTCCAAACTGAGAGTGAATTCTGTTATGCGAATTGGGCGATAGCATTTGCAAGGGGAACGGTTTGTTCTGCGTTAACGGAACGTAATCGGGTAGCGGATCAGCTCCCCAGCGTGCTTTTGCTTCCTCACTGTAGAGTTCAATTTTTCCCGATGGGGTGGGGAAAATATGGTCAGAGAATGGAATTTCTTCGAACGATTTGGCTAGCATGGGCCCTTCTTTTAGTCCCTCCAGGGTTATTTCAGGAAATGGTTTTAGGAATTGCTTTAAATATTTTTCAATCCCAGCATCGCTGGGTTCGGGTATATTTTTGCTTATCTCATTTTTATCCATTCGCAGCTTATGGGCTAGCAAGTAGTAGATTTCGGTTTCGGGTTTTACTTCGCCTGCAGGTTCAACCACCTTTTGCTTTAGCTGTACGTAAGGGTTCCAATACGAGCCAATAATATCCGACTGCTCAAACATGTTTTTGGCCGGCAATATTATGTCTGCCTCGTGGGCAGTATCGGTCATAAACTGCTCTACCACAACACAAAAATCGGCTCTTCGGAATGCCTCTCTTACCCTATTCGTATTGGGGTTTTGCGTTAGCGGGTTGCCCCTTTCAACCCAAATCATTTTAATTTCGGGATTGACCATTTTCAGCATATCCTCGCCCAGCTTGGCCATGGATACCTTTCGCCTAAAGCAAGGATGCTCCGAACCAGGGTAGTAGCTTTCGGGCTCTTTAAGGTCATCAAAAATATAGCTCTGAAGATTGGCGTAGTGCCAGCATGCTCCTTTTTTTCCAATATTTCCAGTAATTACCGACAGGGCAAGCAAACAGCGTGTGGTTTGCCCGCCATTCTCGTAGCGCTGCATACCGTAACCCGGAACCAGTGTCATGGGCTTGATGGTACCAATTAGCTTGGCCAGCTCTAAAATAGAAGATGCCGTTATACGGCAAATATCTGCCACTTTTTCGGGCGTATAGGCTTGTACACGTTCCTTAAATAGCTCGAAACCAGCCACATTTTTTTTGATGAAGTCGTGATCAATCCAATCGTTTTCGATTATTTCTCGTGCCAAGCCTAGCGCCAGGGCTCCATCGGTTCCCGATTTTATTTGATACAGGCTATTGGCCCGTTCGGCCGAGGGTGTTCTTCGGGGGTCAATTACAATATATTTTGCACCCTTTTGCTGTGCTTTCTCAATGGGAATCATTTGCTGAATGTTGGTTTCGGCTGGGTTTTTTCCCCACACAACTATTAGCTTCGCATTTTCAATATCCCAGGGTACATTGTGCTTGTTTGCGCCTAAGGTTAACCGAGTACCCTCTAAACCAGCAGGCCAGCACAGATTGCCGTAGGTGGTAGTGGCGCCGCCAAACAACCTCCAAAAATTTGTGCTAACGCCATTTAGTAAACCAGACATGCCGCTAGAGGCAAAGAACATTAAGGAATGCGGGCCAAAGTTTTTCTTGTAGTAGCTTAGCTTATGGGCAATGGTATCAATTGCTTCGTCCCAGCTAATACGTTGATATTTGCCTTGAGCCACTCGTTTTTGCGGGTATAAAATTCTATCTTTTGAGTTGGCGCGTTCTACATAAGCAAGCCCTTTAATACATGGCCCCTCGGGCGTAGCAAGATTCTTGTCGTGCGGCTCAATGCATTTAACGGTATTATTTTCTACACCCACCTTAATGCTACATGTGCTGTAGCAATTTCGAGGACAAGCACTTGACATTAACTTCATACGAGAATTATTTCTTTTTTACCAATTCCGAGCAATTTTGAAAATTATCACAATACCCATCCATTATATTGATATCCTAAAGAGTAAATCGTTTAACCCCAATTATTAGTATAAATAATGCGGGATAAGAAGCTAGAGATGATTTCAATTTCCACTTCGAATAGCTAGGGCACAACCTATAACAAACTTTTAAAAAAAGTTTACGAAAGAATATCTAATAGTTCCGTTATATTTTTTGCTTCAGCAAATTTTGGGCTTGTGATTTCGGTTTCAACTTGTTCGTGAGCCCAGGTTGTATGAAAAGGGACGTGAACAGCATAGGCACCCAATTCTAGAACTGGAATTATGTCGGATTTTAAGGAGTTGCCAACCATTAGAAAACTTTCGGGGCTACAGCCGAGATTTTTTAGAAGCTTTATGTAATCATCCGTTTTTTTATCGCTCATTATTTCGATATGGTGAAAGTACTTTACTAATCCCGAAGCAGAAAGTTTCCTTTCCTGATCAAGTAAATCTCCTTTTGTGGCCACTACCAAGCGATAATCTCCATTGAGCTTTATTAAAACCTCTTTAGCTCCTGGTAATATTTCAACAGGCTTTTCTAAAAGTTCTTTCCCCAGCTGAATTATATTTTGAACAAGCTCTAAGCTGGCAGAGTTACCAACTATTTGTATCAATGTTTCAATCATTGATAACATAAACCCTTTGGCCCCATAGCCATATAGGGGCAAATTACTCATCTCTACTTTAAACAGTTCCTTTGAAACTGATTCTTTTGGCAAGTAGCTCGCTAATAAATCGCAAAACCTTTTTTCTGTCTCCTGATAATTTGGCTCGTTTACCCATAATGTATCATCGGCATCAAAAGCAATAACCTTAATTCCTTTCATTTTTCTACTTTAATCATTGGTGTCCGGTTAATATTTATAGATTCCTCCCTACGGTCGGAATGACAGGGCGTTGAGTCATATTTGGGAGGGGAGGGCTTGGCTTTTATGTATGCACAGCCTAAAACGAACAGGCGGCTTCGCTGACCCGAGAAATATTATTCTGTTATGATAATTGCATTGGCACGTCGATTAAAAGGACTTCAGAATCTTCCAATGATTTTACTACCTAAATTGAGCGATTTGTGCAAAAAAAGATAAAAGATAGTTTGTTTAATACCCTGATAATGTGTAATTTAAAGGTGTCAAAACTAATAAATAACACTTCACCATTTGGGTGCACAAAACTATCT
>Ga0265295_1001038_pt1 | contig 51495 bp, 51 predicted proteins | sample Munlansysbiofilm_FD_192503 | JGI IMG/M metagenome (GOLD analysis project Ga0265295, IMG submission 192503) | Leachate microbial communities from a municipal landfill in Southern Ontario, Canada - Methane capture system biofilm | ecosystem: Engineered > Solid waste > Landfill > Unclassified ... | reverse complement strand
AGAAGTGGAAAGCAAAAATCAAAACATTCAAAACTTAAATAAAGAAGTGGAAAGCAAAAATCAAAACATTCAAAACTTAAATAAAGAAGTGGAAAGCAAAAATCAAAACATTCAAAACTTAAATAAAGAAGTGGAAAGCAAAAATCAAAACATTCAAAACTTAAATAAACATATAGAAGTTTTAAAAGAAGAATTAACACTTGTATATACAAGTAAAAGTTGGCAAATCACAAGACCAATAAGAAAGTTAAAGAAGGTATTTAAAGGTAATAAAAAATGAATATAAATCCAATAAAACTATATAAATACCAAAAAGTGTATAAGACTATCAAAAACAGTGGACTTTTTGATAGTAAATATTATCTTTTTAATTGTCCAGATGTAAGAATGCAAGATATAGACCCTATAAAACACTATATATTGTATGGAGCAAAAGAGGGAAGAAATCCATCTGCTCATTTTGATACAAAATATTATTTTACAACATATAAAGATATAGATGCAGATAAGATAAATCCTCTTTTTCATTATATTGTGTTTGGTTGGAAAGAAAATAGAAATCCATCATCATCATTTGATACTAAATTTTATTTAGATAGCTATAAAGATGTAAAGAAAAGAGGAATGAATCCTTTATTGCATTTTGTTAGGTATGGAGAAAAAGAAAAAAGAAATTCTAAAAAATCTGATTTAATGCAAGAAAAAACACTTTTATCATTTTATATAAATGAGTTTAGACAAAGAAAATCAAAAGAAATAAAAAAAAGATTATTGATTTTTAGCCATTACAATAAACAAAATTTACTATCTGATTATGTAATTTATACATTAAAAGAGATGAATCATCTTTTTACCAAAGTAGTTTTTGTTTCAAATAGTATTATTGATAAAGAAGATGCAAAAAAACTGGAGCCTTATTGTGACAAAGTATTAATAAGAAAAAACATAGGTTTTGATTTTGGCGGTTGGAAAGAAGCGATTTTGGATGAAGGATTTGAAAGCCTTTCTGAGTATGACAGTATGACACTCATGAATGACACTTGTTTTGGCCCATTACAAGATATGACGCCAATTTATCAAAATATGGAAGTAAAAGAAATTGACTTTTGGGGGCTAGGAAGTCAAGACAACACTATTGAAGGCATGTACAAAAATTTTCTTGTGTATAATAAAAGATTATTAGGTTCGAAAATCTTTAAGAATTTATCAAATGAATTAAATTGTTTTAATTCAAAAAAATTTCTAGACTTATTAAATACTTTTTTAGCAGGAAGCTATAAGTTTGATATTTTTTCTATGAGGGATGCTGAATTTAAAAAAGAAATTTATTTTGTAAATATTGAGAACTTGTTAAGTTCTCCGCACCCAAAGTTTATTAAGCAAAAATTGCATTTATGCACACCCAATTTTGAAACTCATATTAATGACACATATCCCCCAAATATATCTTCAAAAATTAATAATAAGAATATAGTTTTGTGTAAGGGAAACAATGTGGATTTTAGCTTAAAAGTTGCCATTCACATTCATGTTTTTTACACAGATGTTTTGGAGAAAATATTATCAATTATTCATCTAAGTAATAAAGTAGATATATATATAACAACAACTTTTGAAAAGAAAAATGCGGTTGAATTAGTATTAGAAAAATATAATCTTCAAAGATTTAAGAAAAATATTTTTCTTTTTGAAAATAGAGGTCGTAATATTCTGCCTTGGCTTAGAATAAATAAGTTTTTGGAGAAATATGAAATAGTTGGACATTTTCATACAAAAAAATCAAATTTTTATGGGCAAGAATGGTTTGGAGATTCGTGGATGGAAGAAATTATTGAAAATATGATTGTTCCGTTTAATAACATAATAAACTATATGGAATCGGAAAAAAATATAGGTATAGTAATACCTGAAATGCCATACTTTTTTAAGTATTTAATGAAAGCATGTCCTTTTGATGGTAGTTCAGGTGTAAATAGAAAAAATATCCAAAAATTATGGGGTGATTTGAACATGAAAAAAAATTGTGAGTTTAGTACATTAAATACGCCGATTATGTCTTATGGAACAATGTTCTGGTATAGACCAAATGCTCTAAAACCATTAACAAAATATCCATTTTTAGATAATCAATTTCAAACAGAACCTTTGCCAAGAGACGGGACGCTCGCTCACGCAATCGAAAGACTTCCAGTTTATGTTGCATGGAGTGAGGGGTATGATTATCGGGTTGCAATTACTGAGTCATCTATTTCATCAGGATTTGACTATAAAGTTAATGGTCTAAAAAAATAAGAAGGTAGTAAAATTGGAAAGTGTAAATACAAAATTAGAAAAAGATTATAAAGAATTCAATAAAGAGTTTAATTGTGAACTTTCATATAACATTGATAAAATAGAATTATTTTTTATAAAAGTAAATATAGTTCGTAATTTTAGTCAGGGGAGTTGGCCAGCAAGATACCAGTGTATGCTTAAAGTTGTTAGTGGAGAAAAATGTGGTTGGTCAGAACTGACTCTTACTAAACTTGATAATGCGGTAAAAGATACTGAAAGAATCTACTCTGAATGGCTAGATAAAAGTATAAGTCAAGGTATGAATTTATGTACTAGTGCTATAGGTAGAATACCTGATATGTACCTAGAGTCAATGGAGTTAGCTTTGATTGACTTGGGTGCACGGTTTTTAAATCAAAGTGCTGTTTCGTATTTGGGCTTGAACAATAGAATATCAAATCTTCCAGGCTTGGAATGTGTGCTACAAAAAGATGCTAATAAAGCTGCAGAACAAGCAAAAATATTGGCTAAAACTCACTTAAAGTTAAAACTGTTTGGGGAACTTGAATTAGATAAAAACATCGTTTCAAAAGTAAGAAAAGTTATCCCGAGAGAATGCTATTTAGTTGCAGATGTTAATGAGGGATATTTTAAAGATAAAGATAAGATTAGTCATGCTGATATCAAAGAGTTGGCAAATAAACTTAAAATCTTACAATCTTTAGGTTTGGATGCATGTGAAGACCCTGCAAAAATTGATTTTGAACAAATGGCTTTACTTCAATCTATAATACCTGATATGCCTATTATTCCTGATTATTTACTTCGACCTGCACATAAGTTATATACAGAATTAAAAGTAGTAGAAGGTCATATCTACAATATTCATCCTCATACAATGGGAAGTATTAGAGCCATGATATTGCTAGCAAAAAGAATACAAAATGGTGGCGGAAAAATTATGATAGGTGATAACAGCTTAATAGGGGCTGCGTGCACAGCATGGCAACAAATAGCATGTGCATTAGAGGCTGAATGGTGTGAATCTATTGAAAAACCTTTAGAATATTCAAATCTATTTTTAGATTGTGTAAATGAAATTTCTACCAATAGAGATGAAAATGGGATTTGCCATTATGACTACAACAATATAGGATTTGGTCTTGATGTTGACTCTGAAAAACTTGCTAGAAACAGTGAAGTGTATAGAATGCTTGAAAAAAATAAGGAGCTTTTTTAATGACTAAAGTATCAGTAATAATCCCAGTTTATAATGCTCAAAAATATTTGAGAGAGTGCTTAGATAGTGTTGCTAATCAAACACTTGATAATATTGAAATTATTTGTATAAACGATGGTTCAACCGATAACTCTCTGTCTATATTGGATGAATATGCTCAAAAAGACAATAGATTTATTATTTTAAGTAAGGAAAATGGTGGTTCTGCAGCAGCAAGAAATGTAGGTTTGTCAAAAGCAAAAGGTGATTATATATATTTTGTAGATAACGATGACCTAATTGCAGAAGATACATTTGAAATTTTTACAAAAGTTGCTGATAGGGATGTTTTGGATGTTGTATATTCAAATCCAAACTGGGTTTGTGAATCTGATGATATGGTTGACCCATATTCAAGGACTAAAGATCCGACAGAAGAACAAATGAAAATCCAAACTGGAAAAGAACTATTAACATCTTTGATTTTATCAAGTAATTATTACGCAGCTCCATGGAAAAGGTTTATTAGAAGAAGTTTTTTAGAGTTAATTGATTGCAAATTTTTTGAACAAGCTAGTCCTCATGAAGATAATCTTTTTTCTTTTCGAATTGATATAGAAGCAGGCAAAGTTGCATTTATAAAAAAAAGACTTTATACCCACCGTTCTCATGGTTTTTCTACAATGATAACAAATCAACAAAAGAAAAATTTAGGGCCGAAAGTTGTATCTCATTTTTTATGTGGATTTGGGATAATGAATTATGTTGCGGAAAAAGATTATTCCCAAGATACTAAATCGGCAATTATGCATAGGGTAAATGGACTTTTTAATAGAGCTTTTGAATTGTTTGATGAGTCTGGTCATGATGGTAAAAGTTTGAATTGGCAAGGTAGATGGGTGGAAACACATTTATTTAATCAGATGTTTAAACTAAGAATGAACAACAAGCAAATTCATGTTGAAAATAAAGTATCTTATATTAATCCAAAAGATTTAATTGAGGAAAAAACATTTTTTTCCAAATTAGCTAAAAATCTTTTAAAGGTAGAATCATATAAAGAAAATCATGGTTGGTTAAGAACTTTAAAGAGAATTATAAAGGGTAATAAATGAGCTTTGAATGGATGCAAAAAACTAATAATTTTGTAGTTAATAATAAAGAAAAATTACCCGTTAGTGTTGTTCTTGTAGTTATAAAATCCAGATTAGAATTTGTTAATGCATTTGTAATTTCTTCTCTTGAAGCTAATAATCCAGCAGAAATAATAATTGTTGATGATGAAGATTTAACAAATCAAGAAAAAAGAAATAAAGGGGCTTCCTTAGCTACTCAAAAATATTTGTTTGTATGTGATGATGATGTTGTTATGCCAAGTAATCATTTATCGATTCTATGTAAAGTTCTTGAAGATAATGATGATTTATCTTTTGCATATACAGACTATCAAGCTATAGTTATGGAACCATCTACACATCCAAAAGGTGCAAATTATTATCAAAGGAGTAGACCATTTGATTTGGAGTTTTTAAAGTTTAATAATTATATTGACACTTGTTCTTTGGTGAGAAAAGAGTCTTTCCCTGGATTTGATCCTGAGATTAAAAGATTTCAAGATTGGGATTTATGGCTAACTATGGGTCTTAAAGGTTGTAAGGGTGTATATATAGAAGAAACGGGAATTACTAAATATTATCTTGATGAAGGAATTACTTCAAAAAAAATATCTGCTGAAGAAAGCAGGAATATTGTTTTACAAAAACATAATCTTTCTGGACTTCTAAGTATCATTTTTATTGATACGGGTAAAGGCTTTAATTCTAAAGAATCTATTGCAAAAGAGTTGAATCTTAAAAATGGGAAGTTTGAAATTTTATTTGAATTAAATAAGTATTTAAATATTAAAAAATTAAGATTTGACCCTGTGGAAAGTCGAATTTGTAGTGTTAAAAACTTAATGATTACATATACTTTCAATGGTAAAGAAGAGAAATATGAAAATAGTTTAAGTTCTAATGCTAAATTAGTTAATAATGGTCACTATACTTTTGATACACTGGATCCACAATTTCATCTATCTGTAAAAGGAAAAATAGATTTTGTAAGAATTGAAGGTGAAATGTTTTTTGATAATGAAATAGTGAATTCTGAAAATCAACAAAATAATATTATTCAGAAAGTAAAATCTTTTTTTTCATGAAACTAAAAATTATAACTAAATTATTAAAACTATTTATTATAAAACCATGGGTTTTTTTTATAGCACTTTCAAAGCTTACGAATAAGCAAATGGCTATATCGTATTTAAAAACTCAAATGCATCTATATTATAGTAGTTATAAATATATTGATGTATTTGATATGGATAGTATAAATATAGAAATAAATAATTTTAAAAATAAACCTCTTATTTCCATAGTGATGCCTGTTTACAATGCCCCTAAAAGCTATCTTGAAAAAGCTATAGATTCTATAGAAAAACAGTTTTATTTAAACTGGGAATTATGTATATGTGATGATGGCAGTACAAATAAAGAGACCATAGAATACTTAAAATCTTTAAATCATAAAAAAATCAAAGTGATTTTTCTAGAGAAAAATTCAGGTATATCAGTAGCTACAAATAAAGCTATAGAGTTAAGTATTGGTGAATATATAGCTTTTATGGATAATGATGACGAGATAACTCCTGATGCCTTGCATGAAGTAGTAAAGGTTATAAATAGTTCTGATGCAGATTTCATATACAGTGATGAAGATTTTATATCTTTGGAGGGAAAATATGTAAACCCTCATTTTAAATCAGATTTTAATCCAGAGTTGCTTTTATGTCACAACTATATAACTCATTTTGTAGTAGTAAAGAAAACTTTAGGAGATAGTGTCGGATGGCTTAGAAGTCAGTATGATGGCGCACAAGATTATGACTTTGTTCTTAGAGCTACTGAAGTATCTAAACAAGTAGTGCATATACCAAAAGTGCTTTATCATTGGAGAATGAGTGAAACATCTACATCATTTGATAGTAGTGTAAAACCAAAAGCACTTGAAAATGGAAGAAGTGTAGTGAAAGATACTCTTGATAGAAGAGATATAAAAGCAGATGTTGTACATGGAAATTTACCATTTTTTTATAAAGTAAATTATGAACTTATAAGAGAACCATTAGTTTCTATAATTATTCCATTCAAGGATAAACCTGAATTTCTAAAAATGTGTATAGAATCTATATTAAATAAATCTACATATAAAAACTTTGAAATTATAGGTATAAGTAATAATAGCTGTGAGCATGAAACTTTTGAAGAAATGAGTAGATTAAAAGCAATAGATAAAAGAGTAAACTTTTATGAATACAATGTGCTATTTAATTATTCGCAGATAAATAACTTTGCCGTTACAAACTATGCAAAAGGTGAACATGTCATTTTACTAAATAACGACATAGAAATTATTTCAGAAAATTGGATAGAAGAGATGCTTATGTATTCACAAAAGAAAGATGTAGGTTGTGTAGGAGCAAAACTGTACTATCCAGATGGTAAGATTCAACATGCGGGAGTTATCATGGGACTTGGTGGATATGCTGCACATTCACATAGATTTCATGATAAAGATAGTAAGGGTTACTTTAATAGACTCTTTACTGTACAAAATCTAAGTGCTGTTACAGGTGCATGCCTTATGATAAAAAAAAAGTTGTATTTAGAATTAAATGGTCTTGATGAAATTGACTTTGTAGTAGCATACAATGATGTAGATTTTTGTCTGAGAGTTTTAAAAGCAGGTTATAAAAATATTTTTATACCTTACGCTGAGGCTTATCACTATGAATCTATAAGTCGTGGTGATGATGCAAAAGATAAAGAAAAAAATAAAAGATTCGATAAAGAGAAACAAAATCTTTTAAGAAGACATGGAGACCTTATAAAAAATGGTGATCCATATTACAACCCAAATCTTACACTTGATAGTGAAGATTTTAGTATAAAAATAGTTTAGGAGTTAAGAATGAACTATAAAATAGCCATAGCAGGTACTGGATATGTAGGACTATCAAATGGTATCTTACTATCACAACACAATGAAGTAATAGCTTTAGATATTATTCCTGAAAAAGTAAATATGATAAATGCTAAAAAGTCACCTATTGAAGATAAAGAGATAGAAGAGTATTTAAAAAAAGATAATATAAATTTTAAAGCTACTTTAGATAAAAATGAAGCATATAAATATGCTAATTTTATCATCATTGCAACTCCAACTGACTATGACCCTGTAACTAACTACTTTAATACAAGATCTGTAGAAGCTGTAATCAAAGATGTGTTAAGTATAAATCCAAATGCAACTATGATTATCAAATCAACTGTTCCTGTTGGATACACTAAAGAGTTAAAAGAGAGATTTAACACAGATAATATCATCTTTTCTCCTGAGTTTTTAAGAGAAGGAAAAGCACTATTTGATAATCTATATCCAAGTAGAATCATAGTAGGTGAACAATCTAGTCGAGCCCAAACTTTTGCAAACTTACTTTCTGATGGTGCTATAAAAAAAGATATTCCTGTTTTATTTACAGACTCAACAGAAGCAGAAGCTATAAAACTATTTTCAAATACATATCTTGCTATGAGAGTTGCATACTTTAATGAACTTGATTCTTATGCTGCTGCTCATAACTTGGACTCAAAACAAATCATAGATGGAGTAGGACTAGACCCACGAATAGGAAGCCACTATAATAATCCTAGTTTTGGATATGGTGGATATTGTCTTCCAAAAGATACAAAACAACTTCTAGCAAACTATGCAGAAGTTCCAAGTAACCTAATAGAAGCAATAGTAAAATCAAACTCTACAAGAAAAGATTTTATAGCTCAATCAATCATAGAAAAACTACACTTCACTATGACAGACAATATTAAAACAAAAAAGATAGTAGGTGTATATAGACTTATCATGAAAAGTGGAAGCGATAACTTCAGAGCAAGTGCAATTCAAGGAATCATGAAAAGAATCAAAGCAAAAGGAATAGAAGTAGTAATCTATGAACCAAACCTAGAAGAAGAACTATTTTTCAACTCAAGAGTGATAAAAGATTTAGAAGAGTTCAAAAAGATATCAGATGCAATAGTAGCAAATAGACAAAGTGATAAACTAAGTGATGTTAAAGATAAGGTTTATACTCGTGATATTTTTGGAAATGATTAAGGAAGGAGCAAAATAAGTGAAAAATAACCTATATTATCCGCAAGTATCATTAAGTGATGAAGAAATCTTTGCAGAAATAAAAAAAGAAAGAGAGCATATAGGTTACTACTCTTTACCTTACGTGGATACAACTTCACTAAAATCTAGATTAGATAATTTAAATTTTACGCAAAAACAAATAGCTATTATTGGTATTGGTGGTAGTACTTTAGGAACTTATGCAATTTACAACTTTTTGAAATACAATAAACAGCATAATAAATCTTTAAAAAAAGAGATTTTCTTCTTTGAAAGTACCGACCCTGTAAACTTAAATGGAACAATCTCTCAATTTGATTTAGAAGATACTTTATTTATAGTTATTTCAAAATCTGGTACAACTATTGAAACTATTTCTATTTTTAAATACTTAAGTTCTATTATAAAAATGGATAAATCAAACCTTTTAGTAATAACAGAAAATGATAGCAAACTAAATAGTTTTGCAAAAGTAAATGATATTAAAACTTTTGAAATTCCAAAAAATGTTGGTGGAAGATTCTCTGTTTTATCAAATGTTGGTTTAGTGCCTTTATATTTAGCTGGTTTTGATATTGATGAGATTTTAAATGGAGCAAAAAAAATATCTACATCTTTTTTTGAACAAAATGAACTTTATAATCACCTAATAAAAAAAGCAAGAACATATTATGAGTATAAAGATGTATATAATATAAATGCAGTTTTTTCATACTCGCAACTTCTTGAAGGTTTTAATAAGTGGTATATTCAACTTTGGGGAGAGAGCCTTGGAAAAATTGATGCAAACAATACAAATCAAGGATTAACACCAATTGGTCTTTTAGGACCTGTTGATCAACACTCATTTTTACAATTAATTGTTGAGGGAAAAAGAGATAAAACTGTAACATTTATCAAAATAAAAGATTTTAAAGATGATACAAAAATTTCTCCTACAAATTTAAAAGCTCTTGAAGAGTTAGATTATATAAATAATATTGATTTTAAAGAGCTAATAAATCTTCAAGCTGATGCAACAATTGCTTCTGTTAAAGAGTATCAAAAAGATATTCCTATTGATTTAATTGAGATTGAAGAGATAAGTGAGTTTGAAATAGGAAAACTACTATTTTACTATGAACTTTTAACTTCACTTGTAGGAAAATTTTTAAGAATAGATACTTATGACCAACCAGGAGTTGAAGGTGGTAAGATTATTTTAAAAGAGATGTTAAAAAGTAAAAAATAGATGGAACAGATATTTTCAAGTTTAATACCAATATTCTCTTTAATAGTAATTGGTTACCTATTTAAAAAGATAAGTTTTCCATCAAATGAGTTTTGGCCAATGGCTGATAAATTAACATATTATGTTTTGATGCCAGCTCTTTTGATAATTACCCTATCAAAAGCAAAACTTGATTCAAATGATATAAATCTTATTTTTGTATCTATTCTTGCAATATTTTTAACAATGATTTTATTAATGATATTTAATAAAATAAGTCCTACTCAAAATAGCTCTTTTACATCAATTGTTCAAGGTGGAATTAGATTTAATACATATGTTTTTTTAGCTTTAAGTGCCTCTATTTTTGGTGATAGTGGATTAGCTATGGCTGCTGTTATTATAACTTTTGCTATTCCTATTTTAAATATATTTTGTATAACTATTTTTGCTTTATATTCACAAAATAGTAAAATTAATTTTTTATATCTTTTAAACTCTATTTTAAGAAATCCATTAATTATAGCTTGTCTTATGGGTTCTTTGATAAATTTTTCAAATATAAATATACCAATAAGTATAGAAAAACTACTTCAAATTTTAAGCAATGCTGCACTTCCATTGGGACTATTATCAATTGGTTATACTCTAGTTTTAAAAGAGATAAAAAGTTCAAAAAAAGATTTAACTATTAGTACAATTGCTAAATTTTTGATTCTTCCTATAACTATATATTTATTTGCAAAACTTTTTGAACTTGATAATAGTATGATCTCTATTTTAGTTCTTTTTGCAATTATGCCAACAGCTCCAAGCTCTTTTATTCTTGCTAGGCAATTAAATGGAAATTTGCCTTTAATGACCTCAATAATAACTGTACAAACACTACTATCTGTTCTGTTTTTAGCTATCTTTGTAAACTATTTTATATATTTTTAATCTCATAATAGTATCCAACTCCTTGAATATTTTTTAGAAAATCAGATGGGAGTTTTTTTCGTAAATTTTTTATAAAAAGTCTCATTGCATTTTGTGACATAATAGAGTCTTCATCACAAATATTATCATGTAACTCTTCATAACTAATTACCCTATTTTGAGATAACAAAAACTTTAAAAAATTTGACTCTTTTTTTGTTAGTATAAACTCTTCATTCTCATTTGAAATTGTTGATTTACTACTATTAAAAATCCAATTTTTATTTAAATAGTATAAACTCTCATTTTTATAAGAGTTTAAAAATAGCTCTAAAGCCTCTTCTAGTTTATCTATTGTAATTGGTTTTACTATATACTTTATTAAAAATAACTCCGTTGCCTTTAATAAGTAGTTAAGATTTGTGTATGCAGATGTTATTATAACTCTTGTTTTTATATCATTTTCTCTAATTTTTTTAATAAAATCTATTCCTGTTTCACTCTGCATTCTAATATCTGTAATTATTAAATCTGGTTTTTTTTCAAGATATATCTCATAAGCATCTTTTGTATTATCTGAAGTAAAAACTTCTTTAAAATAGTGTTTTAATATCTCTTTAATATTGTTTTGAATACCTAAATCATCTTCAACATACAAAACATTATACGAGCTTAGTCTATTTAAATTGCTATTCATATTTTCAAAATCCATATTAGTAAAGATATGCTATTATAACAAAGCATTCATAAATGAGGAACTTTTTTGAACAATAATATTGAGAAAAATCTATTAAAAACAATAATTTTAAGTTTTATTGCAACAATTTCGGCTTTGGTTTTTGCTATTTCAGCATTTTATGTAAAAAATACTCAAGATAATTTTGAACTTGATATGCAAAAATATGTAAATGTTTATTATAACGATGTTAAAGATATGTTGAAAAATAAAATTAATATAGTTATTGATATTTTAGAACATAACGAAAGAGTATTAAATTTAAGTAAAAATGAGCTTAAGGAATTTAATACAAATTTTTTAAACAATATAACTTTTGAAAAGAATAAAAGTAACTATATATTTGTTTATGAAGTTGTTAATTTTGATGGTGGTGATGATTTCGCAATAATGCTTGTAAATCCAAATAGACCAGATTTAGCAGGTAGTTTTATATCTACAAATGAAATTGATACTCATGGCAAGAAATTTCGTGAAGAGTTTTTAGATAATATAAAAAAACATGGAGAATCATTTACAAAATACTCATATAAAAAACCAGATTCAAATGAAGCACAATATAAACTATCTTATTTTAAATATTATGAGAAATTAAACTGGATAATTGCTGTTGGAGTATATATTGATGATATTGAAAAAGAGCTAGTAAAACAGAGAAATGAGTTAGAAAATAAGATAGAAAAACAGATATTTCAAAATGTTTTACTATTTATTATGTTTCTTATGATTGCAATTTTATTTTCAATAACAATTTCAAATAAGATTTATAATATTTTAAAAATATATAAAGAGAAAGTTATTGAAAATGAAAAAGAGTTAAAACTTCTAAACAAATCTCTTGAAGAGATGATGTCAAATATAGCTCATCAATGGAGGCAACCTCTTTCAGAACTATCTTCAATTTTTATGCTTATAAAATTAAAATATGACAAAAATAGTTTAGATAAAGAGACTATGCAAAAAAAATCAAAAGAAGCAAATATGGTTTTAGAGTATATGTCAAATACTATTGATGATTTTAGAGGCTTTTTTTCAACAACAAAAGAAAAAGAGGAGTTTTTTCTAAATGAGTTGTTAAACAATGTAATATCAATTAATTCAAATGTTTTAAAAATGAATAATATAGATATAAAAATAGATATTAATAAAGATATTAAATTAAATAGTTTTTTAAATGAGTATCAACAGGTAATTTTAAATATATTAAAAAATTCAAAAGATGTTTTAATAGAAAGGGGCATAAAAAACCCTATTATAAAAATAGAAGCCTTTGAAAATGAAGAAAGTGTTACTTTAACTATAGAAGACAATGGTGGAGGTATTGATGTAAAACCTTTAAACAAAATTTTTGAAGCATACTTTTCTACAAAAAAACAAAACAAAGGAACTGGAATTGGTCTTTATATGTCTAAAATGATTGTAGAGAAGAGTTTAAAAGGTGAAATAAGAGTGGAAAATATATATAAAGGTGTAAGATTTTCTATAACTATTGCTAAAAATATTTAAAAAGTAAGAGTAAAAACTCTTACTTTAAAATATTTTAATATCCATACATTAAGTTTGGAAGCCAAAGAGATATTGCTGGAATATATGTTACTAACATTAATCCAAAAAGTAAAACTAAAGTCATAGGTAAAGAAGCTTTAATAACTTGTCCCATACTAAGTCCAGTAATTCCACTTGCAACAAATAGGTTTAATCCAACAGGAGGAGTTAACATTCCTATTTCCATATTTACAACCATAATAACTCCAAGATGAATTGGATCAACTCCAAGAGCAACACCAATTGGAAGTAATAATGGAACTGTAATCATAACAACAGAACTAGGCTCCATAAATTGTCCCATTATTAAAAGTAAGATATTTACAATTAATAAGAACATTAATGGACTTACCTCTGCTTCTAAAATCCATTGAGTGATTGTTTGAGGAATTTGCTCATCTGTTAAGAAGTGTGCAAAAATCATTGCATTTGCAATAATAAAGAAAATCATTGCTGTTGTTTGTGCTGAATCTAATAAAATTTTATATAGATCTTTAATTTTTAAATCTTTATATATAAAATAAGATACAAAAAATGCATACATAACACTAACAGCACCAGCTTCAGTAGGAGTAAATATTCCTCCATAAATTCCACCAATTACAACAAATATGATTAATAAAGCCCAAAATGCTTCTTTAAAAGCGATAAATTGCTCTTTAAAGCTTGCCATCTTAGAAGCTTTAAAACCACTTCTTTTAGCTAGAAGATATGTCATTAACATCATCATCCCACCGATCATAAGACCTGGAATAACTCCAGCCATAAAAAGTTTTCCAATTGACTCATCAGCACTAACACCGTAAACAATAAATACAACTGAAGGTGGAATTAAAATTCCTAATGTTCCAGAAGTTGTAATAGTACCAATTGCAAATTGCTCATTATAACCAGCTTGTTTAATAGCTCCATACATAACAGAACCAATAGCAGCAACAGTTGCTGGAGAGCTTCCACTAATAGCAGCAAAAATAACAGATGCCAAAATAGCAGCAATTGGAAGTCCTCCTGGAAGATGTCCAACTAAGCTTTTAGCAAAATCAATAATTCTTCTAGCAGCACTTCCTCTTGCAAGTAGTGAACCAGCTAAAATAAACATAGGAATTGCCATAAGAGTGTACTTATTTAATCCATCAAATACTTTTGATGTAATTCCCATTAAATCCATATCTGTAAAGAAGAAAGTAGATGCTAATGTACTAGCTCCTAATGCAACAGCAACAGGAACTCCAACTAACATTAAACCAAATAGTAAAATAAAAAGAGTTGCAATAACCATTATTTCTTTTCTCCTTTAATCTCTTCTAAAATAGCTTCATGTTCACTAAATAGTTTAATATCATTTGCATCTGTTCTAAATAACTCAACCAATTTTTCAGCAACTCTATAAGCAGCTAAAATAAATGCTATTGGAAGAACTAAATGTGGAATCCACATTGGAATATTTAAATCAACACTCATTTCGCCAAAATCCATAAGCATTAATACTAATTCATATCCAAAATAAGATAATAAACCTAAATATAAAATTGATAAAATATTTGCAAATATTAAAAATGATTTCATAAGCATTGCAGGCATTCTCTCAATTAAAAGAGTTATAGAGATATGTGCTCCGTGCTTAAATCCATAAGCTGCTCCAAAAAGAGCAGACCAAATAAATAGATAGTTTGTAAGCTCACCTGCCCAAGGAAGGCTCATATCAAAGGCGTATCTAAGTACTACATTAATAAAAGCCACAATCACACCTAATAGCAGTCCGTAGACTGCCATAGTTTGATTTATTGTGCCTACAACTACATCAATAACATCAAAGAATTTTTTCATATAAAAATCTACCTACTTTGTTTCTATAGTTTGTTTGATTAGATCTTCTCCAATCACTTTATAAAATTGTGGATATACAGTTTCCATAACTTTTCTCCAGTTAGCAACTTGCTCATCATTTAACTCATAAATTTCAAGTCTTCCAGAATCTTTAGCATATTTTCTTAATGCATCAATAATTTTTGCATCTTCTATAGCTGTCTCTCTTCTTTCTAACTCAGTTGCTTCTTTCATAGCAGTTTTTACATGCTCTTGTAAATCTTTTGGTAATTTATTAAAGAATTGTTGATTCATAACAACTAAATATCCTAAATAACCGTGACTACTTAAAGTTACACTTGATTGAACTTCATGGAATTTTTTTGTATATAGGTTTGATAGTGGATTTTCTGTTGCATCAACAACACCTTGTTGAAGTGCTGAATAAACCTCAGAGAATGGTAAAATTTGTGGATTTCCACCAACTGCTTTAAATTGTGCTTCTAAAACTTTTGAACTTTGAATTCTAAATTTTAAACCTTTTGCATCTTCTGGATTAACAATTGGTTGTTTGCTACTTGAGAAGTGTTTAAATCCAGCATCCCAGTAATCAAATGCAAGCATCTGTTTTTTTGCATCAATAAATGATTTTAACTTAGCACCAACTTCTCCATCCATAACTGAATAAAGATGTGCTTTATCTCTAAAAATAAATGGTAAATCAAATAGTTGCATTTGTGGTGCAATACTTGTAAACTTTGAAAGACTTGGCATAATTACTTGAACATTATTCATAACTAATGCTTTCATCTCTTCACCATCACCATAAAGTTGAGAGTTAGGGAAAACTTGAACATCAATTCTTCCATTTGTTAACTCTTCAATTCTTTTTTCTAAATAGTCAGATGCTATACCTTTTGGTGTACTTGAACTAACAACGTGACTAATTTTCATAACATACTCTGCAGCCATTGCAGATGTCGCTAATAATGAAGCAGTAACTACTCCTAAAATAGCTCTTTTCATGAGTTTCTCCTTAAAATTTGTTTTTAGGAAAAGATTATAACAGAAAATTATGTAGCTATTATGTAAAAAAGTCACATTTAAAAGAAACTATTGAAAATTATTAAAATTAGCTTAAACCAAGATTAATAAAAAAAATTAACTCTTTAAATTAACCTAATATTGATTACTTTTCACTCTCTTTATTTAAAAAAAGTAAAGATTTATATATATTAAAAGTTCCATACAAAATAAATAGATAAGCCAAAAGCTCTGTACCCTCTTCTATCATTGATTTTACCATATACATATAATTATCAACCATAACAAGTTTCCAAAAACTACCCATTCCAAATAGTCTTGAAAATACTAATAAAAATGCTATAGATAATATTATTAGTTTCATTTGTGGCATTTTAAAATAGATTGCTAGTTGTTTAAAACCATTTTTATAATCAAAAGCAAAATAGATTATTGCAATAAATGTAACTACAAGAGCAATTGGAAACCAAAATCCATGATAAATAGTATCAAGTAAAGCATCATTCTCTCTTATAAAAAGTACAAGAAAAAATGAAGCTATTAAAACTGAAGCTCTTCTTAGATTGGCTATTTTTTTTGCTATATAAAAAAATATACCATAAGTTAAAGTTAAAAATAATAGTTGAAAAGATTCCGTAATTGACATTTCTGATACAAAATCATTAAAAATAATTATATCTAATCTTAATATAAGTGGTGGAATAGCAAATAGACAAACAAATATAAAAAATTTTGTTAAAGTTTCTAATATAATATTTTTAGTCTCTTTTTTATCAATAATAAAATTTTTTTTCATATAATTTTTTTCCTTTCTTAATAATTCCAGAATTATATCTAGAACAAACATAAGAAAAAGTTATATAAATACAAAAATAATTAATTTTATTGCTAAAATAGTCAAAAGTGTCTTTAAAACTATTGTAAATCTTTTTCCATCAATTTTATCTCTAAGTTTTGTTCCAACATAACTTCCAAGTATAGCCCCTATAATCATAGAGACAATAATAGTTATATAATCAAAAAATACAAATCCAAAATATGCAAAAACAACAATTTTTAAAAAATGAGTAATACTCATTAAAAGTGCGCCAGTTGCTACAACTTTATCTTTTTCTTTGAAATCTTTTAGTAAAAGTGTCATTGTAAGAGGTCCTGTTGCTCCAACTACCATAGAGAGTCCTGTTTGAAAAAAACCTGCAATATAGTAGTTTTCATACTTTTTAATCTTTTCATTAAATTTTTGACTCCAAAGTGAAAGTAAAATATAAATTCCAATAAAAAGTGGCACATAATCAAGACTAATAATGCTTAATATACCAGCAAAAAGAGCTATTCCTAAAATTGAACCAATTAAAAATTTTGGAACTACACTAAACTCTATATCTTTATATCCAAAATAAGCACGGCTTAAATTACTTGAAACTTGAGTAAGACCATGAACAGGAATAAGTGCATTTATAGGCAAAAAAGATGGCAAAATTGCTATTAACATCATTCCTCCACCAATTCCTACAATTGCAGCAACAACAGATGTAAAAAAAGTAACAAATCCTAAAAATATCTCTATCATATTTATCCTATTTAAAAAATAGTGTAAATTAGCAAATAATGCCTTTATTATTGAAATCTAGTTATAATTTTTTCTTCAAAAAAAGGATTTTTATATGAAAAGATTACTAATAGTTACTACAATATTTGCAAATTTCTTATTTGCAAATTATGATTATAGAGGTAAAAATAGTGGAAAAATAGATATGCATGGTGGTAAAGGTGAAAATCTTATAAATGAACAAAATAGTCTTCAAAACAAAGATTTAAATAAAATAGGAATTATAAAACCAAAGCTACCAAATGCGCCACAAAAATTGATAAATGAAGATAAAAAAGAGAAAAAGGATGGACTTAAATAGTGAAAAAAAGATATAAATTTATTTCATGGAATGTAAATGGAGTAAGAGCTGTTGATAAAAAAGAGGCTTTAAAATGGGTTGATGAGCATGATATTCATATTCTTGGACTTCAAGAGACAAAATCAATGAAAAATCAAATTCCAAAAACAATATTTAATAAAGAGTTTAAATTTTTAACAGCTAGTGAATCTGCAATTAAAGGAAGAAGTGGAACTGCCCTATTTTCAGATATTGATATATCTTTTGAGTGTAATTGTCCAACAGTAGATGTTTTAAATGAAGGAAGAATAAATGAGGTTCACTTTAAACTAAAAGATAAAGATATAGCTTTTTTTAATGTATATTTTCCAAATGGACAAAGCTCTCAAGAGAGACTTGATTATAAAATGGAGTTTTATGATAGATTTTTAACTCATTGTGAAAATTTAAAAAAAGATGGGAAATCAATAATTGTTTGTGGTGATGTAAACACAGCACATACTGAAATTGATATTGCAAGGCCAAAAGCAAACGAAAATACAAGTGGTTTTTTAAAGATAGAGAGAGATTGGATTAGTAAATTTTTAGAGCACGGTTATTTAGATACTTTTAGATTAGTAAATGGTGATTTAAAAGATAAATACTCTTGGTGGAGTTATAGAGCAAATGCTAGAGAGAATAATGTTGGATGGAGAATTGACTACTTTTATGTAAGTTCTGATTTAAAAGATTTTGTAAAAGATGCCTATATTTTAGATAATATTTTTGGAAGTGATCACTGCCCTATTGGGCTTGAAATAGAGTTTTAAAGATAGAAGTTAAACTTTTTGTATCTAAATTTTAAAAAAATTGTATAAATATTTTCAATTATTTAAAAAATATCAAATATTTTAGATACAATAAAATTTAATTTTAACACGGAGAGTATAAATGAACAAAACAGAATTTATTGATGCAGTTGCAGCAAAAGCTGGATTATCTAAAAAAGATTCAAAAAGTGCAGTTGATGCAGTATTAGAAACTATAACAGAAGCTTTAGTAAAAAAAGATTCAGTTGCATTTGTTGGATTTGGAACATTCTCAACAGCTAATAGAGCTGCTAGAGTTGCAAAAGTTCCAGGAACAGATAAAACTGTAAATGTACCTGCAACAACTGTTGCTAAATTTAAAGTTGGAAAAGCTTTAAAAGAAGCTGTTGCAAAATAATTTTATCTATTTATAAAAAAAAAGGGGGTCATCAAATGATGACCCCTTTTTTTATGCTTTTAATCTTGTCTTGGATCCATTTGTGCAACAACAGGACCTGAAGTAACAGGGAAGTTTACAAAAACACTCATATCATCATCGGCAACTCTTTTTCTAGATAAAGAGTATAATCCTAAAAAAAATCCAATTGTTATATATATAAAAAATATAGCTTCATAGTTTAAAAATGTAAATATGATACCTAAAATAATTGGAGCTATAAAGCTTCCAGCACCATAAGCAAAAAGTAAAGCTCGACTAATCTCAACCATATCTTTATTTTCATCCAATTCATCATTTGCTCTTGCAAGACTAAGTGGATAAATAGCAAATATCGTCACTCCTAAAAGTAGTGCCAAAATATAGTAGTAACTATTTAATTCAGGAACTATTATAAAAAGAAGAGAGACAAAAGCTGTAAAAAATCCACAAAAAGCAATCAACTTTCTTCTTCCATATTTATCTGATAATTTTCCAATAGGCCACTGAGAAACTAATCCACCAATCAAAGTTAAAGACATAAATATTGATAAAATAGTTGTTGAATCAAATTTATGCAGTATAGTCAAAGGTAGCATTGTAAAAAAACTTCCAACAAAAAATCCACCTATAAAACTTCCTGTAAGTGCCAAAGGAACTATAGAGTATAGTTTTGGAAAACTATACTGTTCAAAAGGTTTTAAAATTGGCTCTTTTATCTTCGTCATAGCAATAGTAATTAAAGAAAAAAGTACCAACACAGAACCAACTGTAAATACAAAAAATTCAGAATCTTTTGGAATAGTTAAAAATAGTTGCCCTAAAGCAGTTGAAAGATAAAAAATTATTGTATAAATAGCCAAAATCTGACCTCTTTGAGAGTTTGAACTCTTTTCATTTAACCAACTTTCAACAATTATTAAAAGAGCATAAAATGAGAAACCAGAAATAAGCCTTAGAAATCCCCAAAAAAATTCATTTAAATATACAGAGTGAAGTAAAAAAGCAATTACCATTAAAGCAGCAAAAGATGCAAAACTTCTAATATGTCCAATAGTTGATATTATTTTTTGGCTAAAAATTGATGATGCGATTGCTCCTAAAAAAAATGCTGAATTTATTAAACCTATTGAAAAACTAGATGCTCCAGCTTGTTTTAAATAAACACCTATATAAGTTATCATAATTCCATAACCTATTGCTAAAAATGTGATACTTAAAAAAAGTGATGATATTGGCAAGATATAAGTTTTTAAGTTTTTCATATAAATCCTTCATTTTTATTTGTTTGTTCTTGAATCATTTAATAACTCATCATGTTCACTCATATCCCAAGGTAAAGTTCCAGGTGATGTGTGAACAAATCTTAAGTATTTTTCAAATTGAGTTATTATGTCATTTATTATTGTATTCTCATCATATTCAATTTTACAATTCCAATCTTTGTTTTCAAGCTCTTTTTCAACTTTTTTCATACTTTTATAAACATCATTTTTTATGAAATTTACAACTAAATCTTTTGTTGGAAAATTTATGAGTGTATTTAGTTTTTCTCTCCAATTGCTCCATAGATTTTATCACCTATTAAAGGATAAAGAGTAGATCTCATAGATAAAGGTAAACCATGTCTAAAAGCAAAATATGCTAAAGCCAAACCTGTAAGTCCATATATTCCCCAAATATGAAAACCCCAGTGAAAATAAGATATTTGCATAGCTTGTTTTGCTGCATCAACTGTTAAAGCCACACCTTGAGGTGGTGTTGAGTAGTGAAGAATTGGTTCAGCAACACCAAAAAAAAGTAAAGCTATTCCATAACCAGCAGAAAAAAGCATAGCAAACCAAGAGCTAAAACTATATTCAGGCTCTGAATGATCTGGTCCTAATTTAATTTTACCCCAAGGAGATATATCAACTCCAACAACAAAGATTAAAAATAGTGCAACACAAAGCATATAAAACCAACCAAAATCTTCCGTAATATATGCTAATACATCTGCAAAAATATCCCCTGCTAATTTTGGATTACTAATTGTTCCTATAACCATAAGTGATATTACAATAACTGCTGGAATAAAAACAGGAATTAGTATAGTTGAATTTGATTTTTTGAGCTTTTCAAATGACATATTAAAATCCTTTTCTTTTTAATATAGTCAAAAGTAGCTTAAATAAAAAAAATGTTTATTAGATTTTAAATAATTTAAATGGTGCGGATGGCGAGATTTGAACTCGCACACACATAATGCACTACCACCTCAAGGTAGCGTGTCTACCGTTCCACCACATCCGCATAGAAAAAATAGACCGAAATTATATCTATTTTTTCTTAAGAATCTTACATATAGTCGTTTTTATAATCCACATAGTGCTTTGCATGGTCTATTAAACCTTGAACTTCCTCATCACTTAACTCTCTTACCACTTTTGCAGGACTTCCCATAATTAAGCTTTTTGGTGGAAAAACTTTTCCATAAGTTACAAGTGAGTTTGCCCCAACAATACTTCCTTCACCAATTACGGCATTATCTAAAATTGTAGCACTCATTCCTATTAAACAGTTATTTTCAATTTTGCAGCCATGAAGCATAACTTTATGACCAACGGTTACATTATCACCAATTATTGTTTTTGAGTTTGTATCTGTATGAATACAAGATAAATCTTGAATATTTGTATTTTTACCAATTCTAACCTCATTTACATCAGACCTAATAACACAACCAAACCAAACAGAACTATCCTCACCAATCTCAATATTTCCAATTAAATCAGCACTTGGTGCAATCCAAGAAGATGGTGCTATTTTTGGGTAAAACTCTTTAAATTTTAATATCATAAGTATAAATCTCCTTTAAATAATAAGGCAAGATTTTAGTATAAAAAAGTAGCAATGAAGTTGCAAATTAGAAGTTTTGAAGAAGCTAAGGATATTTTCCTTAACTTCTACTATTTATTTTTGTTTTTTACCTGCAATTACAAGTCTTAAAGCATTTAATCTAATAAATCCTTCTGCATCTTTTTGATTATAAACTTCATCTTTTTCAAATGTTGAATATGCATCATCATATAAAGATTTACTTGACTCTCTACCAACAACCATAACATTACCTTTGTAAAGTTTAAGTTTTACTTTTCCTTCAACATTCTTTTGAGTTGCATCAATTGCAGCTTGAAGCATCTCTCGCTCTGGACTAAACCAATATCCTTGATAGATTAGTTTTGCATATCTTGGCATTAACTCATCTTTTAAGTGAGTAGCTTCTCTATCCAAAGTTAAAGATTCAATAGCTCTATGAGCTTTTAACATAATAGTTCCACCTGGAGTCTCATAACAACCACGAGCTTTCATACCAACATATCTATTTTCAACAATATCAACTCTTCCAATACCATGTTTATTTCCAAGTTTATTTAAAGCTTCAAGTAAAGAAGCAGGAGATAATTTCTCACCATTTAGTGCAATTGGGTCTCCATTTTTATACTCAATTTCAATATACTCTGGCTTATCTGGAGCTTTTTCAGGAGATGTTGTCCATAACCACATAGACTCTTCAGGCTCAGCAGCTGGGTTCTCTAAATGAAGTCCTTCATAAGAGATATGTAAAAGGTTTGCATCCATTGAATATGGGCTTATTTTTGGGTTTCCATTTTCATCAACATGTTTTTGTGAAATTTCAATTCCATGTTTTTTTGCATACTCAAGTAGTGACTCTCTTGAGTTTAACTCCCACTCTCTCCAAGGAGCAATTACTTTTAAATCTGGATTTAAAGCTAATGCTCCTAGTTCAAATCTAACTTGGTCATTTCCTTTTCCAGTTGCTCCGTGACTTACAGCTTGTGCACCTTTTTCATTTGCAATTTCAACAAGTTTTTTTGCAATCAGTGGTCTTGCTATTGAAGTTCCTAAAAGATACTCACCTTCGTAAATAGCATTTGCTCTAAACATAGGGAAAACATAATCTTTTACAAACTCCTCTTTTAAATCTAAAATATAAACATTTTCAGGTTTAATTCCACAAGCAATTGCTTTTTTTCTTGCTGGTTCAACCTCTTCACCTTGTCCTAAATCAGCTGTAAAAGTAATAACTTCAGCACTATACTCCTCTTGAAGCCACTTTAAAATAATAGAAGTATCTAAGCCTCCACTATATGCAAGTACAACTTTTTTTATATCTTTTTTACTCATTATTTTTCCTAGTTTTGGTAATTTATAGGCGGGATAATACCAAAATTTTACTATAAAACCATTTAAGCACTTTTAATTTTTATTTCAATATAATCAAACTTATGAGAATAGATAAATTTTTAAACAGTGTAAATATCACAAAAAGAAGAGCAATAGCAGAAGATATGCTAGAACATAAAGTTGTATTTTTAAATGGAAATGCCGTTAAAAAAGCAAAAGAGGTAAAGGTTGGAGATATTATAGAGATAAAATATCTTGAAAATAGTGAAAAATTTAAAATTCTTCAAATTCCAACAACAAAATCAACGCCAAAATCAAAAATAGATGAATATGTACAAAGGATAATTTAAATATGTTTTTAGAGACAAAAGCAAAGTTTGATGATATTTTTGAAAATAGATTATCACCAGATGATATAAGAGAGTATTTTTTAGCACTATATGAAAGAGGTGAAACAGCTTCAGAGTTTGCTGGAGCTGCAAGTTCTATGAGAGATCATATGATTGCTCTTCCTATTAGTGAAGAGTTAAAGAACAAAGCAATTGATATTGTAGGAACTGGTGGAGATAAAAGTTATAGTTTTAATATTTCAAGTACAGTCTCTATTTTACTAGCAAGTGTTGGATCATTTGTAGCAAAACATGGAAATAGAAGTGTTACAAGCAAAAGTGGAAGTGCTGATATGCTTGAAGCTTTGGGAATAAATTTAAATCTAAGTCTTGAAGATACATCAAAAATGCTTGAAGATACTGGTTTTGGATTTATGTTTGCAGCAAATCATCATCCAGCTATGAAATATATTACTCCTGTTAGAAAAACTATTGACCATAGAACTATTATGAATATAATTGGACCACTTTGTAGCCCTGCTATGGTTAAAAAACAGGTAATTGGTGTATTTCATAAAGATTTTATAAATAAAATTGCAACAGCTTTAGATATGCTAGATTGCAACAAAGCAATTGTTTTATCAAGTGAAGATGGAATGGATGAGATATCAATCTCAAGTGTTACTTATGCAACACTACTTGATAATGGAAAACTTACAGATTTTATTATAAATCCAGAAGATTATGGATTAAAAATTGCATCTAAAGATGATATAGTTGGAGCTGGTCCAAAAGAGAATGCTCAAATTACAAGAGATATTTTAAGCGGAAAAACAACTGGAGCAAAACTTGATATTGTTCTATTAAATGCAGCTGCTGCATTAGTAGTTGATGATAAAGCAAGAGATATAAAAGATGGAATAGAAATAGCAAGAGAGGCTATAAAGAGTCAAAAAGCATATAAAAAATTAGAAGAGATTGTAAACTATTCAAAAAGGCTTAGTTTAAAATGAAAAAAGAGTTTTTAACATCTTTAGAGAATATATCATTAGTTGTTAATGAGCTTAAAAAAAGAGTTCAAAATAGAGATTGTATTGTTTTATTAAAAGGTGATTTAGCAAGTGGAAAAACTACTTTAGTGCAAGAGTATGTAAAATCTATTGGATTAAAAGATCTTGTAAACTCTCCTACATTTTCACTTCAAGTTCAATATGGTGAAAATATTTTTCACTATGATTTATATAATAAGAGTTTAGAGGATTTTATAGCTTTAGGTATGCTTGAAGAGTTTGAAAAGAGTGGAATACATTTTGTTGAGTGGGGGAATAGTGCTTTAGAAAATATTCTAAGCGATTATGGGTTTGATTTTTTAATAATAAATATAGATAAAAAAGATGATAAAAGGTTGTACATTATAAATGAGTAAGTTAAAAATAGTTGATATCAAAAAAAATATTAAAAAAACACAAATATTGCATGGTATTAGCCTTGAAGTTAATACAGGCGAAATTGTAGGACTTTTAGGACCAAATGGTGCTGGAAAAACTACAACATTTTATACAGTTTGTGGGCTTGTAAAACCAAGTAGCGGGAGTGTATATTTTGACGCTGAAGATATTACAGCTCTTCCTCTTCACAAACGCGCATTAAGAGGAATTGGATATTTGCCTCAAGAGTCATCTATTTTTAAAGATTTAAGTGTTGAAGACAATCTACTTTTAGCAGCTGAAATTGCATTTAAAGATAAAGAGATTCAACAACAAAGAGTTGAAGAGCTTTTACAACTTTTAAATATTGAACCAATAAGACAAAGAAAAGGTGTATCTTTATCAGGAGGAGAGAGAAGAAGAACAGAGATTGCAAGAGCACTTGTTTCAAATCCAAAATTCTTACTTCTTGATGAACCTTTTGCAGGAGTTGATCCAATTGCTGTTAAAGATATTCAAAATTTAGTTAAAGATTTAACAAAGTTAAATATTGGTGTTTTAATAACAGACCATAATGTAAGAGAGACTTTAGAGATTTGTGATAGAGCTTATGTTATGAAAGCTGGGGCACTATTAGCAAGTGGAACTGCAAATGAGATAAAAAATGATCAAAGAGTAAAAGAGCACTATTTAGGTGAGGATTTTAAATTTAGTTAAAATTTAAAATCCCTTTTGTTTTAGCTAAGTTCTGCCATTTTTTCGTCAAACTCTCTGTTTATATTCTCAATTTTTTGCATAATTTCTAAAATACTATTTTCAACTTTTATCTTATCTGCACCAAATAGTGTTGAGACTTTAGATTCTAACTCTTCAAGCTCTGCTTTTAGAGGTTTTAAATCTTGACTCTTTTTAGCAACCAATTGTGCTCTTAATTGTTTACTCTCTTTTTTATTTAGCTTTGGCTTATCTTTTTTTTCCTCTTTTTTGTTTGATTTCTTATCATCAATATCATCGCCCCAACCAATTTTCTCTAAAAACTCATCATAAGTTCCATTGAAATAATCTGCTCCATCATTTGTAAAAACTATTAATCTATCGCAAACAGCTCTTAGTAGCTCTTCACTGTGAGTTACTATAATACTTGAACCCTCGAACTCTTTTATAGCAGTTGTAAGTGCTTCAATTGATTCAATATCAAGGTGGTTTGTAGGCTCATCTAGAAAAAGTAGATTTACATCTTGTGCAATAATTTTTCCAAGCATTACCCTACTTTTCTCTCCTCCAGATAATAAAGAGATTTTTTTCTTTGCATTATCTCCACTAAACATCATAATTCCACAAATATTTCTAATAACAGGTTCTGGAATTTTGTTATTTACACTTTGTATCTCTTCTAAAATTGTATTATTTAGGTTCAGATGATTTATATTTGTCTGTCCAAAATGCCCAAAAACTGTACTTGGATGATAATCAATAGTTCCACTTAAAGCTTTTAGTTCACCTGCTAAAACATTTAAAAGTGTAGATTTTCCTTTTCCATTTTTACCTATAATTCCCAAAGTCTCGCCTTTGCTTAATGCAAAAGTTATATCTTTGAAAAGAATATTATTTTTATCATATCCAAAACTTACATCTTTTACTTCAAGTAAAAATTTAGCACTTGTATCTTTATAGTTAAAATCAAATTTTAGATCTTTTGCATACTCTAAATCTTCCATAACTTCCATTTTCTCTAAAATTTTTACCTTTGATTGAGCTAGTGTTGCTGTTGCTGCCCTTGCTTTATTTTTAGCAATAAACTCTTCTAAATCTTTAATCTTTTTCTCTTGAGCAATTTTTTGTTTCTCATAATGCTCTTCATTACTAGCAAGTTGTTCAAAAAACTTTTGAGTACTTCCAGGAATTATAAAGGCATTTTTTCGCACAATTCCCATTGTATGTGTACAAACACTATTCATAAAATCTCTATCGTGAGTTATAAGTATAAGCTCTCCATCAAAAGATTTTAAAAACTCTCTTAACCAACGAATAGAAAGAATATCCAAATAGTTTGTAGGCTCATCAAGTAGAAGCATATTTGGCTCTGTTAAAAGAAGTTTTGCTAGATTTATTCTTATTTGGTAACCACCTGAAAAACTCTTTGGCTCTTTTTGTAAATCATCTTCACTAAATCCTAAACCAAATAAAATTTTTTCAGCCTTATAGATATTATACTTATCATCTTCACCCAAAGCCAAAGCTGTTTCATCTATTAAAGTTTTTTCAGTAAAATCAAAATATTGTTTTAAAGCACCAATTTTATAGTTCTTTGGAGTTGCAATCTCTCCACTATCTGGTTGCTCTTCTTTCAGTATAAGTTTAAAAAGCGTTGATTTTCCAGTTCCATTTCGTCCAACAAGACCTACCTTATCACCTTTATTTAATCTTAAATTTAAATCTTGATATAAATCTTGAGTTGGATATGATTTTTTTATATTTATTAGCTCTATCATTATTTAAAAAGTACACCTTTACACGAAGTTTCATTCTCATTTGGAATTATATGGTTTAAGTATCTTGAAAATTTTCCAACATAATCAACCTTTGGATATTTATCTGCTATTTTTAAAGTTATCTCATTTTGTCTTAACCAATCTAACTCTATTGGTTTTCCATCTATCCAAGCACAGTTTGTAAGCAAATCTTCAACACCATCAAGATTTACATCTTCAACTTTTTTGCTATGTTTTGCATATAGTTTTAAATAAGCACTCTCAACACTTTGTGGTTTTTTATCTTCAAAAATAAATACAACTCTAAAATCATCTGCTCCTAGTCCACTATTTATTGGTAAACTTGCTAGTGTTGAGATTACTTGAAGATTTTTGTGTTTCTCTTTCTCTTCATAAAATGGTTTATAAGCCTCTATACAATAACCTAAAAAACCATCACTAATAGAGTAAACACCCTCACTTTTAGAACAATCTACATCTTGACCACTTTGTTTTAAAGCTGCTAAGAAAATTGCCGCACTCTTTTCATTTTCATTCCAATTAAAAACTGGAAAAACTGCTTCTAAAACTTGATTTGGATTTAAAGTTCCATAATTAACTCTTGCAATTCCAAATGCTAGTGGTTTTTTGTACCAACTCTCTTTAGCAATAGTTTCAAACAGTGCATTAAAATCATCTTTTGAATTTATCATATCTTTGGCTCCTTTTTAAATTTTTTCAGATTTTACTAAAAGTTTAATAAATAGTATCCATATCAATAGTTGCATTAGCACTATTTATTGAATGCAAAGCATTTAAAAGTGCTTTTGTATTTTTTGATCTTAAAACTATCTCAAATCTATATTTGTTTGCAATTTTAAATATAGCACACTCTCCAAATCCAACTATTTCAATATCTTTTATATTTTGAAGCTCATTTACTGTTTTTTCAAGCTCCTCTTTTACTTTTAAACCATTTGTTGAGCTTAAAATAACACGAGATAGTTTTACAAATGGAGGGTACAAATCTTTTCTAAACTCCAACTCACTTTGCAAAAACTCTTTGTAGTTTGATTCAAGTAAATAGTGCTTAAAAAAATCCTCATTTTTACTCTCTATAATAACTTCACCAAAACCATTTCTGCCACTTCTTCCAGATATTTGAAAAAGAAGACTCAAAGCATTTTCTCTAGCTTTATATGAACTCATATTAAGTAAACTATCCATTCCCAAAACAACTGCTAATTTAACATTGTGATAATCATGCCCTTTAGAAAGCATTTGCGTTCCAACCAAAATATCAATTCTATTTTGATTAAACTCTTCAAGAATATTTTTCAACTCTTTTTCTGTTTTTACACTATCTTTATCAAATCTTTTTATAACGCTATTTGGAAACTCCTCTTTTAAAATCTCCTCAATCTGGGCAGTTCCTACTCTATGATTTCTTACAATTCCAGTTTTACAAGATGGACAAACATCTGGAATTTTTGAAGTATATCCACAATAGTGGCACTTCAAAGCTCTATCATTTTTATGCAAACTCATAGAGACACTACAAAATGGACACTCAACACTTTTGCCACAATCAAAACAGATTTGGTGTTTGTAGTTTGCCCTTGTTGGTAAAAAAACAATTGTTTGATGTGAGTTGTTTAGATTCTCTTTTATTTTTTCTAAACTTTTTTGGGAAATATTTAAGCTACTAGATTCAAAAATATAACTCTTTTTTGTCTCATAAAATGTTTTGTTTAATTCAAAATATGGGATTTTGTAAAAACTGTTTATTGATGGTGTTGCACTTCCTAAAATAAGTCTTAGATCAAACTTTTTAGATATATATATTGCTAAATCTTTTGCATTGTATCTTGATGTTTGATCGCTTTTATATGAGTCATCATGCTCTTCATCTACAACAATTAAACCCAAATCTCTAAAAGGCAAAAATAGTGCTGATCTTGCACCCGCTATTAGTTTTATTTCAGAAGTTTGAAGTTTCTCTAAAATCTCTGCTCTTTTTTTAGAGCTAACTTTTGAGTGCCAAATTGCTACACTATCTGTAAAAACCTCTTCAAGTCTCTTTTGCATTTGAGGTGTTAAAGAGATTTCAGGCATCAATAAAACAGCTTGTTTTCCACTTTGTAAAACCTCTTTTATTGTTTTTATATATATTTCAGTTTTTCCAGCACCTGTAGATGCAAAGAGCAAAGCTTGTTTTTTAATATCTAAAAACTCTTTTGCCTCTTTTTGAAAAGATGAAAGGTGTATATCTTTTTTAAACTCTATTTTTATCTCTTTTTCTTCTATATTTTTGTTAAATAATTGAAAAATAGATAAACTATGTCCTAGTGAACATACATAATATTTACTAATAAAATCAGCAATTTCAAGCATAAATTTACTATAAAAAAACTCTGTAACTTTTAAAATATTGCTACATTTAAACTCTGGTTTTTCAACTTTTTTTATAATAACTGCTAAATATGGTTTTTTTCTATTTGCTAAAATTACTTCAACTACAAAGCCAATTTCTATTGACTCTTCACTTTGATATGTAAGATTTTGTAAAGGTGATTTTAAAATTGCTACTTCATAATAGTTCATTCTAACTCTTTGCAGATCTCTTCAGGGCTTATACATTCAAAACTACTATTTTTTAAAGAGAATTTAACAATTGAATTTTTTGTAAAAAAGATATAATCACTACTTGCCATTTTTGCCCATTTTCCAACTTCTTTATCTTTTGTTGTAGTAGATTTAAAAGGATTTTCTAAAATATATTTAAAAAGCTCTTCATCTTTTGTGTCCATTTTTGCACTATCTAATTTTGTTAAATGAAAACTATTTTGTAGCAAGTTAGCTTGAAACTCTTGATTTTTAATTGCAGAGTTTATAAGAGCATACTCTACTTTTAATTTATTTTTTACTCCAAAATCAAAAAAAGTTGATACTTTTGGAGTAAAAATTGCAAATATAATTGATAATATTAAAACAACTAAAATTGTTTCAAGAAGAGAAAAGGCTTTGATTTTAAAATCCTACAAGCTTATTTGAGATATTTGTAATCTCTTTTTCAAACTTTGATTTAAGCTCTCTTTTCTCTTTTAAAGTTGTTAAATATGCTTTTAAAAGGGTAAATGTTTCATTATTTTTGTTCAAATCAAAATGTCTTGTAATCTCTTTTTGCATATCATCATCTAAAACTAATTCATATGCCATATTATTTATATGAAGAGTTATTTTCTTATTTTCCATCTAATTTAGCCTTTTTTAAAAGGGTGTCAATTTTTAAAATCATATCTTGATTGTATCTTTCTAATTTATCATTCTCATTTGTAAGTTCAGAGATTTTAGCCTCTAAGGCTTTTTTCTCCAACAAAACTTGAGTATATTTTTGAATTAAATTATCAACTCTTTTATTTAAAATCTCAATCTCTTGCATTTAATCTATCCATTAAGAAATCATCGCTTCATCGTAGCTATCATCCATATAAACTTTTGCAACTTCATATAACTTTGCTACACTTTTTCCCCATGCTGAAAAATTCTCTATATCTTTTTGTGAAATATCAAAATATTTTGATATTTTCTCTATTACAATCTGTTCATTTATATTAAATACTGTATCAATATGAACTAAAATCATAAGCTCCATTAATACAATTTTTCTACTTCTTTGACTCTTAAAGTTTCTTAGAATCTCTTCTAAATCAAATTTTGAATTATCGAATGAATCAATATTATCAATCCCCATCTCATCGCAATAATCTAAAATTATATCCTCTTCCTCTTTTCCGAAATTATTATCAACTCTTGCTAAATAGTGAGCAAGTTGTAAAAAAGCAAATTTCTCTCTTGATTGAAGTTTCATCAATAGCATTTTTTATCCTAAGTTTTTATATATTAAAGTATATATTATAGTATATTTTTTTTAATTTCTAATCAATGAACAATAAACACCTAAATAGTTTGCTTACATCACCGACTTAAAAGACGGTGTTTTTCGCAAAAATTTGATAAAAAATATTTTGAATATTGATTTTTATTTTGTATAATCCGATTTATGAAAACTTTTATATTTAATAATTTTGGCAAAATATCTATTTTGATCTTATCTATTTTTATTATTTTTGCTTCAAGTAGTGTTGTTGTAAATGAGAGTGCAAAAGATGTTATAGACAAATCTTTTAATCAAGCTTTAATTGTATTTGGAAGTGCAAAAGCACTAAATGCAGTTATATCTTTGGCTCAAGGAACAGAGATTAATCTTCCATTTGTAGTTGTTGCTGTTGGAGAGGTACTTGATCCTATAAATGATTTAGTAGAGCAATTTTCACTTATAATGTTAGCTAGTTTAGTATCTCTTGGAATTCAAAAAATATTATTAAATTTTGTATCAAATGATTTTTTCAATCTTACTTTTATAATATCCATTTTAGTTTTTAATATATTTCTATTTTTAAAATTTAAAAACATAGAAAGTATTAAAAATATGGCTCTTAAATTAACACTTATTTTACTATTTTTAAGATTTTCAATTCCATTTGTTGCATACTTAAATGAGTATAGTTATGACTACTTTATAAAACCTCAATACAATATTGAACAGCTAAATGAGACCATTTTAAATACAAAAGATGAGATAAGTAAAATAAATCTTGAATCAGTAGAAGAGAAAGAGAGTGGTTTTTTTGAAAAGTTTAGACAAAAATTTGATATGACTTTTTATGAAAAAAAGGTAGATGAGTATAAAGATGCTGTTGATAGTTCAAGCGATAATATAGTTGATTTGATTATTGTATTTATATTTCAAACTATACTTTTGCCTCTTTTTTATCTATTTGTTTTTTATATTTTATTAAAAAAGCTTTTTAATTTTCCAGCTAAATAACCACTTGAAAAAGCCCATTGAAGATTGTATCCACCACAAGGTCCATCAATATCTACAAGCTCTCCACAAAAATATAGACCTTGTATAATTTTACTTTCCATAGTTTTTGAATCAATCTCTTTTATGCTAACTCCACCTCTTGTAATCATGGCTTGTCTAAATCCATCGTGACCAATAACTGTAAAAGGTGTCCAAGCTAGAGTTTTTATTAGTTTTTCTCTTTTAAACCCTTCTATTTGTTTAAATCTTAAATCTCTTTTTATATCGCAAATATTTAAAATCTCATTTGCAACACTTTTGGCAACTAAAGTCTCTAAGTTTTGTAAAATATTATCTTGAGGATTTTTTGATATCTCATCTTTTAGATGTTTATAAATCTCCTCTTCATTTTTTCCTTTTAGAAAATTTATAAGCAAAGGAACTTCATTGTAAGTGGCTAAAATAGGTGTTATCTCTCTTGCAAAATCTAAAATAACTGGACCTCTAAGCCCCTCTTTTGTAAATATTAAATCTCCACTTATTTTTAGGTTTTTATACTTTTTTATATCTACTTTTAAAATAGCTTTTGCGATTGTATCAGCCTTGCAAGAGCCAAAGTTTTTCTCTTTTGTAAATAGTGGCATCATAGCTGGAGAGGTTTGTGTAATTTTGTGTCCAAAAGATGAAGCAAAGCTATATCCATCTCCAGTTGCTCCTAAAGTTGGATAACCTAAACCTCCAGTTGCTAAAACTAAATTTCTAGCTTTATAGATATAATCTTTACTTTGTAACTCAAAAATATCATCAAATTTTTCTATTTTTTCAATATTTATTGATGTTTTAAACTCTACACTCAATCTTTGAAGCTCTTTTTGTAAAGCTTCTAAAATAAGTGTTGAGCTGTGATTTATAGGAAAAATTCTAAATCCATCTTTAGAAATTGTTTCTACTCCAATTGAAGCAAAAAAACTTAGCAAATCATCTCTTGAAAACTCATCAAGAGCATCTTTTATAAATCTGCCATTTTTTCCAAATTTTTCAATAAACTCCAAAGGTGATAAAGTATTTGTAAGATTACATTTGCCACCACCTGTTGCTTTTAGTTTTAGTGCAATTTGTGGCATCTTTTCTAGCAACAACACTTTTTTGCCCTCTTTTGCTGCACTAATAGTTGCAAATATTCCAGCTGGACCTGCTCCTAAAACTATTAAATCGTATATCATTTTAATCTCTTTATATCCTCTTCAAGCTCTTTTAAACTTTGGATTTTTTCTATTTTCTTTTGTTCATCTTTAAACTTTTTATACTCTAATCCACTTTTTGCAATTGCCATTTCATGGCTTATTTTTCCTGCATGAGTTAGTAACTCTCTACCATTTAAAGATATAACAGCATCTAGTCTTGCTATCCAATCTTTCATATACATAGGTGTTCTTTGCATTGCCATAGTCTGCGCAAATGCTAAATATTGCTCAACAAGTAATCCCAAAATTGTTTTTTCATCTTTTGGATCATAGTCAATACTTGTCATATAGATGTCTTTGATTTTTTGATAAAAAAACTTTTCAGATATTCTATATCTCTTTCTACTTCTCTATTTCCCTCTTTTTGAACTGTTCGGTAATTCCGAACAGTTGAAATTGGATTTAATTCCTCTTCTTCAAAAATAGCTTTTATATGTTCACTTATTGTTGATTTTGCTTTACCAAAGAGTTCACAAATTTGAGCTTGAGATAACCAAATTGAACCATCTTCAAACATCACATCTACTTTGATGTTTCCACTTTCGTTTTGGTAGATTAATATTTCACTCATTTGTAAACCTTTATTTTTTGCTAAATTAATTATCTTACTTTTTCTAACTTTCTAACATATTCACGGCTTAAGATTTTCATCTGCTCTATTGCTATTTTATTTAACTTTTGAAGCCTATCTTTTTGAGATAATCCCTCATTTATAAAATGTGCATTTAAAGACTCCATATTTGCCAAACATACAAGCTCTTTCACATTTGCAGTATCTCTTATATTTCCTTTTTCATCTTTGTTTTGTTCTCGCCACTCTTTTGCAGTCATTCCAAATAGTGCAACATTTAAAATATCTGCTTCACTTGCATATACAAAATTTATTTGTGAAGAATTTAGCTCTTTTGGGATTAGATTTTCTTTTATTGCATCTGTATGGATTTTGTAGTTTATTTTTGTAAGATTTCTTCTAATATCCCAACCTAATTGTTTTAACTCTTGTTCTTTTAATCTTTGAAACTCTTTTATAAGATAAAGCTTGAACTCAACAGAAACCCAAGAAGCAAACTCAAAGGCTATATCTTTATGTGCATAAGTCCCCCCCCATATCTTCCAGATTTTGCAACTATTCCTATGGCATTTGTTCCTTGTATCCATTTTGTAGGACTCATTGTAAAGCTATTTAATCCTGCTTCTTTTCTAAACCCGTCGAATTCGACGGGTTTAAAATCTGGATTGTTTAATTGTTCCCAAATACCTAAAAACTCTATTGTATTACGGTTTCTGAGCCAATTTTTGATTATGTCGTTTGCAAGAATATTGTCTTTATATTTTGCTATATCAGTAATACAAATATAATCTTCATCTTCAATCTTTAAAACTGTTATTTCATTTTCTAAGACTTTTATATTTGCCATTTTTATCTCCTAGAATATTTTATTTTTCTATCAATAAAATTCATCATTTATTCTCAATAGTTTTCACAATATCAAGTGTATCTATAAAGTTTACATTGTATGCTACTTTGTGATTTTTATCACTTAATTTTTTGTAAACTCTTTCAATAGTTTCAAAACTATTATCAAATAGTATTAATTCACTTTCTAATACTTCTAGTATTCCAAAGCCTTTTGAATGAAGTTCTTCTTTAAAATAAAGTTCATAAACTGCTATATCAATAACTCTTTCAAAAAATTCAATAATATAATTCTCTTTTTTTTCTTTTTTCAAATATATAATATAATCTACCAATATTTCAAATGGTTTAGTATCTTCAATATTTTTAATAGGAATATTTAAAATAGGTTCTTTATCTACTTGATAATTATCACCTTGCATTTTTCCTTTATATTTAAGCCAAAAAGCTACAAGTTTTGAGTTTAGTAAGGCTGTTAAATATTTTAGATTTATTCTTTCTGATTTTATTACATAAAAAGCTTGATTTACATAAGTATCAAAATCAGCATAACTAAATAAAGGTTTTCCTACACATTTTCTTAATGACAAGATTTTTTCACCTTTAAAAAAGTATTCATTTCTAGCTCTATGAATTCCATATGGTTTATTGTCTGTTGTAATTACATCAATAAATCTATCAATATGATTTTTTAATTTTGGAAATTTCTCAATTTTAGACTTATCTTTAAAACTACTATCAGTATAAATAACCCAGTTTTTGTTAGTTTTATTTGTAAAATACTTTTCAATTTCACTAGAAGTAAATAAAGGTTTAACTAATTCTAACTCATGCATATCAAAATTTAAATCATCTTTTTCTTTTGTAGTTAAATTAAAAATACCTTCATTCAATTTATAATCATTTCCTAGTATTCTTAAAGAACTTTTATTTACTGTTTCTTGTTGGACTTGAATACCATTAGTGATTTCCTTATTTTTATCTAATTCAAAATTTTTATTAGTTTCTATTTTTTCAAGAATTTTAAAAATCTTAGACTCTAAAAATGTAATATTCTGGTCTATAAATTCTTTTGAATTTATACTTGTTTCAAATATAGAAAATCTTTTATCTTCATTTTTAGATAAAAATATATTTATATCTTGTTTGCTTATATTTTTATCTATAATTTTTGAATAATTACAATAATATCTAGAGATATTATTTGTTTTCTTAGATATTAAAATCATAGTTTGAATTCCAGCTGTTTCAAAAACTTTATAATCTCCAAAATCAATAAATTCTATAATTTTTGTTGTTGTCAACATCTTATTTCTAAATTTTGAAGCCCCACTATTGCTAATCCAATTATTTGTTGCTATATAAGATAAAATTCCATTTTCTTTTAATAATTCTATTGCTTTACAACCAAATAAATACCAAATATCCATTTTACCTTGATAGCATTCGGAATTTCTTGTTCCATCAAAAGCTGATTTATTTGTATATTCTTTAATGTAAGGCGGATTTCCTATCACAATATCAAAACCATCTTTTATATTGAACATAAACTCACTATCATAAAACTGTGCAACACTAAGTGGGTCAAAAGGGTTATAATCTACCAAAACTAGATTTCCACCACCAAGAGCTACAAACTCATCAAAGAGCTCTTTTTGTATATTTTTATACTCTTTTTTTATACTCTCTTTATCTTTTGAGGAACTATAAAAGTATCTCTCTTTTAAAAATTTTATTTTTTCATATATACTATTTATATTATCTGTATTATCAAAAATAGTTGTTTGAGTATTTTTCTTTATATTAAAAGGAGATGGTAAAAGTGTATTTGCACAAACAAACTTAAACTCCAAATTTGGTAAAGGCTCAGGCTCTCCATCTTCATCTACAATCAAAGATAAAAAAAATCTAAGCTTACTTATTTCAATTGCAGATGGCTGAATATCTACACCAAAAATACTATCTTTTATAATTTTAAGTTTTCTAAGATAGTTTATATTTTTCCCACTATTTTCTTCTATAAATGCTTTTGACTGTAACTTGAACCAAATTGTTGCATCCTCATCTATCAAAGATAGTATTTTCATCATCTTTTGTAATATTCCCATAGGAAATGCACCACTTCCACAAGCGGGATCTAAAATTTTTAGTTCAAAAAGTGCTGATAAAATTTTTGTTTTATCATAATCATTTTTTGGTTCTTCATTTTTAAAAACAATTGTTTTTAAAATATTCTCTTCTATATTGGTTTTATCTTTTAAATATTCATATATAGAACTACTTACCATATAATCAACTATCTCTCTTGGAGTATAAAAACTTCCAGTAGATTTTCTTGCATTCTCTTTTGTTTCAGGATTTATCTCTGCTAATAAATTTTCAAAAATTCTTCCTAACATCTCTGGGTCTATTGATAATTCACTATCATCCAAAGAGTTTTCATCTATTGTAAAATTATAGTTAGCCAAATGCGAATAAAACTCTTCAAAAAATTTATCAGATATTATCAAATCTCCTCTATAGAAGTTGCTCATTCCTCTATAGTCATAAAAATCCAATCCTAAAGGTTCAAAAAGTCCACCATTTAAAAATGGAATTTGTTCATCCTTAAACTCAGGTTTTCTATCTTGTTTTGGAGTATTTAATTTTTCAAAGAAAAGTGGTTCTAAAACTTCATTATAATAATCTTTTTCTACAGTAAATATACTATTAGGTACAAGTGACTTTTTATTTAAAAATTTTATAAAAAGAAGTCTTCCTATAAGCCTTATTGCAAACTCTTTTTTACTATTTTCATACTGTTCACTTCTATTTGGATATTTTAAATAAGTTTCTAAAAAATCATTATATAAAGTAACTAAACCAGCATAAAACTCTTTTGTAACTTTATCAACACTAAATGCTTCTTCAAGCTCAATTAGACTAGGATATTTTAAATTTTTAAGCTGATTATATGCAGTTTTTATTGGAATATTTTTTCCTAAAACATAAGTAAATCTTTTTAGATTTGAAACTTGTTGTTTATCATTTTCATCATAACTAAACTTTATAAAAGAGAGTCTCCAAACAGATGGATTATTAGGATTATAAAATACCGCTATTGCTGAATCAAGTAGTTCATTAGATGCTTTATTTTTTAAAATATTTCCAAGAGATACTCTATTGTTTTCAATATCAGTTTTTTCTGTTGTTATAACTTCAAAAAAACCTATCTCTTTTTTATCATCAAGTTGGCAAGACCCCATAAATTTATATTTTAAAATATGCTTTTGCTCTATATTTGTATCTGGCTCTTCATACTCTATATCATTCTCTTCGAAGCCATAAAATTTATCAAAGATAAACTTTTTAAAATTTTCATAGCTATATTCCGATTCTAAAAATTTCTTAATATCCAATTTTTATCCTTTTATACAAATGTTTCACTAAGTATTATCTCTAGTTTTTTTTCTACTATTTTTGGACTCTCTTTTTTTTCAAAAAGATTGTATTTTTTTTGTAGCTCTTCTAATTTAACTATAATATCTTTTGATTGATATTTTTTTGCTATATTCACTATCTCTTTACTCAAGTTTTGAAGTTTTCCATCTTTTATAGTTTTAATAAATATTTCATATAGTTCTGTAGTAATAAAATCTTTGTCTATCCAAGATTTTAGCTTTCCTATTGATTCTTTGTCACTTTTGTGTTCAACTTTTACATTTGTAGTTTGAACTGCAATATCACTTATCTCTTTATCATATATTTCAATAGCTTTTTTTACATGAGAATAGTGAAACTCTTTTATAGGATTTATAGATACCTCATCTTTTGTTGTTTTTAATTGAGTTGCCATTTTTACAAAGTTTACTGCTTCACAATTTTGATTATCTACCATATAGTAACTTTTTGAGTCATTGTTTTTTATAAATACAAAAGATGTCTCTTTTAAATCTTTACTATATCTTTGAACTCTAACTTTTTTTGGTAATTCTTTTAAGTATTTAAAAGTTTTTGGATTTGCCTCTTTATATTTTCTAATCTCTTCTAAGAACTTCAACTCTTCATCTGCTTTTTCAACTTCAACTTCATATAAAGATACTGTGCCTACTTTTTCATTTTTTGAATATATTTGGCTATCTTCTCCAACAGCGTGGTGAAATGTTTGAAGTTTTATAAATGCTTTTTTTGACAACTCAATCAAGCTTTCACTTTGTGCTGTTGGTTTAAAATTATAAATAAAAATTTCGCTATGTTTTGTACCTATACGATTTATTCTTCCAATTCGTTGCATAAGTCTTGTAGAGTTCCAAGGAATATCATAGTTATATATAATATTACTTCGATGCATATTTACACCTTCACTTAAAGTGTCTGTTGAAATAATTACATTAAAATCATCTTTTTTATTTTTATAATTTGCATCAAAATTTTCTCTAATGACTTCTTTTAGTTTATCTCTATTTTCACCATGAACAGTTAAAACTTGTTTATACTCTTTTAGTTGTTCTTCAAGATACAAAGCTGTCTGTTTAGATTCTGTAAATACTACTACTTTGTCTGTTTTATGTAGCTCAAGTATAGATTTAAATTTATCTAGTTTTGGGTCTGAATTAATATTTTCCCATAATTTAACCAACTCTTGCAATATTTTCAAATCTGTTTTTAATTGTTCTAAATATTCATCTTTGAAATCTTTTGATTCAAATGCTTTCATCTTTTCATTTTCTAAGAAATAATCAACCTTAGCTAAAAAATCATCTTCATCATTTTCTAATAATTCAAATAAATTAAAATGTTTAGCAGGTATATAAACAACACCATTTTCAAACATAGATATTAGTATTTCCAAATTTTTGCATTGTTTTGATATTGTAGATTTAAATGCTACAAAAGAACTCTCTAATCTTTTCACCAACATAGTTTTCATAATATCAGCAAGACTTAATGCACTTTTTTCAAAAAAACCAGCCTGAACTTCACCATATTTTTTTTGTCCATTTTGTGTTAGATTTGCTAAAATTTGATATCTATAATACTTTAAATCTTCCATTAAAATAGATATTGTTCTATCAAATATTTTTAATAAATCATCATCTAATTTGTATTCCAACTCTTCAACGGGATTTATGTGTGGAATATTTAAATTTTGTTCTATTAAATCTTTTTTATATATCTCATTTGTTTGAATATCTGTTCTAGTTCTTCTAACCATAACTTCTCGTAAAATATTATCTCTTACTTTTTTAGATAGTTGCTCCAACTCATTTAACTCATCTTCTGATAAATCACTTTGATTCTCTTTGATACTTATGATTTCTCTATACTTCTTATCAATCTCAGCAAAAAAAGTCTCTAAGTTTGGATGAGAATCTATTGTTGAATTTCTTTTGTCTTGAAATAAATACAATTGATTTGCTATATCTTGTGGCTTATTGTTTAAAGGTGTTGCCGAAATTAATATAACTTTTTTCTTATATTTAACATCCTCTTTACAAATTCTTTCCAACTCTTTATATCTTGAAGTTAAAAAATTTTTAAATTTATGAGATTCATCTATTATCACTATCTCATAATCTTCTGTATCTTTTATTTTTTCTAAAGCTCCATAAGATTTAAAATCAAACTTTCTAATACTTCCTATTTGAAACTCTTTAAAAGTTTCATTCCACTCTTTTTCAATAGATGGTGGAGCAATAATAAGTATTTGTCCTTTTGTTTGATAACACAATCTTTTAACTATCATAGCACTTGTAATTGTTTTTCCAAGACCAACAACATCTGATAGAAAAAAACCACTATGTTTTTTTATTTTTGATAATCCCTCATTTACAGCATCTATTTGATAAGCCAATTTCATATAACCTTTTGGCAAATCTTCTGCAACAGAAGCATCATAATCAACTCTATCTTCAAAATGTTCTATTAGAAATTTTAAATATAGTTCATATGGAGTTATCTCTTTTAGATAACTATTTTGTTTTATTGTATCTATATCTTTTTCTGTAATTTCAACTGATTTTATCCATAAATCATTAAACTCATTTAATGCGAACTCTATATCTTCACTATATTTTAATTCTACATTAAACTCATAATTTTTCGATAATCCATTTTCTGTTAGATTTGAACTTCCTGTTATAACAGACCCTCTATACTCAGTAGTATCATTATGTCTTTTTATCTCATTTTCTCTAAGTATGTATATTTTTGAATGAATGTTTTTATCTTGAGAAATTCTAATTTCCAATCTATTTTGTGCAATTAATTTTATAAACTGATTTACACTCTCATCAACTTCTTGAGTATACTCTTCATTTGTGAGAGATTCTTTTTGATTTTCTATAAATTCTTGATTAAACTTTTCATAATCAAATAGATTGAACTTTTTACCTCTTGCTTGAGCATCATGAGTTAATTTATCAATATTTATTCCTACTAATATCCTAACTTTATCAACATTATCAAGTAGTTTAGCTATTTTTTTAAATCCACTAATTCTAAAATAACCAATTAAAAATTCTAAATTTTTAATATCATAGTGGGTAAGTATATCTTTTAATCTATTTTCTAATGTATTTGTACCTTGATTGGTAAAAAATTTTGAACTCATATTATAGTTTATCCGTTTGAAATTTATTTTATAAAAGCAAGATTGTACCCTAAAGAGTTTTAAACCAAAAAGTAATCAAAAATATACTTACTTCATAAAATATGTATGAAAAATATCTGCTAAGATATATAGCACCAAAAGTGAAAGAATAATAACTCTATAGTTCATTTAAACTCTTAAAAATCATATATCAAAGATGTTAAAAACTTTTTATCAGTTTTCTCTTTTTGTGTTTGATTTGTATAATCAACTTTATAGCTAACTCCTAAAGATAAATTTCCAACCATCTTTACATTTACACTACTCTCACTTGTCACAAAGTATTTTTCACTATCCTCCATAGATACAAGATAGTTTACCATCTGTTTAAATTCAACATCCTCTTTTATTATATATTTATAATTTAACTCAGATTTTGAAGCAGCATACTCATTTTTTTTGCCATTTTCATACTTATCTAAAGAGTAATCAACTCCAGTTTTTATATCCAAAAGGTGGTCATCTGTATTTATAAACTTATAACCAAGTCCAGGTCCAATATTTAATCTTGAATCATAATCAGAAAACTCATCTTTTACATAATTTACACCCAAATATGTATAAAAATTATCTGTAAACATATAACTAGATTGTAGCTCTAACTCATACTTATTTGCCGACTCTTCATTGTTGTCTTTACTTTTTATTATTGAACCTTTGAATTTAAGCTCTATATCATCAATCTTTGATTTTACTTCAGCATCAGCTGCTAGTGTAGTTGTTTGTGTATTTCCACTTGTATTTACATAAGACAACTCTACTTTTCCTTCATTTTCTACAGCAGTTGCAAAGTTTAATAAAATTGGTAAAATTAGTAGTTTTTTATAGTTTTTAATCATTGTTTTCTATCCTTAAAATCTGTCTTTTATTTGCCCTGCTTTGTTCAATTTGAATAAAATCCTTCTCATATTTTTTATACTTTTTCAAAAATGGTGGTATTTTTCTACCCTCTATCATCATCACATCATCCAAAATTGTTTTTACCAAAATCTCCTCTTCCCAATCACGGCTTAAATACTCAAACAAATACTCAGCAACCCTATCAAGAGAGATTTTAAAAGTACTTTCACTTCTTTTATACAACCATTTACTAAAATCAAAAAAGTTTTTAAACACTTTACCATCTTTGAAAAGTAGTTTTGAAGTCTTTACAAAATTTCCACTATTGTAAACAATATCCCAAAACCTAGCAAATCTTTTCATGTCCTGCATGAGAGTAAAACATACCAAATTGTTTTTTAAAATATCATAAGGTGGGTTTGGATTATATACCATACCATGTAGCTCATCGTGCCTATTTAAGGTAGTTCCAGATAGTTTTTTTAAAATTCCAATTTGAATTTCACCACTACTTAAAGTATATAGCAAATCAAGATTTTTCTCAAAACTCTCTATAGTTTCTGTTGGTAAACCTACAATTAAATCTATATGCATATGAGCTTTTGTCTCAGAACTCAAAAATGCTAAATTCTCTTTTATTTTATCAATTTTTAGGTTTCTATTTATGTTTTTAGCAACATCTAAATTTAGAGTTTGAATACCAACTTCAAGTTGTAAACTTCCTGCTTTGAACTTTTTTAATCTCTGCCTTAACTCTTGAGGAAAATTATCAGGAATTACCTCAAAGTGTAAAAAATAGTCCTCATCTTTTTCTAAAAAATAGTCCAAAATAGCTTTTGCATAAGATATTTTTAGATTAAAAGTTCTATCTATAAACTTGTAGTTTCGTGCCCCCCTATTCCAAAGTTTATCAATTTCATTTAAAAAAACATCAATAGGCAAATATCTCATACTACTATCAATACTAGATAGACAAAATTCACAAGTAAAAGGGCAACCACGACTGCTTTCTATATAAATATGTCTATTTTTTATATCAAAATCTGTGTAATAATCATATGGTAGAGCGATTTTATCAAACTCAACTGGCTTTGCATGAATTATCTTATCTTTTGGTCTAATTCCACCTAAGATATTTTTACATAAGTTATAAACACTTATCTCACCCTCTCCAAACATAAAATAATCTGCCATTTCAAAATCTACTCTATGAGGTAAATGGCTTATTTCAGGACCTCCAAGAGCTACTATTGTATTTGGGCTTATTAGTTTTATATATTTTACAATTTCGGCTACATCTTGAGCATTCCAAATATATGTTGAGATTAATACAATTTTTGGTTTGTACTCTAAAATCTCTTCAACTATTGTTTGAGTTTGGCTATTTATCACAAACTCTAAAATCTTTGCTTCATCTTTTAACTCTTTTAGATTTGCAAACAAGTATCTTAAAGATAGACTTGAGTGCGAAAATCTTGAGTTTAGTGTTGTTAATATTATCTCTTTTTGTCTATTCAATTTCTATTCTTTTTCTTATTTTATCTCTTATCTAGTTTTTCAATATATATTAAATTGTTCTCAATTTTTAAAACTTTTACTTTTTCATTTTCACTTAAATTTTTTATATCAAAACTTGGTTCAATTTGCCAAAAAGTTCCTTTATAAAATATTTGCCCTAGCTTAAACTCTCCAATACCTTTCTCATTGAAAAAGTTATCACTTATATCTTTTTCACTTTTTGAAAATCTTTTTAATGCTTTTTTTCTAAAAAGAATTAATAAAAACATTGATAAAACAGATATTAAAATAAGTTGCCAAAGGATATTTTCAAAACCATAAAAAAGTGATATAAAACCAACTAAAATAAATCCTAAAGCAAACCAAACAATCACAAAAGATGTTACAAATACTTCAAAAGCCAAAAGTAAAATTCCTAAAGCTATTAGAGTATAAAATTCCATTGCACTAGGCATTGTTTGCCTTTGTGTTTGATGCACCTTTGAAAAAAGCATCTCCTAAAACTGATGTACTTCCAATCATCTGTGTTACTTCATAAGGAAGTATCATTTTATCAGTACTAGAGCTTTCTGCTAAGGCTTTAAAAGCAGCAACTCTATCTTTTGCAAGTAAAAACTCAGCTGCTTTTTCATTTTGATTCATTGCTTCGTTTATTAAATTCATAGCCTCTTTTTGACCAGCTGCAACTTTTTCTTGCTCATATTTTTTTGCATCTGCCATTCTCTCTATTGCTTCAGCTTTTAAAATTTCACTTTGTTTAAAAGCTTCTGCTTCTCTAATTTGTGCCTCTTTTTGAGCCTCTGCTCTTGTTTGAATAGCTCTTTTTTCTCTCTCAGCTTCCATTTGCATATTCATAGCTTTTTCTATTGATGCAGGAACAGAGATATCTGCTATTTCAACTCTTGTTACTTTAATTCCCCAGTTTGCAGCGGCACTTCCTAGCTCTGTTTGAAGTTTTGCATTCAAAGTCTCTCTATTTGATAAAGTATCATCTAAAACCATAGCTCCAATTTCAGCTCTTAAAGTTGTCATTGCTAAGTTTGCAATTGCATCTTTGAAATTCATAACATTGTAAGTTGCCATAGTAGCATCATCAACTTTACAAAAAACAATACCATCTATTGAGATATTTACATTATCTTTTGTAATAACAGCTTGTCTATTTATATCAACCAACTGCTCTCTTGATGTTAAAATTGATCTTACATTGTCTATAATTGGAATAATTATATGAAATCCACCATGTAAAACTTTGTGAAATTTACCTAATCTTTCAACCACATATAAATCTGATTGAGATACTATTTTTACACCTTTTGTTATTATTACGATTGCAAAAAATATTATTGCAATTGCAAATGTTATTGTTGCTTCCATTTTGTCTCCTATATTTTTGGTTTAATATTGTATCTTCTTATAACAAAATATTATTTCAAATACTCTCTTAACTCTTCTTCAAACTGCTCTTTTATCTCTTTTGGAGAGACTATTTTTATATTTGGTAACCACTTTTTAACCAAAGGTAAAATCTCCATACTATTTGTAACTTTGAAACTTACTATTAAATCATCTTTGTTTTCTAAAATTGTTTGTGAAGATAGAAACTTCTTATTTATAAAAAATCTTTTTACACTCTCATCTATTTTTAAAACTACTTCAAATGGCTCTTTTTTGTAGTTTGAAAAAAGAGTTTGAAATTTTTTTAAAAAATCCTCTGCTTCATACTCTTTTTTAAAAGTAGTTGCATACAAATCTATCTTATCTACAAAACTCAATCTTAAAAACTTGAAACCACTATTTATATCATCAGGTGTTAAAGCTGCGATATAAAAATTTCCTTCAGCAAATACTATTTTTAAAATCTTTGCTTGATCAAAAATATATTTTTTGTCACTTGTATACTCTATTTTTGCATATCTTCTATTTTTGATTGCATCTTTTATTTGAAACAATAACTCTTTTTTTTGTAAAAAATTTTCAAATGGGTTTTGTTTTATTAAATATGTAGAAGAGTACTTTTTTTCCATTTTTTGAAGTATTGTTCTGTTTTTATCATCTAGTTTTGTTGAAAAATCAAAATCGAGCAAAGAGTACAAATCTACAAAGTTTTCTAGCTCTTTTTTATTGAAATTCAAAATATTTTTATCCAAAATAGAGTGTGAAACAAAACTATAAAGCTCACTATCTTTTAGTATATTATCACCAAAAACTTCTATTAAATCTTGCATATATCTTTGAGCACTTCTAAGACTTATATCAAATTTTGATGAGAAAGTTTTTAAACAAACTTTTTTTCCTTCTAATAGCTCTTTTAGTAGTTGTAGTTGGAGTATTGATTTTTTTGTTTGCAAGTTTTTACCTCTTTTTTAAAAGTTTTTATTATACCTATTTGAGACTAAATTATGTAAATAGCCATTTAAAAAGTAGTTCAAGAAGTAGTGTAATCACAAAAGAGAAATGAGCTTCAAAACTCTCTGATCTAAATGAAGAGATAAGAAATGCAAGAGGAATTGTCTGAATATAGACTATTTTTACATAGTGTTTTCTTACAAAATTGTTAAAAAAGATAGATAAAAGCTTCATCTCTAAACGAATTACTACATAAATATAAAACCAGATAAAAAAAGCATATGTTAAAATTTTAACTATCAAAGGAAAATCTTTTAGCTCTGTTTTCACTAAATAAGTAGGTATGTCCAAAATAGGTAGAACAGGAAATGCTACCATTAGTAGCATTCCTATAAGTATAAGACCCATTTCATTGCTATTTACTGTCCAAACTGGTTCGAAGTTTCTATTCATTTTGTCTCCTTTTTGTTTTTATTATTTTATACAAAAAGTTTGACAGAAATTGTCGTTTTTTATTTTTATTTTAGCAACTAACTAGATTGGTGCAAAAAAATGAAAGCTCTCCAGCTTTGCACTTACTTGCTTTTAAAATAGATACTTAACTGTAACTCCAACTCTGTTTAAATCATAATCAACTAAACCCTCAAAATCCATATCATATTTTTTGTAATCAGCTGCTACTGCCCAGTGTTGTGCAAAATTGTATTGAACTCCAGCACCATATCCAAAACCTATTGAATCTGACTCACCATTGTCAAATCCTTGTCCAGCAAAACCTATAGTTGCATACAAATCAACTTTTCTATCAAAAAATGAGTAACCAGCTTTTACATCACCTGCTACACCTGTCATCAAAATAGATTCTGTTTGACCGTTTGAAGAGAAATCCATATTACCAAAAGTAATTGAAGCATCAACTCCAAGTAAAATATTTGATTCAAGATACTTTGTAACACCAAAATTTACCCCATACTCTGTAAATTTATCTGCATTTTCAAGCTTTACATCTGAGTTTATTGCTGTAACTCCAAAATGTTTTACTACATCTGCATTTAATGCACTCGTTAGAATTGTTGCTGCTAAAGCAATTTTTGTGATTTTTTTCATATTTTTTCCTTTTTGTTTAATTTAGAAAGGAATTATATTTTATTCTTTTGACAAAGATTGTCGTTTTTTATTTTTTTTATTTAGTAGGTAAGTTTAAATCCAAATGAATTATATTTAATTCTAAATATAATTACTTGACAATTTTAAATATTGATAGTAGAATATAAAATATATTTAAAACTAAATACAAAGGTAAATTATGCAAACTCCTTTTCCTTTTGAAACAATAGCACCAAAAGAGTTTTTTTATGGTAGAGAAAAAGAGCTAAGTGAATTAAAAACTCATATATCAAATTCAACAAATGTTTTACTATTTTCTAAACGAAGAATGGGAAAAAGCACTTTAATCAAAAATCTTTTCAACGAAATAGAGAAAGATTATGTTGTTATATACATAGATATTTATAATATTATAACAGCTGAAGATTTTGGAAGTCTGTTGTTAAATGGTATTACAAAAAGCCAAAAAGGCGATATTAAATCAATTATGCTAAAACTTAGCCAGTTTTTTAAAAAAACAAAAGTTGAGCCGACATTTGATCCACAAACTGGAGAGATGGGAATAAGAGCAATTACAAAATCTTTAAGTTTTGATGAACTTATTGAAGACTCTTTTAATGCTTTGTTTAAAATAGCCCAAACAAAAAATGTAGTTTTAGCAATAGATGAATTTCAACAAATAGCTGATATAAAAGATGTAAAAATAGATGCTATTTTGAGAAAATATATGCAAGAAGCAAAAAATATATCTTATATCTTTTTAGGTTCAAAAAGAAATATTTTAAATTCATTATTTGCATATAAAGCACCTTTATATGCAATGGCTACTCCAATATCTTTAAAGCCTTTAGATATTGAAGATATTTACAATTATGCTAAAAAGTATATTAATATTACAAAAGAAACTATAGAGTATATATATGAATTAAGTGCAGGTGAAACAAAATTAATTCAGATGATTTTACATAGAATTTATATTAATAAAGATGATATTGAAAATATTGATATAAATTTTGTGGATAAAATTTTACAAACTATTTTAATATCAAAAAATGACCACTACAAAGCTCTTTTTGAAGTCTTTAGTACAAACCAAAAAAAAGCATTTAAGCTTTTAGCAAAATATAGTAAAGAGTTATTTTCGGAAAAAATATTAAGAGAAGAAAATATTTCAAGACCATCTATGCAATCATCTTTAAACCAACTTTTTTCTAAAGAGTATATTGATAAAGAAGATGGAGTTTATTTTATTCCTGATAGAGCTTTTGAGCTATGGGCTAAAAAAAATCTTGATTAGAATTTTTCTTCTAATAATAAATAAGTATTTTGGCTTATCTTTTTGTTTTATAAACCTTAAAAATATCCTACATCATTTTTCAACACTTTCTCTTTTATTTGTAAATCTACAAATTACACCTGAATTATTCATTATAATTTGATGATTTGTATCACAATATGTAGCTACAGCAATTAGTGGTAATCTTTCACTTGCCCACGAATTTGGAGCAAAAAATGAAAGCTCTCCATCTTTACATTTGCTAACTTCCTCTTCATTTGCATAAATACAAATTTTTGATTGATTTGTATTTTCATTGCACCCTGTAAAAGCTAAAGTAGCAAATAACAAACCTAAGCCTAAAAATAATTTTTTTCTCATATTTTTCCTTTTTGTTTAATTTAGAAAGGAATTATATTTTATTGTTTTGACAAAGATTGTCGTTTTTTATTTTTTATATTTAAATTCGAATACAAGATCTTGAATATTTTAATCATCATCACTACTAAAAAAACTATTATCATTATCTAAATAATCAAAAAACGAAGATGTATCTTTGTTTTTCTCTTCTTCTCTATCAAGAGCATCATAAAATAAAACTCTTTCATAGTCGTTTTCTTGACTACCAACATCTATTGGCTCATCATTTCTTGTATAGACTTTAAATAAAGCGAAAATCACAAAACCTACTCCAAGAATAAATAGCATTCCCATATATACTCCTTTATAGTTTATTATAATATTTTAGTATCTTTTTTTGACACAATTTGTCGTTTTAGATTATTAATACTTTATACTTTTTAAAATTGTAAATCAAAATCCCCTTTTTCTGAGTCCTAAAAATAGAATAAGCTTTAGCTTTTCGTGATTTTTAGTGATGACTGAATTTGCCAAAGGCAAAAATAATCGGGTCAATGTTGTAATAATCGCTATAGAGGCAGGTAAAAGATTGGATGAGTTTCAATCCCCTAATAATCGGGTCAATGTTGTAATATACAACGTATCAACAAAAGGAGTTGCTCCTGAAGGTTTCAATCCCCTCTTCTGAATCCTAAAAATAGAATAAGCTTTAGCTTTTCGTGATTTTTAGTGATGACTGAATTTGCCAAAGGCAAAAATAATCGGGTCAATGTTGTAATATACAACGTATCAACAAAAGGAGTTGCTCCTGAAGGTTTCAATCCCCTCTTCTGAATCCTAAAAATAGAATAAGCTTTAGCTTTTCGTGATTTTTAGTGATGACTGAATTTGCCAAAGGCAAAAATAATCGGGTCAATGTTGTAATAAACAAATTTAAAAATAAGGATAATTATGGTTTTTTGTTTCAATCCCCTAATAATCGGGTCAATGTTGTAATAAAAGAGATTTATACCATATGTAGAAAGTAATCTGTTTCAATCCCCTCTTCTGAATCCTAAAAATAGAAATGAGCCTTGGCGATTTCGTGATTTTTAGTGATGACTGAATTTGCCAAAGGCAAAAATAATCGGGTCAATGTTGTAATTAAAACCCCATTGGTAACTGGGTATTCATGGAATGTTTCAATCCCCTATAAATCGAGTCAATGTTGTAATCTATTGTCTGAATGGGTAGATAAAATTGAAGACTATGGTTTCAATCCCCTCTTCTGAGTCCTAAAAATAGAACAAGCTTTAGCTTTTCGTGATTTTTAGTGATGACTGAATTTGCCAAAGGCAAAAATAATCGGGTCAATGTTGTAATGATGGAGAGAAGTTTACTCATTATTACGATAGTGGTTTCAATCCCCTATAAATCGGGTCAATGTTGTAATCACAAGCAATAATACCTTTAAATGGTATGCAACAACTGTTTCAATCCCCTCTTCTGAGTCCTAAAAATAGAATAAGCTTTAGCTTTTCGTGATTTTTAGTGATGACTGAATTTGCCAAAGGCAAAAATAATCGGGTCAATGTTGTAATATATGTAACGACAAAATAGGTAATACATATTATATTAGTTTCAATCCCCTCTTCTGAGTCCTAAAAATAGAACAAGCTTTAGCTTTTCGTGATTTTTAGTGATGACTGAATTTGCCAAAGGCAAAAATAATCGGGTCAATGTTGTAATAAAAGAGATTTATACCATATGTAGAAAGTAATCTGTTTCAATCCCCTCTTCTGAATCCTAAAAATAGAAATGAGCCTTGGCGATTTCGTGATTTTTAGTGATGACTGAATTTGCCAAAGGCAAAAATAATCGGGTCAATGTTGTAATAAAAGAATTTCAAATTAAATTTGTAAACAAAACAAGCGTTTCAATCCCCTCTTCTGAATCCTAAAAATAGAATAAGCTTTAGCTTTTCGTGATTTTTAGTGATGACTGAATTTGCCAAAGGCAAAAATAATCGGGTCAATGTTGTAATTTAAAAGAAAGAGGTACAAAATGGCAACATTTAGTTTCAATCCCCTATAAATCGGGTCAATGTTGTAATATAAAGACTTAATAGAAAAAATAGCAAATGGTAGTTTCAATCCCCTATAAATCGGGTCAATGTTGTAATCAGAACTGTATCTGATAAAAATTGAAAGAAAAATGTTTCAATCCCCTATAAATCGGGTCAATGTTGTAATATAACTCAAGGTACGAGTGGCTGTGGCCACTAGTTTCAATCCCCTATAAATCGGGTCAATGTTGTAATTTAGAAAAATACGAAAATAAATTAAATGATTTCCTAGTTTCAATCCCCTATAAATCGGGTCAATGTTGTAAT
>Ga0265295_1001036_pt1 | contig 51661 bp, 44 predicted proteins | sample Munlansysbiofilm_FD_192503 | JGI IMG/M metagenome (GOLD analysis project Ga0265295, IMG submission 192503) | Leachate microbial communities from a municipal landfill in Southern Ontario, Canada - Methane capture system biofilm | ecosystem: Engineered > Solid waste > Landfill > Unclassified ... | reverse complement strand
CGTTTTAATGCCTCCACCAACTATAACCGGAATGCTAACATTATTGCATACGGTTTTAATAACAGCCTCGGGGATAGTGTCTTGAGCACCACTACCGCCTTCGAGGTAAATGGTTTTCAACCCCAGCTGCTCACCAGCCAAAGCCGTTGCAAGAGCAATTTCAGGTTTTGATCGGGGGATTGGCGATGTGTTGCTCATGTACTGGGCCGATGAGGTTTGACCAGAATCGATTAGCATATAGCCGGTAGGAATAATCTCCATACGGCTTTCCTTAATGGCCTGCGAGGCTATAACATGGTTACCAATGAGGTACTCGGGATTACGACCCGATATGAGCGATAGCAGCAGAATGGCATCGGCAGTTGGGGTAAACTGAAAAACGCTACCCGGGAAAAGCACCGTGGGTATGTTGCCATTGCTCTTGATAACTGCAATGGTTTCGTCCATACCACGTTTCACTAAGCTTCCTCCTACCAGAATTAAATCAACACCAAGATTCCCGGCCTTTGTAACCAAATCGGAGAGGTTGTCTCTTTGCTTGTCGGGGTCAATAAGTAAAGCAAATGATCCCCTACCGCTTTTGATGGTGGAGTATACCATAATTTACCAAACTAAGGTTTTAGGATTGCAGCATACCCATACCACATTAAAGTGCTCCAAGTATTGATAATTGAGCTGAAAGTGCTGAATAGTATTCCCAAGCCGTACTGAAGCTTCAAGTACTCCTTCGTCCGAGAGGTTTTCGATTGGCTTGAGCTCCATATCCAATCCTCCTAGCCCTGTCATTCCGGGTAGTTTATAAATGGCTTCCTTGGCGCTCCATATCAGGGCAAGCCTTCTGTTGTCATCACTATCAACCCACTTTTTCTCTTTTTTTGAGAGATACTTATCACTTACCTGAGCAAAGGGTCGGGCAAACGATTCAATGTCGATTCCAACATGGTATTTATCGCTCATGATAACGGCAACAAAAGGGTATGAGTGGGTTATGGAGATATGTGACCGAGAATGAGCAAGGAAAGGCCTTCGCGTGGGGTGATACATCACGTGCCCTTCGTACCCAAACTCTCTTAGGAGCGATCGTGCAGCCAACCATTCGAGCCTGCGCCTATCGTTGGTTATTCGTGCAAGCCCCGGGAAGTAATCTCCTCCTACCCTCTGTTTCAAGGTTTCCTCATCTTCCTCAACTCGCCAAACGCCAAGAATAAAGTCTTGGGTTCTATGTAGGTGTTTGATAGCCATGGCAAGTTTCTATTGGTTCCACTTTAGGGTTTCCATTATGTGTATTACATCTTTACCAAAAAAATCTATAGCAGGGGAGAGTGAATCCTTGTTTGGGTTTACCGAGAAGTACAGCGCTCCTCTTAGGAAATGGTTTGCCGAATCGGTTGCGTAGAATTGCCATGAGCTTGCGGTGTTACCCTTCAGGTTGTAAAGCATACCGTATACCCGATTCTCGTGATCTTCAAAAAACTTTTCGCTAATAGCCTCGGCTTTTAGCGCATGCTTGTATGCCAGCGTTCGGGAGTCTTCTGTAAGCGAGTCGAGCCGATTATGGGCATCCTTATAGCTGATATGAATGCGGGCTTTGTACTGAGGGAAATCGATATTTACCCAGTAATCTTCTGCAATCTTCGAGTCGTCCTCAACTAGCGTGCCGTAGGTTGGGTAGCTGAAACGGTAGGGGTAGTGAGCCGAGTCAAGGAGTTGATACTCCTTCTCGGGAAAATCAATGCGGTAATACCCTCTGGGCTTGGGGGTTGACACATCGCCACATGCCTGTGCAAGTATTGTCCATACGACTACTAAAACTATTGTTGTTCTACTTCTCATTTTTTTCTGATTGCATTGCCAAGGTAACCTTTATTCTACGAATCCGCTTATTGTCAACCGAGTCGATGGTGAACTTGAAGTACTTGTGCTTTATCGTGTCGTTCTTGTTGGGGAGATGTCCAACCATCTCCAGGATAACACCTGCAAGGGTTTCGGCTTCACCCCTTACATCATCAAATATCGAATCGTTTACGTTAAGCACCTTGGCAAAATCGTTTAGTAAGATTTTCCCCTCGAACAGGTAGTTGTTATCGTCAATCTTTGTGTAAAGCGAGACCTCTTCGTCCGATTCGTCCGATATCTCCCCAACAATCTCCTCAAGGATATCCTCAAGAGAAACGATTCCACATGTTCCGCCATACTCATCAACCACAATGGCCAGGTGTATGCGGTTGGCCTGGAATTCCGAGAGCAAAACGTTAATCTTTTTGCTCTCGGGGATGAAGTAGGGCTCTCGGAGCAGTGCTTGCCAGTTAAAGTCGTCTGGCTCATCGATGTGGGGAAGCATATCTTTAACGTAAAGCACTCCTCGTATCTCATCGAATGAGTGTTCGTACACTGGTATACGGCTATAGCCCGACTCAACTACAACCGATTTTAGCTTATTGAAACCCGTGGAAATATCGAGGGCAACAACATCGAGCCGTGGTTTCATTATCTCCCTTACCTCGGTGTGCCCAAAGGTTACAATGCCCTCAAGTATTTTTTTCTCCTCGGGGTGATGGCCAGATGTTATCTCCAGGGCGTCGCTTAGCTCATCAATTGATATGTTTCGCTTTTGGGAGAATCGCTTGTTCATTTGCGCTGTTGAGGAAACCAGCAGGTAGTTAAAGGGCTTAAACACTTTGGTGATGACAAAAAGGGGAAAGGCCATAAACCGTGCGAAGGATAGCGCTTTGCTGGTTGCCAAAATTTTTGGTATAATCTCTCCAAACAGCAGAAGGATAAAAGTAATAACCACCACCTGGACAACAAATCCAATAATAGGCGAATGGCTAAAATCTATGGTGGCATTGGTTATGAATGCCGATAGGATTACAATTCCTACGTTGATGAAATTATTAGCAATTAAGATGGATGCAAGCAGCTGCTCTGGCTCGGCAAGCAGCCTAAGTATCACTGCATTGGTTTTAGTAGGATTATCCTCTAAGTATTTTAAATTTACAGGGCTTAAGGAGAAGAATGCCGATTCCGACCCCGATACTAAACTTGATAATACTAGCAGGATCAACAGCACTACTATGCCAAAAACTATTCCCCAAGTGATAGGATGAAACGAGATGTCGGCCAAAAAAATAGTGTTGGCAATTAGATGTTCGCCAGGTTCCAAAATGCATTTTTTTTGTTAAACACTAAGCCTCCGTGCTTTAGAAAGGGAGGTCATCTTCGGGTTCAGGCATAGGTGGTTCGGGCTTGTCGGTTCTTTGGGTGTTGGTTTCTGGGGCGTTTTGCTTAGTATTGTCCTGAACCTCACCCGTTGAAGGGCCTAAAAACCTAAAGTTTGTACAGTACACCTCGGTGAAGTATTTTTTCACACCGGTTTCTTTATCGTCGTATGAACTTGTGCGTAGCCTGCCCTCTACATAGAGCAGCTTGCCCGATTTAACGTACTTCTCCACAATCTCAGCCTGATTTCGCCAAACTACAATGTTGTGCCACTCGGTTTGGGTAACCTTCTGACCGTTCTTGTCGGTATACGTTTCGTTAGTAGCCAAGGGGAAACGCGCTACGGCAATGCCACCCTCTAGGTGTCTTACGTCAGGATCCTTACCTACATTGCCCACCAGAATTACTTTGTTTACGCTCATAGCTAATTTAATTTAGGGTTTGTACAACATACAAATATAAGCATAACAATTAAAATCTAGCATACCCAAAAGGTTAATATACAAGCTGGGCTAGTGCCAAATCTTATCTGTTCTGCTATTTTTTTCGCCACCCTACTTCGTAGTAGTTTGGCTTTTCTTCAATGGCTTTTCTCAAAAAATCCTGTGGATAGCCAATACCCTTTGGCCATGAATCTATTTTCATATCTTCCCTGATGTACCTATCGTTGTATTTAACCAGCAGGTACTTTGCTAGGTCCCGCCATTGCTCAACAACGTGCTCGGCATTGTCGGCACTAAACGAGGTGAGGTACTCCTCCATCACCAATTTGTTGGTCTCGTGTAGCACTTCGGCAGCTTTGTCGATGGCTGGCACCATGGCAAATATACGATCCTCGAGCTGGCGCTGCACCTCAAGGATATCATCAATAACAAGGTTGTACATTCCGTACGAAATATTATTTACAGTGGAGAACACCCAAAAAGCTGATTCCCAAGAGAACTCAATGGGGCTGCCACCCCTGAGCGAAGGGGGAACTGTTTTGGTTGCCATATAGAATGGCATCCAAACAGTGGAGTAGGTATCGTCAACCGAGTACCACGCTATTCCGCCTATGGCATCGGGCAACCAGCTACGTGCCTGGGTGATGTACGAGAAAGCTGTTTGGGTTTGCGATACGGTGCGCTCCCAAGCGTATTGGGTCGAATCGCCATCAAGTGAAAAGGTTAGTGGGCGCCAGCGATATGGATTGCCAAATGGGCCAGCTGCAAACCCCTCGCCGGTGTAGTATGGCGTGTTATGGAAATGGTCGCGATGGAATGCAATTACATCCTGAACGCTAAGCTTCTTGTCGGGCTTAATGAATAAGGGGTAGGGCTCTGCTCCTTCAACGCATCGCCAGTAGTCGGACGAGTATTCAGCCGATGGAGCAGCCCTGTTGAAGATGCTCCAAACACGACCTTCACACATTAGTAGGGAACGCGGAGTAACGGGGGCGTAGGCATCAACAAAGCTAAAGTCTTTATCCTTACCCTTGAACCAACCCATTTGGCGTGCAAAATCAACCACATCATCGGCCCACATCCAGCTGTCTTTATCTTTCCAATCAATCTTTCTAATCCTGGCCTGGTTTGCATGAGCAGCGATGTAGCCATCGGGTACTCTGGCGGCTACCCAAACAGCACCCTTGCCGTGCTCGCCCTTCCCAATAAACTCGAGCACCCAGGCCTCATCCTTATCGGCAATTGTGAACGACTCACCAGTATCACTATAGCCATACTCCTTAACGAGTTCATCCATAATTCGAATGGCATCGCGAGCAGAGCTAGCCCTTTGTAGCGTTATGTAGATTAGGTTGCCGTAGTCGAAAAATCCATTGCCACCATGAAGTTCCCTTCGTCCGGTGAAGGTGGTTTCGCCTATGGAAACCTGTTTCTCGTTCATGTTACCCACCACCTTATAGGTTCGTGGTACCTGCTTAATGGTGCCAATGTATTTGCCCTCACGGAAGCTGTATAGTTTTAGCGAGTCGCCCTCGGTATATTTGCCCCCGGGATAAAAATGTAGTGGCGCCATAAACCCAACCACATCGTAGGTCCAGCTGGTTATTACGCTACCATCGGCACTGGCGCCCTTCGAAACGAGAACGCTTGTGCATCCATTGGTAGGCATAGGAGCTATTAGTAATAAAGAGGTTATTGACACAAATAGTTTGGCAAGCAAAGTTTTCATAGCTTAATTTTTAATTGAGAAAGCTACAAATATAAGTCCTTGCTTTTTGCTAAAAAAGTAGAATCGTGCTCAATTTAGCCAAAGGTATGCGTATGTGTTTGTTATTCAGGTAGTATGGGTTTATTGAGGAAGTACTTGGCAGCAGGTTCCGCTGCTAAAAAGTTTTCGATAAGCTTTGGGGTGGAGTAGTGGCTAACTTCGGACGTTGGCACCATGGTGCACTCCTGGGATAGCTTTTCTGATACAGCATCGATTTTAATTATTACAAATCGTGTGTGCAGGGTTTGGTGGCTAAGCAGGTGCTTAACCTCATCGGATATGTATACAATGGTATATCCTTTTTTGCCAACCCACTCCTTCAATGCTTTTTGTTTATGTAGCTGATTGGGCGCGATTGCTTTCTCTGTTTCAATAAGCGGGAATTCGTAAAGCGAGTGCCAAATATCCTTCGATTTGCGTTTAGATATAAAGGTGTTGTATCCGAACTGTATAAGAAGGTATGTGAAGTACCTGTTGCGAGGCACTAGCTTTTTGCCCTTAACAGGCAGCGAATCAATCATATTGTTTCGGTAGGCATAGCAGTAGTCCAGAAAAGGGCAATCGCCACACTTTGGGCTTTTAGGCACACATTGTAATGCACCAAAGTCGAGTAGTGCTTGGTTAAAGGTGTCGGGTGCCTCCATATCCATTAAGTCCATAACAATTTGATGAAAATCCCTTTTCCCTTGCGCCGTGGTGGGTAGGCTAAATACTCCAAATACTCTTGCAATGATGCGGTACACATTGCCATCTATAGCAGGTACGGCTTGCTTAAAAGCAAAAGAGGCTATGGCTCCGGCTGAGTAGTCGCCAATACCCTTGATCTTAATCAGCTCGTTGTATTCATGGGGGATGTTTCCATTATATTGATTTACAATTAGCTTGGCTGCGTTGTGTAGATTACGGGCACGTGTGTAGTAGCCAAGCCCTTGCCATACTTTTAGCACTGTGTCCTCGTGGGCATTGGCCAAATCATATATTGTAGGGAAGGTAGCTGTAAATCTCTGGTAGTAAGCTAGTCCCTGAGCAACTCGGGTTTGCTGTAAAATAACTTCCGACACCCATATATAGTAGGGATTTTTGGTGCTGCGCCAAGGTAAATCGCGTCTATTTTGCTCGTACCAACCAGTGAGAATGCTTTTAAAATCCATTGAATCAATTATTAATGAGCCTAATTTCCACAAAAATAGTTGTAAAGTTTTTTATTTATCAATTTAAAAGACTTATATTTGCAGTCCGATTTGAGATTTGTAACCTTAATTTATTGATAATTAAAGATTTTAAAAAATGACAAAAGCAGATATCGTAAACGAGATTTCCAAAAATACTGGGATCGAAAAGGTAACTGTTCAGAAGACAGTTGAGGCCTTCATGGAGACAGTTAAGGATTCTCTGGTAAAGGAGAAGAATGTTTACCTAAGAGGTTTTGGTAGCTTTATCGTTAAGAAGCGTGCGCAGAAAACTGCCCGTAACATTTCAAAAAACACTACCATTATCATACCTGAGCATTTCATCCCCGCTTTTAAGCCCGCAAAAACTTTTGTGAATAAGGTGAAGTCTCACGTTAAGTAATTCTATTTATCAACCTAAGATTATATTATCATGCCAAGCGGAAAGAAGAGAAAGAGGCATAAGATGGCAACACACAAGCGGAAGAAACGCTTGCGCAAAAACCGTCATAAGAAGAAGAAATAGTGCTTTGCATCAATTTTAGCGAGCCTATTTAACCTAACTATCCAACCTAAGGAGTCGTTGTGCTCTTTAGGTTGGTATTGTTTATAATACCTTACCGAAACTCTCAAATATTTTTCACAGTGAATACAGAGCTGATTATTGATGTACGATCATCTGAAGTTGCCATCGCTCTGCTTGAGGACAAACAGCTCGTAGAGCTAAATAAGGAGAAAAGCAACGTTCAGTTTTCGGTTGGCGACATCTATTTGGGTAAGGTCAAGAAAATAATGCCTGGGCTAAATGCAGCGTTTGTAGATGTAGGGTACGAAAAGGATGCCTTCCTTCACTACCTCGATCTAGGGCCGCACTTCAGGTCATTTAACAAGCTGGTTCAAACAGCAAACTCCAAGAAGGGGAAAGTTACCCCAATTTCCAAAACAAAATTAGAGCCCGAGATTGACAAGGAAGGTAAGATTTCCAGCGTGCTAACCTCCGGGCAAACGGTACTGGTTCAGATTGCCAAGGAGCCCATCTCAACCAAAGGGCCACGACTTAGCTCCGAAATTTCTATTGCCGGTAGAAATATCGTGCTGCTACCATTCTCCGATAAGGTTTCCATATCGCAAAAGATTACCTCACCCGAGGAACGCAAGCGCCTTAAGCGGCTTTTGGAGAGTATTATGCCCAAAAACTTTGGGGTTATTGTCCGTACCGCTGCCGAGGGAAAAAAGGTTGCAATTCTTGACGCTGAGCTCCGAAGCCTTATAAAGAAGTGGGACACGGCATTTGATAAAATTAAATCAACCCCCGTTCCCGGTATTCTACTCAGCGAGCTTAAGCGCACCTCAGCAATAATTCGCGATATGCTTAACGTTTCGTTCAATAGCATTTACGTGAACGACGAGGGGATATACAACGATATTAAAGAGTACATTGGCACCATCGCTCCAGAGAAGGAGAAGATTGTTAAGCTTTACAACGGTAAAGTACCCATTTTCGAAAACTTTGGAGTTGAAAAGCAGATAAAAGGGCTGTTCGGCAAAACCGTTTCTTTTAAAAGCGGAGCCTATCTTATTATTGAGCATACCGAAGCCCTGCACGTTATTGATGTGAACAGCGGCAATCGCTCAAAGGCAGGCAACGACCAAGAAACCAATGCCCTTGAGGTTAACCTTGCCGCTGCCGAGGAGGTCACCCGGCAGCTTAGGTTAAGGGATATGGGCGGTATCATTGTGGTCGACTTTATCGATATGCACCAGAACGAGAACCGGCAAATGCTATTCGATAGGATGAAGGAGCTTATGGGTAGGGATAGAACCAAGCACAATATCTTGCCCCTAAGTAAGTTTGGCCTGATGCAAATTACAAGGCAGCGGGTAAGACCCGAAATGCATGTTGAAACATTGGAGAAATGCCCCACATGCAAAGGTACCGGAGAGGTGTCTCCAACCGTTCTGCTCGACGAGCTGATTGAGAATAAGCTGGCTTTTCTGGTGAACGAGAAGGAGATCAAAAGTCTCGTCCTTAAAACTCACCCCTACCTTGCGGCGTTTCTTACCAAAGGGTTACTAAGTAAGCGTTTTAAATGGGCACGAAAATATAAGTGCACGCTAAAAGTTGTGCCCATATCATCCTACACATTCTTGGAGTATCATTTTCTTGATCAACACGACAACGAAATAGATTTGTAAAACCAACCGTGAGGCCGCTGCTAGCTACAGCGGCCTTTTTTTTCCCTTCTAGCCGAGCATTTCCCTATTTGCCGTTTTAAAATGGTTTAATACTTTTGCTTGAACTTTTAATTACCATGTTTGTTACGGCTTAATGTGCTAACTAATTAAATGTAAAATCGATGAAGAAATCACTTTCGTTTATTGTTTTCATGGCCATCACATTGGCTGCAAATTTTGCCTTTGCGCAAATAGAGGATCCCGTGAGCTGGAAATTCTCATCAAACCAAGTAGATGGCCAAACCTATGAGATAGTGTTTGAGGCCACAGTTGATATGGGGTGGCATCTTTACTCATCGAATCTTCCCGATGGTGGCCCAATTCCAACTACCTTCATTTTTACTGAAAGTGATAAGTTTGATTTGGTGGGTGAGCTCAAGACCTTATCCAAAGCTAAAGTGGAGTTCGACGAGATATTTGGAATGGAGTTAGCCTACTTCGATGCTTACGCACAGTTTGTGCAAACCATTGAGCTGAAAGAAGGTGTTTCTGGAACCAGTATTGTGGGTGAGATAGAGTATCAGGTATGCTATGAGGATAAGTGCATTTTTCTTACCAAGGATTTTTCGCTGGTAGTTGGCGACGCCCCAAAAACTTCGCAGCAGCCAACGGCAGTGTCTATGTCGGACGCTTCTGAAGCACCTACTTCGGAAAGTGCCGACTCATCGCTTCTAATCTTCTTTTTCATATCGTTTGCTGCAGGTCTGGCAGGGCTTTTAACACCATGCGTTTTCCCAATGATCCCTATGACCGTATCGTTCTTCATGAACAAGCAGAAGAACAGGTTCAACGCAATACTTAATGCCTTTGTCTTTGGTGTCAGCATCATCGTGATATACTCATCCATTGGCCTGTTGGTTTCGCTAACCAGCGTGGGGGCTGGTTTTGCCAATCAGCTGGTATCGCATTGGGTTCCCAACCTTATATTCTTCATCCTATTCATGGTGTTTGCTGCCTCTTTCTTCGGGTTGTTTGAGATTATGCTGCCCAGTAGCCTATCGACCAAAACCGATAGCCAAGCCGAGAGGGGTGGCTTTATAGGGTCGTTTTTCATGGCCTTAACCCTTGTTATTGTTAGCCTTTCATGCGTTGGCCCTATTGTAGGTGCCATACTGGTTGAGTCGGCTGCTGGCCTAGGTTTGAAACCCATTGTGGGTATGTTTGGGTTCTCGCTGGCATTTGCCATTCCTTTCACCCTGTTCGCTATATTCCCATCATGGCTAAACAAGCTGCCCAAATCGGGCGGTTGGCTCAACTCGGTTAAGATTGTCCTTGGCTTCATCGTGCTAGCGTTTGGTATGAAGTTCCTTTCGACCATCGACTTAACCTACCACTTGGGGATTCTTGGACGTGAGGTTTACCTTGCCATCTGGATTGTTATCTTCTCTATGCTTGGGCTTTACCTACTTGGCAAAATCAAGTTTAAGCTCGATTCAAAGGTTGAGCATATAGGTTTCTTCCGTATGCTGCTTGCTATCGCATCGTTCTCATTTGTAGTATACCTGTTGCCCGGAATGTTTGGTGCGCCACTATCGGGATTATCGGGGCTTATCCCTCCTAAAACAACACAGAGTTTCGACCTTGAGCGGATGATTGGTCAGCAAAGAGTTGCTACGATACAGGATAAATCGACCATTTGTGAGGAACCTAAGTATGCTGATATTCTGCACCTGCCCCACGGCCTACAGGGTTACTTCGATTACGATCAGGCCCTAGCCTGTGCAAGGGAACAGAACAAACCCCTGTTTGTTGATTTTGTTGGCCATGCATGCTCAAACTGTAAGGTGATGGAGCAAAGGGTGTGGAGCGACCCCAGGGTACTACAACGCTTACAAAACGATTTTGTGGTGGTGGCGCTATATGTTGATGAGCGCACCAAGCTACCCGAGGACGAGTGGGTAACATCAACGGTTGACGGAAAGGTGAAGAGTACAGTTGGGCGAAAGAATGCCGATTTTCAGATATCGCGCTTCAACGTGAATAGCCAGCCATACTACGTACTTCTTGGTAATGATGAGGAGCTACTAACAGCGCCTTATGGCTTTAACACCAATGTGGAAGAATTTATAAAGTTTTTGGACAAAGGTATCGAGCAGTTCAAATCTACTGGGACAGTTGGAAGTATTCAACCAATCCAAATAGGTGGATAAAAAGTTTGCATAGCACATATGGAAGAGCGTCGGTTTACACTGACGCTCTTTTTGTTTATATCAGCCCCAAATTAAACTCTTATTCAGAAAAGTGTTCTAAGACTTTACAAACTAATCCATAAATCTTACCTGTATGAAAAAGATACTCATTGTTGCCACTGCTATCCTTTCGCTATGCTTGGGAAGTGCAAGTGCACAACGCGACCCAGTTATCGACCGAATTATTGAGATTGGCCAAAACGATAACCGTACTATGCAGCACCTCGATGTGTTATCCAATAGAATTGGAGGCAGGTTAATAGGTTCCGATGGTTACGCTACAGCCGAGAAATGGGCTGCGCAAAAGTTTCGTGAGTGGGGTATGGAGGTGATAATTGAGGAGGTGGGCACACTGCCCGTTGGGTTCAACCGTGGCCCTTGGTTTGGACGTATGCTCAGCGATAATGGGATGACCCTTCACTTTGCAACACCATCATATACTGTTGGAACAAAAGGGGTACAGATTGGCCACGTGATGTTGGAACCAAAATCGCGCGCGGAGTTCGAGCGTATGAAAGGCAAGCTAAACGGTGCCTGGGTGCTAATTTCGGGCAAGAGCGATGGGTGGCCCATTGATGTTTCCGAGGAGGCCGACAAAAGGCGTGCTGAGATAATTGCTGAAAATGAAGAGACGGATCGGAAGAATAATGAGATTAGACGCGAGAACAGAGCCAATAGGAATACCAATATACCACCCAAAGAGTTACTACCCCTTAAGGAGGAGCCAGCCCTTTTCTACAAGGAGATGGTGGAGGCAGGAATTCTTGGGATAGTCCAATCGGCATCAAATCCTATAGTTGCGCTGTACGATAGGAAGAACCATATGAACTTCACCTTTGATGATTTACCAAAGGTTCCAGATATTAAGCTCGATGAACACCAGTTTGCTGTAATTGAGCAGATGGCCAAGGAGCGCCAGCGCTTTTTCCTCGAGTTCGATATTCGCAACCATTTCCGTATGGGGCCCATTCCATACCATAACGTTATTGGTGTAATTCCTGGCACCGAGTTCCCCGATGAGTACGTTATTATGGGTGGCCACCTCGATGCTTTTGATGTGGCAACGGGTGGTGTCGATAATGGTTCGGGTGTTACCCCAGCCATGGAGGCTGCACGATTGATTATGGAAGCTGGCGGTAAACCGAAGCGAACCATCTTGGTGTGCCTATGGACCGGCGAGGAGTTTGGCCTGTTGGGATCAAGGCATTGGGTCGAGAACCATTCCGACAAGTTGGATAAGGTATCAAATATGTTTAATCGTGATGGTGGGCCTACGGTAGCTAGCAGCTTAAGCGTTACTGCTGCTATGATGGATGACATAGTAAAGGTTTGTGAACCCCTGAATGATATCAATCCCGATTTTCCCTTTACGGTAACCGAAAGACCTCCAATGGAGCGCCCAAAAGTGGCTTGGGGAACCGATAGCGGCCCGTTTGCAGTAGCAGGAGTGCCAACCCTAAGTTTTGGCACAACCGATCCCAAGGGCTACGACTTTAGCTACAGGGAGATTTGGCATACCGAGCGCGATTTGTACAACATGAGCATTCCCGAGTACCAGGAGCACACATCCATAGTAACCGCCATTGTGGTGTACGGTATTGCTAATTTGGATCATCTGCTTTCGCGCGAGGGGTACTGGAAAGAGGAGCAACCTGAACCCGACAATACTAGCCGAAGGAGACGGAGGTAGCTAAATAGAATGATTCTTACAAAAGCGGATGCGATTTACACATCCGCTTTTTTATGTTAGCCGCTTATACAACACGGACGATCGTAGCGCCATGGCTGCAACTAATGGGAACATTGGGAAGGGTAGCGTTTGCGGTAGAATAAACCACAGAACTAGCAGCAGTAGCATGAGCACTGCATTAACCCCAAAGTAGTATCGAATTAAGCCTTTAAGCCTCGATATGGTTAAAAGAGCGGCTGCCATCAGGTGCAGTGGATGCGCCCATATAAGGTTGTAGTTATTGGCCATTACGGCATGGTCCGAGCCAAACCATTGGAATGCAATCACAACTCCCAGAAGCCCCACTAGCCCAAAGATTACCCTGTCGAACCAAAAATAGTTTCGCCCTTTCTTCAGGTTGATAAAAGTAACCAGAGCAGCCAAGAGTAAAATCATAGAAAACACAAAAAATGGTGCATTCCGGAATTTGCTTTTTGGTAGCTCGCGCCCCTCAAGAAGTACTGTTGGCTCCTGCATTAGCGGATTATCGCCATTCTCTGTCTCAATGGTTGCGTAGGCAAAAGCGGTTAGCATATGCTCAGGCAAAAACATGTGTTCCCAAGGCCGAGCAGGCCTATCGGCTGACACACCCAACAGCAGGTTAATTCCCAGCTTTGCCCAAGGTTTTTCCTTAACGTTAGGCATAAGCAAATCTCTAAAACTCTTGGTCTCGTCGAGCTTGCTGTAATCGAACGTAATGTTGCGAGGGATAGCCTCAACAAAAATATCGCGTATGCGCGTAGCGCAGTTGTCGAACAGAAAATCGTATAGGTAGTACCTATTATCGGGTAGATAGTTAACCTTAAGCGAGTCGAGGAGCAGCTGCTTTTCATGCTGATTTAAATTCAGCACCTGCTCGTAAATATATCGCTCTTCGAATATGTAGGTTTGCTCAAAGTTCCTGTAGGTGGAGACTGAAAGTATATAGTTTAGCTTCCCCTTCACAAAGTTGGGGTAGAAGTTAGGGTCAGAGAAATCGAAGGTCCCGTAGTTAAATACCCAGTCAACACCCACCTTTGGGTCTGAAATTCGTATGGCGCTATGCCCAAAAATGGAGTATAGCTCCTCGCCCTGCGAGCAGGTGAGCAGGCTTACCGTTGCATCTTCGGTTAATACCACATCGGGTAGCTGGGCGTTGCCCTCAAGGTTGGCTTGGAGTAGGAGTCCTAAAATCAGAATAAATTGATGTACCCTTCGCATATGCAGTGTTTTATAATTTTGGTAATGTTAAAAGAGGCATAAAGTTACAGGTAATTCTAAATTTACGCCCTGCCCTTAGCTAAAGATTTGCTATTTTCGCATTAAAAGTAGGTTGATATGATTACACAAGGCGTTTGCATAGGTGGAGATTTCCGCAGTTTACCCAACACCATTGAGGTTAAAAGTCCTTTTGATAAGAAACTCGTAGGCGTTTGTTCCTTGGCGGGAACCAATGAGCTGGAGGAGGCCATTGCTTTAGCACTAGCCTGCCAAAAGGAGATGGCCAATATGCCATCATTCCAACGGCAAGAAATATTGAATGGAATTGCCAATGGGATGGAGCACGAACGCGACGATTTGGCAAAGCTGTTGGCAATGGAGGCCGGCAAGCCCCTGAAGTATGCATTTGGTGAGGTAGACAGGGCTATTCAAACCTATCGGATTGCCGCCGAGGAGTGTAAACGCCTGCCGGCCGAGTACATCAAGCTCGACTGGACTCCTGCCGGAAAAGGGAAAGAGGGACTTGTTAAGTATTTCCCCGTGGGGCTTGTGGCTGGGATTTCGCCCTTTAACTTTCCGCTTAACCTAACATCGCACAAGATTGCACCTGCCATTGCTGCTGGCTGTCCAATTGTTCTGAAGCCAGCTCGGAGCACCCCCTTATCGGCCTTAGCTCTTGCCAGAATTGCCTATAAAACCTCGCTCCCCAAGGGAGCACTAAGCATACTGCCTATGGATAGGGAGTCGGGCAATCAGCTGGTTACCGACCCTCGATTTAAATTGCTAACATTTACAGGCTCCCCACAGGTGGGATGGAAAATGAAGGAGATGGCTGGGAAGAAGAAGGTTGTGCTTGAGCTGGGCGGAAATGCAGGCGTAATTGTAACCGAAACAGCAAATATTGATATGGCCATTGGTAAGTGTCTTTCGGGTGCATTTGCCTACTCTGGGCAGGTTTGTATACATACCCAACGGATTTATGTCCATCAATCGGTATTCAACACCTTTATTGATGGCCTAGCTAAAAGGACAGCGGAACTAGTAATTGGTGACCCTTTAGATTCTAAAACCGATATCTCGGCAATGATAGACGAGGCCAACACCCAGCGCGTGAAGGAGTGGGTTGATGAGGCCATAACCGATGGCGCCAAGCTGGTTACAGGCGGTAGGGTAGCGGGAGGGATTTACCTACCTACAATCCTTACCAATACTGCCCCAGCTATGAAGGTATGTGCACAGGAGGTTTTTGGACCAGTGGTAATTGTTGAGCCATATACTCATTTTAATGAGGCAATCGATGCAATCAATAATACCTCCTTTGGTCTACAAGCGGGTGTTTTTACCAATAGAATCGATGAGGAGAATATTGCTTTTAACGAGCTACAGGTGGGTGGAGTAGTAATAAATGATGTGCCAACCTTTAGGGTCGACCACATGCCCTATGGTGGGGTAAAAGATTCGGGGCTAGGACGTGAGGGGGTGAAGTATGCCCTGTATGATATGATGGAGCCTAAAATACTCGTGAGAGGGGTATAAAATTATTTCAAAACGCACACTAATATTCAACCTATAAGCTATTGCTTGTTATATTGCTTAGGTATCTTATTAACGGTCTAATTCTTACCAATCAAAACAATTATTCTGTATTGTTTAGCTATTTTTACGCAATTTTTTACCCTCACACTTGGTTGCAAATAGATGATTTTTATGCTTTTAATTAAAGGGATAATCGTTGGGCTACTGGCCTCAATACCTTTGGGCCCTATTGGGATTATATGCATTCAGCGAACCATTAATAAGGGGAAACTTAGCGGTTTTTTGAGCGGTATGGGCGCAGCTAGTGCCGATACAGTTTTTGCAGCCATTGCTGGTTTTAGCCTTTCATTTATAATTAGCTTTATCCAGGAGCAGCAAGTTCTTTTTCAAGCTGTAGGCGGGCTAATTGTTTTTGGCTTGGGAATTAAAATATTTTACACCAATCCAGTTAAGCAGCTTCGTAGGCATAAGCGCAAGCAGAATAATCTTTTGGAAGATTACCTATCGGTTCTTTTGGTTACCATTACCAATCCATTGGCTGTTTTTCTATTCATTGCCCTTTTCGCATCGCTTGGTGTTGTTGTTGAGGGCGAAAATATTTTATTATCGCTTGTTGCAACCAGTGGCGTTTTTATTGGCGCAATACTTTGGTGGTATATCCTTACCACGTTGGTTAATATTTTCCGCGATAAGTTTAGGCTCAAACAACTTTGGTGGATCAATAAGCTCTCCGGCGCCGTGATATTTACATTGGGTGCTGTGGCAATATTTGGGCTACTTCGGCTGTTTTGGGTGTAGTAACATAGAATCCTCTGGTTGCTCCGTTGTAATAGTTTCAATTCTAAATAAGCTTCCACAATTTTTTTGGGTTAATATTGCCGTTTAGCCTAGGCCAGAAGAAGTGGAGTGCCCGTTCATTTTAGCTTTTCTCTAGCTTCGCATATTCCCTATACCTCCTAGCTAGCAACAAACTGTGAAAATAATAGGAAAAGGCTATTTTTGCTGCATTTGAATTAGGAGTCACGTACTTAAGCCATACTTGTCTGCCCTTCCCTCAAGGCTATTTCTTCGCAGCCAAAAGAGGCTTGATTCCCTTCGCACGATTTAAAATCTGACCTTACTATTTAGTATCCTTGTTGCATATGCTCGAATTATTTCAAATATAACCCTCTGATTTTGAACTACCAAGCCAATATGCTGATAGTTTAGGAGTTCAATAAGCAAAACAAGTTACTTTAAAACATAAAAAGGATAACGGACAGTTTTTTACTCCTATTCCAATTGCTAGTTTAATGGCATCATTATGCAGTGTTGAAAAGAAAAGAATTAGAATACTTGTCCCTGGTTGCGAAACTGCAATATTAACTTGTTCTTTAATTGAGCTTTAGTCAATGAGAATCCAAAAATTGATTCAAATGAATTAGTAGCATATGAAACTGACCCGAAACTAATTTCTACTTCGGAAAATCTTTAGCTTTTCTTAAACAATGGTTAGAAAAGAAAAGTATTGATTTTCAGTTTATCTTGCACATCAGCGACTTTGTTCTTGAAAATGCTTCCGCTTTAAGAAATATTTATGGACAACTAAAATTTGATATTATTATCTCTAACCCACCCTATTTTAATCCCAGATTATTCATTAGGAGCTCTGCGAACTAATGGCTTAGCTGAATTTAACCCTCCCGATGAATCGGGACAAGCTGATTTAGAAAAACTAAATTTGTAAGCATTTATGATGGCAAATTTTTAGCTTTTCTTCATCGAAATGTCATCATAACATTCGATTAATCTGCGTATTAACAGTATCGTTTTTTAATGGTGCTCATTAGAAAAAAACGCTAATGACAAATTTGGGTTAAACTTTCGTAACTAATCAGTTTGTTTTGTAGTCGGCAATGGTGTTTACTGCCAGCAACACGCTCGGACCATTCTTTATGGCGGTATCAATAAATGGATCTCAGGATGGCGAAATTCTCAGCCGCTTCAGGCATTGCGAACTGTCCGGGGATATTTTCTGTTTTACTTTCACGTTCCGGATTGCCCTTTCCGAACCGTTGTTGTCGGGAGGGACATCGGGATTGTAAAGGAATGTAAAGATGCAATCACGATGCTTGGCTGTCCGCTTTGGAAAAGTGACCAATTCTTTATGTTTCTGATTCAAAGGCTCTTCCAACAAGGCATCCAGCTCCTGCCCAAGGTTGTCTCTGGCCTGGTTAGGGCTACTGTGGTCAGCGGGGCCAAATCGTTTCTTAAGCTGCTCAGCCTGTAAAAGCATGCTGCGAAAGCTTTTAGTCCAGGTTGTTCGGTAACGCTTCTCCAGGTATGGTGAATCAAACGAGGCAATTTGAAGCTCTTTAAGCAGCACCTCTCGATCCTCTTTCCTTAGCGAAAGGTACAACTCCTTGATCTTATCCAGAATCATCGCCATTTTTTATTCAAAGCTAAACAAATTTTCCGACCAATATTTGTTTTAAATAGAGCCATATAAGTTTGATGTAAAGGTACATGGTTAAAACTAGATCGTAGACCTTTTCTTTGAAACTACTTTTAGTATCAACAAACAAAGTGTAATTTTGTACATTATCACAACCGTAGAATATGAACAAACGAAGGATAGCCAAAGCATTAACACGAATAAAACACTTACCTGCCAATAAATACTTTTTTAGCTATGCGGGCAATAAGCTAAAACACCTCTACCTAAAGCTTACCAAATCGACCCAAGTTGCCTACCCCTCAAGCGTGATGCTTGAGCTAACCAACCGATGCAACTTGCGCTGCACCATTTGCCCTAGGGAGTACGAATATGGGAAGCAAATGGATAAGGGTAATATGGATATTCTGCAGGCCAAGAGAATTGTAGATGAACTGTGGCCCTACCTCGACTCCATTGGCCTTACGGGCATGGGCGAAACTTTTCTTAATGATGATCTTGAGGAAATTGTCAACTATATCAAAACCAAGAATCGAGGTATTATCATCTCGCTCTCAACTAATGCTGTTGCCCTAAACTTTATCGAAAAAGCCAAGCGAATAGCTGGAAAGGTTGATACAATTCAGGTGTCAATTGATGGAGTTGATGACGTTTATAACTCCATCCGTAAGGGGTCATCGTTCGAGGCGCTATCGAAAAGCTTGAAGGAATTGGTAGCCCTCTGCAAAGGCACGCAAACCACCATAATGCTAAACATGGTGGTTACCAAGGAGAATTACATCCATATGGCACCGCTAGTGGAGTACGCCTCAAAAACCGGTGTTAAATACCTTGACTTTACCCTCCTTAACCTTGCTGCTGTTACCACCTTGGATGTTAGCTACTACCAGTTTTACCAATCGCCTGAGTTTAAAGCAAGCCTGCACGAGCTAGACAAGGCCATTCAAAGGTATCCAAAGGTATTGGTTACCAACAAAAACTTTACAACCCACAACAGCTTTCAGAAATGCCCATTTCCATGGACACACTTCTACATCACCTGGGATGGCTATTTAGTACCCTGCTGTGCAAAACCATTCCCCAAGGAGATGAACTTTGGAAACATTAGGGAGATGACCGTCCTAAACGCTCTAAACACCAATGATTATAGGAGCTTTAGAAAGATGTGGCTTGCAAACAAGGCTCCCAGCTTCTGCCACAATTGCCACTTCATAAATATTGAACCGGTTAGCTAAAAATAGAAGGGGGAGCAAAAAACGGCTCCCCCTTGTAGGATATATGACGTGCTAGCGAAAACTTTACATCATTCCGCCCATTCCACCCATTCCAGGGTTACCCATAGGCACTGGGTTTTCCTCCTTCTCATCGGCCATTACGCACTCGGTGGTTAGGAACATACCAGCAATTGACGCTGCGTTCTCAAGGGCAATACGGGTTACCTTGGTTGGGTCAATCACACCGGTTTTGAACAGGTTCTCGTACTTGTCGGTGTAGGCATTGTAACCATAGTCATCCTTGCCTTCCTTAACCTTCTGAACCACAACAGAACCATCTTGGCCAGCGTTGCTAACAATTTGGCGAAGAGGAGCCTCAATGGCTTGACGAATAATCTTGATACCAGTGTTCTGATCCTCATTCTCCACCGAAAGGCCTTCAAGCCCTTCAAGAGCGCGGATGTATGCAACACCTCCACCAGGTACAATACCTTCCTCAACGGCAGCACGGGTTGCGCTTAGGGCATCGTCAACGCGATCCTTCTTCTCCTTCATCTCGGTTTCGGTAGATGCACCAACGTAAAGTACAGCAACACCGCCAGCAAGCTTAGCTAAACGCTCCTGAAGCTTCTCGCGATCGTAATCGGAGGTTGTATTCTCAATTTGTAGCTTGATTTGTGCAACACGCTTAGCAATAGCCTCTTTGTTTCCAGCACCATTTACAATGGTTGTGTTCTCCTTGTCAAGGCTAATCTTCTCTGCTGAACCCAGCATATCAATTTTGGCAGCATCAAGGCGAAGGCCTTTCTCCTCGGAGATAACCACACCACCGGTTAGGATAGCGATATCCTCAAGCATCTCCTTACGACGGTCGCCAAAGCCAGGCGCTTTAACAGCAGCAATCTTAAGCGAACCTCGGAGCTTGTTTACCACAAGGGTAGCTAGCGCCTCGCCATCAACATCCTCGGCAATGATAAGGAGTGAGCGACCATTCTGAGCAACGGGCTCTAGCACTGGCAGCAGATCCTTCATGGTTGATATCTTCTTATCGGTGATTAGAACGTATGGGTTCTCCAGTACGGTCTCCATCTTATCGGGGTTGGTAATAAAGTAGGGAGAAATGTATCCACGGTCGAACTGCATTCCCTCAACCACCTCAACGGTAGTCTCAATGCCCTTGGCCTCCTCAACGGTGATAACACCTTCCTTCTTCACTTTCTTCATGGCCTCAGCAATCAGCTTTCCAATCTCGTTGTCGTTGTTAGCCGAGATGGTAGCTACCTGCTCAATCTTAGTGTAATCATCACCAATCTCGATGCTTTGCTTCCTAAGGCCTTCAACAACCTTGGCAACTGCCTTGTCGATTCCGCGCTTCAAATCCATTGGGTTTGCACCTGCGGTAACGTTTTTCAAACCTACACCAATAATGGCTTGAGCCAATACGGTAGCGGTAGTTGTACCATCACCAGCGTCATCGCCAGTTTTCGATGCAACCTCTTTCACCATCTGAGCACCAATGTTCTCCATTGGATCGCTTAGGTCGATTTCCTTAGCTACAGTAACGCCATCCTTAGTTATTTGTGGCGATCCGAATTTTTTCTCAATAACCACGTTACGCCCTTTGGGGCCAAGGGTTACTCTCACTGCGTTGGCAAGCTGATCGACACCTTTCTTGAGCTGATCGCGTGCCTCGATATCGAAGCTGATAATTTTTCCTGACATAATATCTATTTAGTTTGTTAAGTTATACAATTAAACATTAGTTTCCGATGGATGCAAAAGCTATAGAACAGCAAGAATATCCGATTGTTTCATCATAAGATAATCCTTACCGTCGATGCTAATCTCAGTACCAGCGTACTTGCCATAGAGTACCACATCGCCTTTTTTAACCTCCATTTCAACATCTTTTGTACCCGAACCAAGTGCTACAACAGTACCCCTTTGTGGCTTTTCCTTGGCTGTGTCGGGGATGTAAATGCCGCTTGCGGTTTTCTCTTCTGCTTCCATGGGTTCAACTAGAACCCTGTCGGCCAATGGTTTAATTTTTACGTCTGACATATCTTACATGATTTATTGTTAATAAATAATTTTCGATTTACAGCCTTGCATATTACGAATTGTGTGCCAAAGGAAAAATCTGACATTATTGCCCACAAATTGAATGTTTACTTCGATTGCCATAGCCCTAATAAATCGACATTCAGGCATACTACTTCGCCACGAACAAACGCCGTTGACGCTGACTTACCGACTGTTACACTATTCAAAAAAGGACTTGGCCACTACCGCACCCAAACGGCAACGGGTGGTAGAATAACACACTAAGAGTAAGTTATACTCCTGACGAGCAAAAACATAGACCAACAAAAAAGCAAAAGGGTGTCAGTATCTGCCATACTGACACCCTAAGGGTATGGAAATAGTATAAACTATTAGTTCTCGTCAGGGTTGCCCCCATCCTCATCGGGGGTTGGGGTTGGGAATATAGGTAAGGCCGATGGGCTAGGAGTTCTTTCGAGTTGCTCCTCAATGGCCGAACGGCTATTTTCACCTCTATCGCGTGGGATAGTAAAAGAAGCAAGTAAGCTAAGAACCAACAGGCTAACCGCCAAGGTCCAGGTTGCTTTTTCTAAAAAGTCGGCGGTCTTGCGAACACCCATCACCTGATTTGACGATGCAAAGTTCGAAGCCAAACCTCCACCTTTAGAATTTTGTACCAACACAATTAGTATAAGTAGAATGCTGGCAATAATAATTAACACTGAGATAAGCAGATACATTGCTAATGATTTTAACGTTTATTTATCGGGTTGTCTCTTAATTTCTTCAATTTGAGTGGCAAAGTAAGCTTTTTTTTCTGGATAATTCAAACTTAATTTTTCGTAAATTTTTATTGCCTTATCCTTAAGCCCCTGAGCCAAGTATATCTTGGCTAACGATTCGCTAGCTGTGTCCTCGGGTTCCTTAAGCGATTCGAGCGATATATCCTCCTGCTCCTCTCTTTCCTGGTTGGCAGGTTGACGGGGTACAATCCTTGGGCTGGTCTCAATAAATGCGTCAATCAGCGCAAATGGATCGTTGGAATCATGCTCACTCGAACTACTCAACTCCTTATGGTCACTCTTGTTGATAAGGTCAAGCACCGAGGGTTCTTCCCTTCGTTCCGCAACGTTAGGCTCTCTATCCTTTATCTTATTGAAATCGAGCGACAACGATTTGTATCCATCCTCGTTGAGCATATCGTTGGGGATCTCCAGCGTATAAAGCTGGGGATCCATAAATACCTCCTCATCGGTTTTATGCTTACCCCCATCCGAGGAGCCGTTAATTTCTAAAAGATTATCTCCATCGGCAATGTGCGCAACCTCAGGCTGAGGCGCTTCAGCAACGGATTCATTAACCTCTTTGGAGTCGTCAAGCATAAATGGAGTTTCCGCATCAAAGGGCTCAACTTCACTAGTACCCATCGGCGTTTGGGAAGGGCTTCCCCTTTGGCTAATATAGGAGAAAAGCGCTTTCCTGTTGGAGGACAAAGCAGCAACCCTTTTCAACTTATCCTTGAAATCATCCGATGGTGTATTCACACCGCATGCCAGCCCCAACGCTCTAGCAGCAAAAAAGTATGGATACTGCTCAACTATTTTATCCAGCTGGCTGATGGAGTCCTGCTCAACACTGTAAATACTTTCGAGGCATTTGTAAAACTGTTCCTTTTCCATATCTACCAGTTTGCTACTGCGCTATTAAAGATATCTTCAACTAACTTGTCAACAATTAGCCTAACGAGCTCCTCCTCAACCTGAACCAGCTGCTGTCGGCTATCGAAATCCTCGAAATGGGTAAAGGTCCTATCGTAATTCTGCGAGGGATCTATCGCATTTTCAAACTTAACACGAACGGCTATGGTTAGCCTATTCATAGCGGCCACCTCGTTACCCTGTATGGCTACGGGCTGAACCCTGTAGTTCCTAATCTCACCGCTAAATGACAGATCGCCATACGAAGGTATCACATTAAGCCGTGTTTGCGAAACGAACCGATTCCTTAGTCCCTCCGACAAGGTATTGCTTAGCATTGGGTTTACCAGCGGGGCCAGGTTCTGAAAGTGATCGACACTAACCGTTTTAACATCGGGCGAAATGGATGCTCCAGTAAAGGAGTAGCTCATAGAGCATGAGGGGACAAGGGCAAACATTACAATCCCCAAAACAATTTGTGCAATTAATGTATGTGGTTTTAGTCTCATCAAAATACTAATCTAAGTTATACTCTTTAATCTTACGATACAGCGTTCGCTCCGATATTCCCAGTTCATGAGCAGCCTGTCTGCGCTTACCGTTGTATTTTTCGAGGGCTTTTTTAATCATCTCCACCTCCTTATCGGCAAGCGATAGTGATTCCTCTAAAATTTCCTCAGTATCCTGAATATGGGGGTGTTCGTGCGGAAACGCCTTGGGCTCATAGTCGTTTTGGCCTGATGGTGATACTATTGGAATATCCTCTTTGTACAAATTTTTAATGATGCCAGCGCTTTCGCGACTAACGTCTACACTTCGACCACCGTTTTGCAGCATATCTAGCACAAGCTTCTTAAGATCATTCACATCGTTGCGCATATCAAAAAGTATCTTGTAAAGTATTTCTCGCTCGTTGGCAAACGAGGGTTCGGCTGCTGAACTCTTGGTGATAAGGGCTGGCAACTTGGTGGGATTGTAATCGGGCAGATAATGCAGTAACTTATCGGCTGTAACCAACCTCGATTCCTCAATCACCGAAATCTGCTCGGTTACATTCTTAAGCTGACGAACGTTACCAGGCCACTTGTAGTTTACCAACACGCGCCGTGCATCGTCGTCGAGCGTTACAGTGGGCATTCGATACTTTTCGGCAAAGTCGGATGCAAACTTTCTAAACAGCAAGGGAATATCCTCAATGCGCTCGCGCAAGGGGGGCATATTTATTGGAACGGTATTTAGCCTGTAGTACAAATCTTCACGAAACTTGCCATTCTGTATTGCCTCCACAAGGTTAATGTTGGTTGCAGCAATCACCCGGACATCCGTTTTCTTCACCTTTGATGATCCCACCCTAAGAAACTCGCCGGTTTCGAGCACACGTAGCAAGCGCACTTGGGTTGAAAGGGGGAGCTCCGCCACCTCATCGAGAAATATGGTTCCACCATCGGCTACCTCAAAGTACCCCTGACGGGTTTCCATAGCACCCGTAAAGGAACCCTTTTCATGACCAAAAAGCTCCGAATCGATGGTGCCCTCAGGTATTGCTCCACAGTTTACGGCTATGTAGCTACCATGCTTGCGGGCGCTATAGGAGTGAATTATCTGAGGGAAAACCTCTTTGCCTGTTCCGCTTTCGCCTGTAATAAGAACCGAAAGATCGGTTGGGGCAACCTGCAAGCCAATGTCGATTGCTCGATTTAATCCCTGCGAGTTACCAATAATCCCAAATCGTTGCTTTATGCGTTGTATATCATTACTCATACCTAATGATAAATTGATACTGACAAAATTACATATTTTACTTTTACGCTACAATATGGTTTCCGAATAATTTATACGCATCAACATTTCTCTAAGGTTATTGCTTTACTGACAATTCTACTTTATTTAGCTGTGTGACGAAACGCTTTGGATTAAAATAGAAAATCACTAGTGACCGACAAAAACTTTAAAGATATTATTAGATTGCCTTCGGCGAGCTAACGGTTCTTCGCTTCACTTCGTTTTGCTCTGAATGACTCAGTAAGGCAGGAAGTGAAGAATCTTACCATTTTTTGTCGACCACTAAATGATCGAAGATATTTTTTTCGTCTTATAGCAAAGCATTCAAATCCACGAAAAAACCCCTTGCCAGGGCAAAGGGGTCGAGCATTTTATTTTATACCACAGGCTCTAATCAGCCTCCTTCACAAGCAGTATATATGTGGGGAAGTGATCGGAATACCCTCCCAGATACTGTCCGCCAGCATACGTGCGGAAGGGATACCCTTTGAAGCGACCTGTAGGCTGTTGCAAAAACTTTTTGTTGAAAACATTCGCCCTATAAAAACGATACGAGGAGTAATCGGTCTCAACCAATGGCTTGCTCACAAGAATCATGTCGAATAAGCTCCAGGTATCTCGCCAGGCAAGGGTTCCAATCCCTCTTTTGTAGAGGTTATAAAAGGGGTTGTATAGCTCATCGCCATCCTTCATCTTGTCAATCTCAGGAACAGCCTTCATGTACTTGGTAACACTCACGTTGTCGGGGTTATCATTAAGGTCACCCATAAAAATAACCTTTGCGTTGGGGTCAGCAGCCTGCAGGGAGTCGATGATATGACGCCCAAGCTCAGCAGCGGCAATCCTCAATGGTCGACTACGGCTTTCCCCCCCACTACGCGAGGGCCAGTGGGCTACAATGAAATGGACCATTTCACCATGCAGCTCACCAGAAACAAGCAGCTGATCACGGGTTCTAAAGTTTTCGCGACCAGGAATGGTTAACCTGTAGCTTTTGCTATTTGTTACCTTAAAATATTCGGGTTGATACATTAAAGCCACATCAATACCTCTGGCATCGGGGCCATAGTGATGAACAACCTGATAGTTACGCGAAGCAATGGCCTCGCGCTTGGCCAGGTCTTCCAGCACGGTTTCGTTCTCAATTTCAGCTACACCAAGCACAGCTGGCCCATGTGGGGTGAAATCGGTACCAATCTCCGAAATAACCCTTGCTAGGTTATCGAGCTTCTCGAAATACTTGGGTGTATTCCAGTTGTTTGGCCCCTGTGGGGTAAACTCAAAATCATTTATCCCCTTAGTGTCGAGGGTGTCAAAAAGATTCTCGAGGTTGTAAAACGATATGCATACTACCTTAAATTCTTTATTCTGCTGAGCTTCACCCGCAAACACACTGCTCAATAGCACTGCTACAAAGAATATCCGTAATGAAACCGCTCTGCTTACCAATAACATAATAATGTTGGTTTTAATTAACAACAACCTAAACGGAGTAAAACCGCTTACCCTGTTCAGGCATAAAAAACGAAAATGGGGGGTAAAGATAGTTTAAAATTGGATTTTTTGAATGCAATCTCGACTATTATATCTATTTTTATCACCCCTTTTTTTTTTAGGGGTATTTTATTAAATTAACTTCTTTTAAGATGTTTATGAGAAAATCTGTTCTACTTACATTCATGCTTCTTGCGCTAGCCCTTGGTGGTTTTGCGCAGGTTGATACCACTGCAGTTGACACAAAAGAGGATTTCATTCCCATTATCACACTTTCAGCTTCCGATTTTGAGACTGATGATGAAGTGCATGATATATCGGGATTACTACAAGGTTCTCGAGATATCTTCATGTCAACAGCTGGGTTTACTTTTGGTTCCGCCCGTTTTAGGGTGCGAGGCTACAACTCTGAGAACTCGACAGTCCTAATAAATGGAGTAACTGTTAACGACCCCGAAACGGGTCGAGCGTTTTACTCCACCTGGGGCGGTCTTAACGATGCCATGCGAAACACGGTAAACACCATTGGTTTAGCCCCCTCGGAGGTTGCCTTTGGTGGTTTTGGAGGCACTAACAACATTGAGATTAGACCCTCACACAACAGAGCCGATACTCGCGTAACCTACTCGGCAGCAAACCGAAATTACAGAAACAGGGTAATGTTCACCCACTCAACAGGTATGGTTGACGACTCGTGGGCAATGACCATTTCGGGATCGCGCCGTTGGGCACAGGAAGGCTACGTTGAGGGAACATTCTACGATGCTTACGCATACTTTGTAGCGCTAGAGCGTAAATTTAACGAATCACACAGCTTCACCTTTACTGCATTTGGATCACCCTCCAAAAGCGCTCGTTCGGGTATTACCGTTCAGGAAGCATACGACTTAACAGGAAACCAGTTCTACAACCCCAACTGGGGCTATCAGGATGGTAAGGTTCGCAACGCTAGGGTAAACAACTACCACAAGCCCATGATGCTTTTAACGCACTACGGTAACTTTGGCAAAACTACGGTTACATCAACAGCAGCCTACTCTTTTGGACGTGGCGGAAACACTGCGTTGAACTGGAGAAATGCATCATCCCCTACCTGGAGTGATGGCTCAACCATAAACTGGCTTGTGGGGTCCGATCCTCGGCCCGATTACTACCGATACCTACCTAGCTACTACGAGGGTGTTGACGATTACATGTTCAACAAGCTAACCGACTTGTGGCAAAACGATGAGGCGTTCCGCCAGATCAACTGGGATCATATGTACTTTGCCAACTCCGATGAAATTTCGGCTGATGACCCAACTGGCGGCAAACGCTCAAAGTATATGCTTGAGGAGCGCCGTAACGACCACACTCAATGGATTTTTAACACCAATGCCCGCCATCCACTTACCGATAGAATAGTACTAACTGGAGGAGCCAATGTTTCGGTCTTTAAGGGTAACCAGTTTAAGGTAGTAGACGACCTGCTGGGAGGCGACTGGTGGAAGGATGTTGACCCATTTGCTGAGCGTGATTTCGACGATGAAAATTTATACCAGAACGATCTTAACAACCCAAACCGCCTAGTGAAAGTGGGCGATAGGTTTGGTTACGATTTCACAGCCAATATCAATCAGTTTGATGTTTTTGCTCAGTCGGAGTTCTCCTACACCAAGGTCGATTTTTTTGTTGCGGCAACACTATCGCACACCTCGTTTTGGCGTACTGGCCATATGCGTAATGGGCGATTCCCCGACAATTCCTATGGCGACTCTGATAAAAATAACTTTCTGAACTATGGGGTAAAAGGTGGTGCTACCTATAAGTTCTCGGGCCGCCACTACTTCGATGTGAATGCAGGATACCAAACCCGCGCACCCTACTTCCGCAACTCATACATTTCATCACGCGTTAGAGACCATGTAGTAAACGGACTAAAGAGCGAACAGATACTAGCAGCAGATGCTAGCTACGTAGTACGTGCACCCATCGTTAAGTCGAGGTTAACTGTTTACTACTCCGAAATAATGGATCAAACCTGGAATAGAAGTTACTACCACGAAGGCTACAACACCTTTGTAAACTACATTATGACTGGTGTTGACACCAGAACTATGGGTGCTGAACTTGGGGTTGAGGTTAACGTAACCCCCGACCTATCGGTAAGTGCAGTGGGTGCTTGGGGTCATTATACCTACAACTCAAGGCCTGTTGTTTCGGTTGCCCGTGATAACGACTACGAGCTTCTTGCCGAGAATCGTACGGTGTACTTCAAAAACTATCGTATAGGAGGAACGCCACAGGCAGCAGCATCGGTTGGATTTAGATATAACTCTCCCAAATACTGGTTTGTGGGTTCAAACTTCAACTACTTTGGGAAAATATACATTGAGCCCACCCCCGACAGAAGAACTGAGGAGGCCCTTGAGGGTCTTGTATCAACAGACCCTGAGTGGAACAAGATTCTGGAGCAGCAGAAGATGAACGATGGCTACACCCTTGATATCTTTGGAGGGAAATCGTGGCGTATCGCCAATAACTACTACATAAGAGCCAACCTTAGTGTAAGCAATGTGCTGAATAATCAAAGTTTAACCGTACTGGCTTTTGAACAGCTACGAACCGACTACAGGGATATAGACCGATTCCCCCCCAAAATGGCGTATATGTACGGAACCAACTTTTTCCTAAATGTTAACTTCTCATTTTAATTCAACTTTACTTGTAACTACATTAACATCTATATATTATGAAAAGATTTAGCTTCAAACTACTAGCCGTAACATTACTTGTTGCCGTTGCTGCTTACAGCTGTATCGACGATAAGTTTGATACTCCTCCAATTGTTGAACTCCCCGAGGGCTCTGTTCTAACCATCCAAAAGCTCAAAGAGCTTTGCCCTCCGGGCAACACCTATAAGATAAATGGTGACTCATCGCTTTACGCCGTGGTTACCATGGACGAGATGTCGGGTAATATTTACCGCAACATCTTTGTACAGGATAATTCCGGTGCTGCAAACCTTAGGTTTGGCTCAACCAGCGGTCTTTACGAGGGCGACTCCATTAGGCTTTACCTAAAGGGTGCCGTTCTATCATGGTACAACAACCTATTCCAAATTGATTCGCTGCATGCCGATTACAACGTGGTGAAGCAAGCCACCGAAAGATTCGTTGAGCCAGAGGTGGCCACCATTAGCCAGATCAATTTGGATAAGGATTACTTCCAGTCGCGCCTTGTAAAAATTGAAGATGTACAGATTCGGGCATCGGACACAGCCAGCATTTGGGCACCCTACCAGCAGTATGGCGAAATTTTCATTGAGGATACCGATGGTAACGAAATGATGATTCGTACCAGCGGCTACGCCAAGTTTGCCGGCGAGAATGTACCCAACGGGTTTGGTTCCATTATCGCCATTGTTGGCCTTTATCGCGAAACCGTTCAGCTTAGTATTCGCCGAACCAGTGAGGTAAAACTTGACGGAGAACGATGGGTACCTGTACTTTCTGGTTCAGGTACAAAAGAAGATCCCTGGGATGTGGAAACAGGCATCTCTCTTCAAAATAAAGACCCTAGAGAAACAGGGTGGGTTAAAGGATTTATTGTCGGAGCTGTAAAAGAGGGAACATCATCAGTTTCATCAGCTAACGACATAGACTTTACTGCACCATTCTCTGGTTATACAAATGTAGTTATAGCCGACAACTCCGATGAAAAAGATTTATCTAAACTTCTGGTAGTAAATCTCCCCTCAGGCAAACCCCTACGTTCACAAGTAAACCTTAAAGATAACCCTAGCAACCTAGGCAAATGGATCAATGTAACTGGTACGCTCAGAACATATTTTGGAATTGCAGGAATGCGCGATGGCACTGGCGAAACTAGTGATTTTGAGATTGAAGGAGGTGGAGGCGGTGATGGAGATGAAAATCCTATTTTCTCTGAAACATTTGCTACAGGACAAGGTAACTTTACCATTGAGAATGTACTAATGAATTCCCCTCTAAATTATATATGGATTCATGATGCATCTTATAAATATATGAAGGCAAGTGCTTATTTGTCTGGCTCAAATTATCCTTCTGAGAGTTGGTTGATTTCTCCTGCGATTGATTTAACTGGTAAAACGGGGTTGTCTTTTGCTTTTGAACATGCAATTGGGCCTGAGTCACAGTTAGGCATTGATAAAACCCACTTTACGGTTTGGATTAGTTCCGATTATTCTACTGGTAACCCTAACAGTGCAACTTGGACTCAAATACCTGTTACTGAATTTAGTTCTTCGGCATGGAATTTCGTGAGCATTTCTAAAAGCATTCCAGTGGAATTTGAAAATAAATCGAATGTACGCTTTGCCTTTAAGTATACTTCTACGGCAAGTGCCTCTGCAACATGGGAGATAAAGAATGTTGTTGTGAAGTAATCTTTTTATTCTAACTTTTATAAAAACCCCGAGACTTTTGCGCTCGGGGTTTTTATTTGGCCAATATATTGTGTGATTGGAATTGTACGACTAAATAGTGTTGAGTTTCTTACTATGCAGAGGCTCTCTGTTGTTCTCGTTTTATATAAACAGCAGCAGACTAACCGACATCACCATCATACCTGCAATAAGGTTGTAAATAGAGAGGTGGTGCTTGCCGTACTCACGGGCTGCGAACATTAGCTCATCTATAGCGATAAATACCATAATGCCTGCTACACCCACAAACAAGATTCCAAAGGTTAAATCGGTTAAAAAGGGCATCAGAATAAGGTAGCCCACTGGCTCTACCAAGCCCAAAACGGTAGTTGGTATTATGTTTGAATATAGCACTTCAACAAATCCGAATAACTACCAGATACTAATTAGAAACCTGAGCGATATCCAGTAATTGATATCCATAATGGATTATTCAGAGGGGTGCTTACTTGGTAGGCACCCCTCTCTGTATAGTCACCAATGAAACCCAGGTAATCTCATTCTTTGGCAAATGGTTTCAATAGAAAAGACACTACCCTATACAAAAAAAGCCCCGCTCGGGGCTTTTAAATTATATCTTAAGGCATACTAAGCCCTACCAGCTAGTAGTATAAGTATGGTTATAAACCCGATAGGTTTTGCGTTCGCCTGTCTTATCGGATGTGAAATGAATGTAGCCCGATAGCATCGATATACGACGCCCCGAGGTGGTGGTGGCCTCAGCGTTGAGCGGCTGGTTAATATTAAGGGTTAGCGAGTGGTTGCCCTTACCCGAGTATTTTTGCCCCACATTATCGATTGTAATTGGGGGTTGACCCGACAGCTCCAGCTCAACCTTGTTGATGGTAAAGGGTGCATCGTACTTGGCCACTAGGGTTATACTAATTTGCGACGAGCCAATGATCCCATCCTCGGTTGAGGTAGCCGTTAGGCGAATGGGCTCATTCACGAATATGGCAGCCTTATCGGCTGTAATATCAAAGTAAAAGTTCTTCTGTACGTTGTTGTTCCCAAAGCGATAGGAAACAAGGATATTGTTTTCGGGATCTTCGTAACAGTTAAAGTAGTCGTACTTAATTAGCGTATGATCCTTGTTGTTTACAGTGCTAGTAATACGTGCGCATTCGGAACGAACCGTGGGTCGCCTTGCAGTATTTACAAACTTATCGCCAAGCCTTAGTGCATACTTTAGCTCACCCAGTCCGCTCTCCAGCTCAACCAGCTCAATGCTTCGGTACAGGTTAGTATAGCGGGTAATTCCAAGGTTGGCTTGATCCTTTCGGCCATCCATAAAGTAATCGGCAAGAATTCGGAGTTCGCCGATATTCTTCTCAATATCATCCAGGTTAGTGATGTTGTCGGCAGCAGCTACAAGCTCATCGAGCTGGCGAGTCATCTCCTGATCTCGCTTTTTGAACTCCTCTACAAGTTTCCAAATCTCGGTTCTGGGGAATGGATACTTGAGGTGGTAGTTAAAACGAACTGCCCTTGTACCTCGATCTTCTAACTTTTCCCAGTAGAACTCCTCTACCCGTGACAAGGAAATCCCCTGTAGAAAAGGTACTGGCCCCGAGGTGGTGGTGGTGGTGGTGGCAAAGTTCTCGAGATACGATGAGATATTGTTCACGGTAGTCTCCTGAACCTTCATCTCCGATGTGGTTTGAACATTCTCGGCCACAGCGCTTACAATCTGCTCCTTCACCATATTCAAAGCATTCTGCTGTGCCTCCTGCACTGTCGCTCCACTGCCAACCGTGATAATGTAATCTTTTTCAAGCCCGTTTACCCAGCCTGGTTGTCTTCTGCTACTCGTTTCAACTACCCTAGTTTGTGCGACACACGCCACGGTTAGAGCGAATAGGGGAAGTAATAGGAGTATTCGTTTCATTATTGGGTAGGTATTTGGTGAATATTTACTTAAAGCATTACAAAAAAATGTATGCTTGGATAGTGTATATATTATCTGTCGAGTAAAGATAAAAAAAGAAATTCCAGCAACCCATTAGGGTTGCTGGAATTTCAGCACAAATTAGGGACGCTGATTGGCAAGATTCTCCATTTCCTGATTGAAGATATTCTCGAACTTCATCTTGTCATAATCAAGACGAAGCCTGTCGTCCTTACTAATGCTATTGTTAACATTGTTTAGCAGCTCATCCTTAGCTATCTCAACGGCCATATACACAACGTACTTACCCTCTAGCTGACGAGTCTCCTCACAGATTACAGACATGTTGTTAAGCTCTTGGTTAACAACTGAGCGAGTCATATCCTCGAATTTCTCAGCAAACTCGTTGGCATCACCCACGGTGATATCCTGAGTATAACGATCGGTAACAGCTTTAATAGTACTGTTAATACCCGTTGCTAATGCAGCACGTGCATCAACACTTGCTTTACGCTTAGCGGTGCTAAGGTTAGTGCTCTCGCCTACACCTGTTCCACGGAAGTGAGACCTGTCGGCCGCATAGTTGCTACCTGAGCAAGGAATTTCGATTTTTTTACCAAGGCCATCAGAGGTTTTCTTCCCACAGCTAGCGAGGGTAAATGCTCCTGCAATAACAACAATTGCAAAAAGTGCTTTAGTCAGTTGAAGCTTTTTCATAATGTTCGAAAATTTAGGTTAATAGAAATGATTATTAAAAAATTAAGGTTTAAAAAATATCTTTACTATTCTAGTTCTTGTAAAGCCAGCTCCAGTCGAAGTTTTGAGATGCCCCATAGTAAGCCCATGATTTGGCTACATCGCGTCCGGCCTCAATCTTCATCTTTTGAATATCGATGCTATCGTCGTACTGCTTCATTTTGAAGCCCCAAGATGAACCTCCCTCGGCTTCAACAGCAGATGTTACAGTAGAAACAAGTTGCTGTGCATCCTCGTAGCATCCCATATCAGGGGTAATCTTTCCAAGGTTCTCCTCAACTTTTGATAGCTCCTTACCTGCCCATGCTGCTCTTGCTGCCGATAAGTACTCGTTGCACTGCTGGTCGGCATACTCTTGGTAGATATCAATTGATATTTGCATACACTTGTCGTAGCATTCGCGGCTCACGTCGGGTACCGACATCAGAATGAATAGAGCCTCCTCGTAGTTCTTTTGCCCTGCAAGGGCTTGGGCTGAGGATATTACCACATCGCACTTGGAGTTGTAGTACTCAATTATCTTCTCCTTGCCCTTCTCAACAAATCCACGGAACTGTCCGTGACGAGGATCTATTCCGTTAAGCGCTTGGGTATAGGCTCTCTCCTCGGTGTTGCCAACGCCACGAACCTGAATGCTGGTTTGGCTGTAGATATTCTGCGTAAGCATATCAACAATGTACAGCGTAACATCCATAGTAAGGGAGACCATGGGTGGGGCAGTTGGAGTAACATCCTTATTGATAATGGATAGCATTGGAACCATTACGAACTGTGCATTTTCGGTTGCTCCTAGTCCATTTAGGGTTGCAATTTGCATAAGCCTATTCTGTAGGTTACGCTGTGCGCCACCGGGTACTCCTGCCTCATCGGGAACAATTGCCGCAATGGCAATACGCCCTAGGTCGTCTGTTTTTCCTAGGCTACTCTGAGCTATCCCCGTGTAGGTGATGGCAAATAGAGCTATTAGTATTGTAAGTTTTCTCATCATTGTATTAGGTTTATTTCTAAAGTATTACTCCTACAAGCAAACCTCGTGCCGAACAATTAAAATTTTTAACAAACTTTAAATGTATGTGGTTGGGACTTTACATAACTACTTCTCGCCCACTATCAACCACGCTTCACCCAGTCCACGCATATATATCTTGGAATCGATCTGGAAATTGTCGCGAAGATGGCGGCTAAGTTCGCTTAACCATCTGCGGGTATCAACGGCACGTTCTCTTCCTCTACTATCGGTTTCCATCATGGGGATGCGAACCTGCTCAAACCTCATCTGGTTGTCGCTAGCATCGGAAAGGCTGAATCGGCCCGATACGGTATTATCGAAGAACCAGTTCTCGATATGCTCAAGTAATTCTAACTCCTCACCCTCGTAGGTGTAGTAGGTTTCAAGGTTATCGGACCAGTTAGCAAAACGCCTAATGTTAACCCTTACCTCGCGGCCGATGTTAAACATCTCGTCGAAATGGCGCTGTAGGCCTGCATTAAAGCCATCCATATGGCTTAAAACAGCCTCCTCGAGAAGCAGCTCTGGCGATGCGGCAGATGATGGGGCACCGGCTCCTGCTGCTCCTGAAATCTGTTTAGATGTATAAGCATCGAGTCCACGCAGGTTAAAGCTTATATAACGGTGTGGCCCCTGCCTTTTAATGTCGAAACTTAAATCCATTATTATATCGGCCTTGGCAGTTCGCTTCAACATATCAACTGGGCTTTCGGCCAGTTCGGAACCTGAGGTAGATGACATAAGCATGGCCGCCTCAGCAGCCTCACGTTCGAGGTTACGCAGCTCCATCTCTAGATCCTTTAGGGGGAATCCTCTATCGGCCATAATCTGACCCATTTTGGTAATAACCAAACGCAAATCGGCATCGTTCTGCATCGCCGCCTTGTAATCGGGTAGGATTTGCTTAGCCCCCATGCTCTCGAACTCGAGCTTATATCCACGGCTAATACAGTACTGGTCGCTAGGCACCACCATGATGGTGGGCTTACGCGCTTGTCCCAACAGGGTTAAACTTACAAGCGAAAAAATGAATATGCTAAATAATTTCTTCATAACTATTAGTTTTCAGATGTTCGTCAATTTGAAAAAAATAAAATAGCAGCTGGGGTTAAAACCCTGTGCTTAGGCTACGAGCAATACCGTCGGTTTCGAGCTGCTTACGCAGCGCGTCGTACATCACCTGAGCATAAATGGCCACCTTGTAGGTTCTACGATCGATCTGAAGCCGATCCTGCCCGCTAGGCATTCCATCGGTAGTCATTGTTATAAACTGAAGGTACTTACCTCCGGGGGAGAAAAAGGTCTCGAAGTACTCGGCATGCTTTTCGCCAGCATTTGGATCGGTAAGAATTGCAGGAGTTGCCGCTGCTCCATGGCCACCGGGTATACCCTTAAATATAACGGAAGCAACAGCGTTCATCTTAGCCTCAATAACAGCATCCTCAACACTGCGGCCAAAACCCCAAACCTTCATAACCTTGGTTCCATCCTGGCCAACGCCCATAATTTGAACCTCGTAGTTGTAGTTGCTGCTGTAGTGAGCTTTCTTCTCTTTCCGAGAGTATTTCTCCTGCGCAATGGATATATGGCCAATGGCAAACAAAAAGACTAAAAAAAGCGATAGATAACGAAGCGTTTTCATAGCGAATATGTTTTTTAGGTTAATAGAACAATTTATTATGCTAGAAGCCTAGCTTAGCCCCAATCATCATTGTTGGACCGTTACGGTTGAACAATGAGTTCCAGGATCCATAGCTATTACCATCATCATCAGTGGCATCGCCAAAGCTGTATGCCCCCAGCCCCCCAACAATTTGAAATCTGTGAGTCAAATTTAGTGCCAAATTTGCACCTATACGTACGTAAAGCGAGCTAATATCCACATCGGTCCCTAAATCACTATATGATGTTTGCTCTAGCCCCAACCCAACGTAGGGCCTAAGCTCAACATTGCGCATTAGCTGTAACCCTTTGGCCAATCCTCCACCGTAGCGCAGCATCGAGTATGATTCACCAAAAGAATCAGCATCATCAACACCACCCTCAACATAAACAAAGGTTGAGCGGATACCAATAAGGCTTCCTATTCGATAATCTAAACGGGCATAAAAACCCGAAACGTTACCAATCTCAGGGCCTAAGGTTACTTCGAGTCCAAAGTCGTTTTGCTGCTGAAGAATAAATCCTGGTTCGAGTTTACTGCCAGCTACCTGATAAAATCGAGAGGTTCCAGTATCACCAGTGGCAACTTTACGGTTGTCGGTAATTTTTGATTTTGAATCGGCACGAATTACACCACGGCGTTTTGGCTCGGCCTGCCCTGTTTTGGAGTTATACACATACTCGTACACAAAGAATCGGTGGTCAGTTTTCAGCCCCTCTTTCAACCCAATTTTAGCACGAAGGGGATGAGTTTCATAAAGAGGGGTTTTTACCTTAAACTCTTCAACGTCCATCTCGATGCGGTAAATAATTTCATCGTATGCCTTTTGGAGGAGTTCTTGCATTAGCTGGTCGTTAGACTTTGGCTTGGAGAAAAGCCCTAGCCCAGTATCGCTTTCGGCTTGCGATGAGGTAATGGTTAAAGACTTTTGGGTAACAGGAACGATTGGAATATCGAGCTGCTGGAATGCTTTACGCTTTCTGACTTTTTCCTCCTCGGAATCATCATCGTAAATCCAAGTATCGTAAAAGGCGTTTCGCACCTCATCGTCGAATTTTATCCTGTAAAGATACCCATTAGCATTGGCCTGCCAGCCCTTTGTTCCTTTGAAACCGGCCTCGGCCATTGTTTTGATGTTGGAGATATCGATAACAAGAATATAGCTTAGATTTACCAATCGGTTTCCAAAATCTTCAAGGGCAGCGTTTCCTCGTTTGCTAGTTTGTGCCAGCAGGAAATCGGCATCGGTAGCTGTAAACCTCCCACGCTGGTGCACAAGTTCCATGTCCATTGTACCATCGGGCTGCCTATTATACCATTTGGCAATTATATCTCTACCTATATTGGCGTTGTTAAGGTCTTGCTGAATTGCATCTTGAAGCCTGGTAATAGCAGCCTCTCTGCTAAACGATGCCTTTAGTAGTAAGTAGTCGAGATTATTGTTGTCGTACTTATCGGAGAATAAAACCGAATCGACCTTTGAACGGGCAATAGGCCAATGATTTCCTGACTGGAAATCGATAAAGAAAGTTGTTAGGGAACTTCTGTCGTACGTTGTGGGAACCTTTTCTTTTATATCCTGCGCAAATATATATGAAGTTAGACACAAGGATAGAAATACTAAAAACGACCTTTTCATAGCTCTTTAAATTTTAGGGTTTGAATTATATACTGATCCAATACAATAATATAAAAGTAAAAAAAAATACAGCATAAAGGAGAATATATAAGTAATTTATTTGATGGTTCGTCAGCAAATTTAGGTTGTTAAACAAAAACTTAAGCACTACTACCATCGAAAGGGGTTTAAAACGGATGTTTAGGGGTGATTAGTTGTAATCTCAGGAATGAGGTACAAAAAAAGCCAGCTTGTAGCTGGCTGTAAAACATAAAAATAGGGTTAGTCGATGGTAAAGCCCATGAGTTTTGAAATCCTTCTTGGGACATCGGTATTATCAATCTGCCCACTAAACTCCTGACTCCCTATACCCTTTGCATAAAGAGGTACATGCGACGCGGTATGCGAATAGGTTGTCCAACCAATACCTGCCATCTCGTTGAGTATTTTCACAGAGGTAACAGCAATGGGATCGGCAGAGCCATACTTCTCTCTATTGCTTTTTTTCTGAGCCTCAGTTTGGCTAGCGGTGGATGCATTATATGCCTCTGCGAGCCATAGTTGCTGTTCGGCATTAAGTTCCGAGAACTTCAGGTTCATCATATCGTCTGACTCAAGCAGGCTAAGCACTTGATTGAAAGTTGGGCGACCGTTGTGCTGCATCTTGAATTTGCTGACAAGCTCACTAAGGGTCTCAAGCGAGTGTTTCTGTCTGGCCAGCATTGATAGATTGGATTGGTACTTGTGCTCCCTATTACCCACACTTAGCCCACCTGTTTCATGGTCGGATGTAACAATAATTAGTGTCTCGCTGGGGTATTTGGAGTAGAACTCGAGCGCTACTGCAACAGCATCGGAAAATGCAACAACATCCATTACGGTGGTGGCGGCATCGTTATCGTGAGCAGCCCAATCAATCTTGCCACCTTCAATCATGAAGAAAAATCCGTTGGGATTATCAAGCAGATCAATTCCCATTCTCGTAATTTGGGCAAGGGTTACATCCTCGTCATCATTGTCAATCTGATACTTCAAGGTTGAGCTTGATGCAGGCGAATCGAGGGTGTACACAACCGATTTGTATTTCTCCTTCATGCTGTCATCAATCTCTAGGCTTGATGTGAAAAGGAAACCGAGGCTGTCGCCCCTAGCAAATATACTCCCTCGCGATGCCTCGCTTCTATTCCCTTCGGGATCGCGAAAACCGCCACCGGCATAAAAATGGAAGCCAGCGGTAATTAGGTCATGCGAAATTTCATGGTACATGCCTCTATCGGGTTGATGAGCGTAGAAGGCGGCAGGGGTGGCATGATCGATACTAACACTGGTTGCGATACCAACCCTGTATCCCTTTTGCTTGGCATAGTGGGCAACGCTATACAAGGTGTCGGTATGATCGTGTGTAAGTCCTATGGTATTAACAGAAGTTTTGTTACCTGTTGCCAAGGCAGTTCCTGCGGCAGCAGAACCAGTAATATAACGGTTTTGTGAAAATGTTTCAACAAAGCTCGTCACGGGAAATTCAGTAAAGGACAGATGTCTGTTTCCCTGCAGATTCTCGTGGCTGGCTAACAGCGCTTGGGCTGCCGTAATATGCTGTATACCCATACCGTCACCAATGAAGTAAAAGACATACTTAGCCTGTTGATCGCTTGAAGAGGGTTTACAACCGCCTAGAATAATGGTTGAAAAGATTGCAACTGATGCGAGTAAAAATTTTGTTGTTCTCATCTTACCTTGTGTTTTTTTGAGGGGGAACATCTAAAAGAAGAAATAGTTTGCGAAATATACGAAAAAAGGCTGTGCTTTGCGGCACAGCCTTTTCACTATTGAATGGATTTTACGTTTATTCGGCTCTACGCGCAGAGTAATTAATTTTAAGCGCGCTGGCTTTACGTAACTCCTGTTTTACATCGGAAACAATACCCATACGGGTTTGCTCGTCTACCTTAAGCGATGTGGTAAGGAAAGCTCTATCAGCCTCACTTAGGGCTTCCCTTTCGGCAGAGATAAAGTCGCGAATGTCAACTAGGGTTTTGAAAGAGTCGTTAAGCTGTATCCTAGAGTCTGTTCCAAATAGCCCTTGGTACTGTCGTGCAGGTGGGCCTATGAAAATGTAGGATACCAATGACTTCTTCTCCAGCTTCACAACCTCGGTTGCTTCAGGAAGCCTTACACTAACCATCATCTCCGTTTCCCTCATGGTAGTACTTACCATGAAGAAGAATAGAAGCATAAAAACTATATCGGGAAGTGATGCTGTGTTGATTGCAGGGGTTTCTCCCCCTCCCTTTTTCTTAAGAACTGCCATTAGTTACGTCCTCCTATACTTTTTGGTTCTGCCTCGGAAATTCGCAAGGGGTAGATCTTTTGAATAGCTTTCTGCTCGCTCTCAGGAAGGTCGTCATAATCCTTCCCGAATTTTGTTCTCGCCAGTTCATTTCGAAGCTCGTTGTAGGCTGCCATCAACTCGTTCTGTACAAGCATATACATACGGTATGATGTGCCCCTATCGTTTTGCAATGAAATAACGCCTCTTGAAATGCCAACAGTGCCAAAGTATTCCACTTCGGTGAACTGCTTTTCAGGTAGATTTGGGTCGTCATTTGGATTGGCAATAAATTCCTTAGCCTTCTCCTTGAGCATATCTACTTCCATGGGCATCCCTCCCACCAAGAGACGGTCGCTCTTGTTAACCAGTACAGTAAGAATGTTCCTCTGCTTAACATCTTGCTCAACATCGGTGTTATCTTCAGGCATAGGAGGAAGCATTCTTGCCAACCCTGTGTCAACGTTCATGGTTGTGGTAACCAGAAAGAAGATTAGGAGCAGGAAAGCAATGTCAGCCAATGAGCTTCCATTTATTTCTGGTGTTTTTCTTGCCATGTGAATATTCTTTTAAAGGGTGAACATCAGGTTCACCCATATTTGCTTATCGATTAAAAATCCCTCGAACTCCTGTAAAAAGGAGCGCAAGAATAGCTGTGCCTAGTAGAATGTACGTGGCAATGATACCTGTGTCGGCAAGCCTAAGAACCGCAGGGTTGGAAAAATTTGGCTCCAACGCAGAAGTTGCAGTTACTATAGGTGTTGTATCTGCCAGCAGGTAAGCGGCTATAAATACTACTGCAAGAGCACCTAGGCTAATCAATACTTTTGCAATGTTCTTGGGGTTAAGGATGAAATGCACCAGAGGGAAAAGGACTGCTAAAACAGCCCCAACCAATAGGAGTACAATCGCCCAGTTAATGTAGGGTGTCGCAACTACGGTTTCCATTTCAGGCTCTGCTCCTGATATTCTCAAGAAGTAAATTAGAGCCACGATGATGGACGCTCCCATTATTACCCAAGAAATTATTTTTGTAATTAATGCTATTAATTTGTTGGACATGAGGTCTTATTTTTTAGCGTTATACTTCATAAGGATATCGATAAGAGAGATAGAAGCGTCTTCCATAGTGTTAACCAGGTTATCGATTTTTGACACAAGGTAGTTGTAGAATACCTGAAGAATGATAGCCACGATTAGACCGAATACAGTTGTAATAAGAGCCACCTTAATACCACCAGCCACAAGTGAAGGAGAAATATCACCAGCCACCTCAATAGCGTCGAAAGCAGCGATCATACCGATTACAGTACCCATGAAACCGAACATAGGGGCGATAGCGATGAAAAGGGCGATCCAAGTTAGGCCACTCTCAAGCTGTCCCATCTGCACTGAACCGTAGGTAACTACTGATTTTTCAACCACGTCAATTCCTTCCTCAGCACGGTCAAGGCCTTGGTAGAAAATGCTAGCCACTGGACCACGAGTATTACGGCAAACTTCTTTTGCTGCTTCAACACCACCATTCTTCATCGCCTCTTCAACGCTGGCTAAAAGTTTCTCGGTATTGGTGGTTGCAAGGTTAAGGTAAATAATCCTTTCGATGGCAAGGGCCAGACCAAGGATAAGTACTAATAGTACAATACCCATAAATTCAGGACCACCTTCAATGAATTTAGTTTTAAGCTGCTTGTGTAGAGTTACCTCTTGCTCAACAGCCTCAACTGGTACAACTGCTGGGGCTTCTTCCTCAATAGTATCGGTTTCAACCATTGTGGTATCAACAGATTCTACAGTTTCATCTTGAGCAAAAAGGGTAGTTGATGCTCCAAACATCAGCATTCCGGTAACTGCAATTAATGCAAATAGTTTTTTCATGGTTAGAGTTCGTTAAATTATTACAATCGGATTTATTTAAACAAAATTACATTACTTTTTAAAAAATGCAAGCGGAGAGAGTGGGATTCGAACCCACGATACCCTTGTGAGGTATACACACTTTCCAGGCGTGCGCCTTCGACCACTCGGCCATCTCTCCAGTAAACATTACTATTCGCAACGCCATTTTCAAGGGCGCAAAATACAAAAAAAAATTAAACCCACCATAGTTAGCAAGATATTTCACCACTAATTGATTCCTGAACCTTCACTCGAAGTTCTTTTGAAGTAATATCTTGCCCAAGGATAAACATCAGCTTAACCACAGCAGCCTCAATGGTGATATCGTTACCGCTTACCACACCTGCTTTCTTGAGGAGCAACCCGTTGTCGTACTTATCCATATCGACCCCTCCTGCCTTACATTGAGTTACGTTAAAGACCAAGATTCCTCTATCAACCGCCAATTTTACACGCTTAATAAACCAGCTGGCGCTTGGGCCATTACCAGAACCAAAAGTATGTAGAATAACTGCCCTTACCCCAGGGGTTGCAAATACCGAATCAACTGCCGCTGGCGTAATTCCAGGGAAAAGGGTGAGTATGGCCACGCTGGTGTTAAAGTGCTTATGCACTACCAGGTCGTACTTATGCGTTGGGTAGTATATATAGGCAAAGTTATAGTTAATACTAATACCTGCTTGAGCCAAAACGGGGTAGTTATCGGATCGGAAGGCATTGAAGTGCTCGGAGTTGTGCTTGGTTGTCCTGTTGCCCCTAAATAGTTGGTTCTCAAAAAATATGGTTACCTCGGGCACAAGTGGCTGCCCGTTGCTCGTGGCAGCTGCAACCTCAATTGCGCTAATTAGATTTTCCTTACCATCGGTACGTAGCTTACCAATGGGTAGCTGTGAGCCTGTAAAAACTACTGGTTTGCTAAGGTTCTCGAGCATAAAACTTAATGCCGATGCCGAGTACGACATGGTATCGGTTCCGTGGAGTACAACAAACCCATTGTACTTATGGTAATTCTCCTGTACAATTCCAGCCAACCTAACCCAAAAATCAGGGGTAATATCCGATGAGTCTACCAAGGGGTTAAACGAGATGGTATCGAGGTTAAACCCAAACTTACGCAGCTCGGGAACCTCGTTCAGTATTTGATTGAAGTTAAACGGGGCCAACGCTCCGGTTTCGGGGTTCTCCTTCATCCCAATGGTCCCCCCTGTGTAAATAATTAGTATCGATGTGCTGGATGTTGCCATATACTAGCCCAGTTCGAGTGAGAAAAGCTTTTTGGCGTTACGTGTTGTACGGGCAGCAAACTCATCGGTAGGGACATCCAGAAGTTCTGCAACTTTACTCACGATGTACTTCAGGTTTGCGCTTTCGTTTCGCTTTCCCCTTTGGGGTACTGGCGAGAGGTAGGGCGAATCTGTCTCAACAAGAATCCTGTCAACATCCATTCGCGTCACAACCTTATCAACCCCTCCGTGCTTATAGGTTACCACCCCACCTATGCCCACCATGAATCCACCATAATCGGCAATCTGCTGGTAGTCCTCAAGCGTTCCTGTGAAGCTGTGGAAAACACCGGTAAGGCTGGAATCGTTCTCCTGATCGATGATATCAAAAATCTCTTGAAACGACTGGCGGGCATGAATAATAATGGGTAACCTCAGCTGCTTGGCCAGCTTAACCTGATACCTGAATGCCTCGCGCTGCTGCTGAATAAATGTTTTATCCCAGTATAGATCTATTCCGATTTCGCCAATCGCAAAAAACTTTTGCCTAGCCAGATGAGCATCAACAACCCGGAGTTCCTCCTCAAAGTTATCCTTTACCGACGTGGGGTGTAGGCCCATACAGGGGAAGCAATAGCCTGGGAATTGCTGGGCAGTAGATAGTAAATCATCAACCGATTTGCTATCGATATTGGGCATAACCATCCCGCCAACTCCTTCGGCCTTAGCACGCTCAATGGTTTGGGCGCGGTCGTGATTAAATTCGCTTGCGAAGATGTGCGTATGCGTATCGATGAGCATTATGTGAACAGTTCCAATTATTGGCTACAAACTTAGCAAATGTTTACTTAATCGCTAATGGTTGTTTGTGGGTGATTTTGAGCTAGGCCCCTCAGGTACTAGTAGCCTTTGGCCAGGGCAAAAACCTTTCCTGGCCTACATTTTACAAGGCCAGCAAACTCTAGGTTAAGAAGAATTGACGATACTTTAGCCACAGGCATCCTTGTTTTAAAACATATAACATCGATGGACTCCTGCCCAAACTCCTTAATAATACCAAACACTTGCTTCTCCTCGGAGGTTAGCTCTGGAGCTAGCTGTAGCTGCTTTACCTCTGATTTTCTGGAGGATGATTCCCACCCCAGCTGGAACTCAATATCATCGGCCGATTCGATAAGCGCTGCTTTATTACTTTTAATTAAGAGGTTACACCCCTTTGAGTACTTGCCATCAACAGGGCCGGGAATAGCAAAAACCTCGCGGCTATACGATTGGGCGATATCGGCAGTGATAAGCGATCCGCCTGTTTCGGCACTTTCGATCACAATGGTGGCGTCGGCAAGGCCAGCAATAATCCTATTCCGTTTGATAAAGTTGTTACGGTCGAATGGGGTTTTGGATGGAAAGTCGGTAACCAGCGCACCCGCCTCATAAATATCTTTAGCGGTAGCTCGGTGTACAGCAGGGTACATGGTGTCGAGCCCATGCCCCAGAACAGCCACAGTTGGTGTTCCATTGCGTAGGGCGGCTTTATGTGCGCAAACATCCACTCCATAGGCCAATCCGCTCACCACAACGGGGTAATGCCCATTCTTCACCAAGCTATCGATTAGCTCATTGCATATCTCACGTCCATACTCAGTGATGCTCCGAGTTCCAACGACGCTAATCACTTTTGCATCATCTAAATTAAGATTATGCTTGCTTTTGCAGAAAAGGACAATGGGGCCATCCTCACATTGACGGAGGCGCTGAGGATAATCGGAATCGAGGTAAAAGTAAGTTTTGATACTATGCTTAACCACAAAGTCTACCTCGGCCTTCGCCCTATCGAGTATGGTTTGGTTAGCAATTTCGCTGGCTATAACAGGGCCTATCCCAGGCACCTTGGTAAGCGCCTTTTTACTCTGCTTGAATACTGCCTCTACCCCACCGCAGTAGGCAATTAACCGCTTAGCGTTGATACTGCCAATACGGGGTATCATGTCAATTCCTATTTGGTAAGCCAGCGTTTCAGCACTCATGGCAGGATATGCCTTTGGTTTATCGACCTAAAGAGGAACAAACTTGTTGAGGCTCTTGATGAGCTTGCTGCGCTCCGATTTGGTAAGCGCGCTAATGGGTATGGGCGGATACTTTACCATCTTTCCCTGATACTTTCGAAAAAGGACCATCTCCTCGCGAAGCTTTTTAAACTTATAACTAGTTTTAAATCCTGCAAAATCGCGCTTTGGAATTTCGTACGATATCTTATCGGACTTAAACAGGTTGAGCTGGTAAAATCGAAGGACTATCTTGTTCTCCTCATCGTTATACGAAATGAAGGCTGACGCGGTAAGCAGATGGTAAGTGTAGAAAACCACAAAAAACGACATAAAAAGAATGATGAAGGCCCAGCGGGGAATTCCGGTTAGCCCAACCAAAAAACGGTCGAACCCGGTAAAAAACAGCAATGCCACAAGCACTGCCGAAAGCACCGCCATGATTCGCTTCTGCATCTGAATCCTAATTGTTGTCTGCTCGTTATCAAACTTCATGTCGTCAGTGGATTATAATGGCTAACTACTAGCTTTTCTTCGCTTCAACTCCTGCTCAATCAGCGATAACTCCCTTCCTGTTTGCCCCTTAACCGAGGTGTTCTCCTGTGCTCGACGGATTAAGTAGGGCATAACCTCTCGAACTGGGCCATAGGGTATGTACTTGGTTACATTATAGCCAAGATGCCCAAGCATAAATGATATATTATCGCTCATTCCCAAGAGCTGGGAAAAAGTGATGCGCTTATCATCCTTACCAACATTCTCATCCTGCATGAGTTGGCAAAGCCTATTCACGCTCTCCTCATTGTGCGTTCCACAGAATATTGAGATGGTATCGAGATGATTAAATGCAAACTCTTGCGCATCGTTAAAGGCCTTGTCGGTATCCTCCTTGGTGGGGTGAATTGGCGATGGGTAGCCCATCCTCTGGGCGCGTTCGCGCTCTTTCTCCATATAGGCTCCCCTAACGAACTTCATCCCCAGCTTAAAGCCATTCTCCTTGGCATCGCGGTATGCCTCTTGTAAAAATGTAAGCCTATCGGTACGATACATCTGCAGGGTGTTATAAACGAACACCTGCTCCTTGTTAAACTCAGCCATCATATCGCGCACCACATCGTCCAACGCTTTTTGGTACCATGAGTCCTCGGCATCGATAAGAATTGGAGTATTAGCCTGTACCGAAGTGTGGCAAAGGGTGTGAACCCTTTGTTTGAACAAATCGAATTGTTCCGCCTCCTCTGGAGTTAGCGATATACCTTGGCTAACCTTTGTAAGAATATCAACATTAACAAGCCCTGTGGGCTTGAAAACCGAGAAGGTAATATTTGGATTATTGGCCGCATTGTGGATAGAGTTGAGAATTTCGGTATAGGCTTCCTCCTGTGATTTGAGCGTTCCCTTACCCTCAACGGAATAGTCGAGTATTGATTTTACTCCAAATTGTGCCAGGGTATTTACCGTGGGGATGCTCTCGGAAAGGGTTTCGCCCCCCACGAAATGGCTAAAAATGGTTGGCTTAACAAGCCACGCTATGGGAAACCGAATCGCGAGGGCAACCTTAAGTAATACATTGCCAAGGTTTACCAGCCTTGGTAGGGCAATGGTTTTGAATAGAAAATGTGCCTTACGAAGCTCCTTGTTATTACGCCAGGCAAAGGCAATCTCGGTGTTGTTGAATATGTGCATTGGGTAAAATCCGTTAAGGTTAAATACAATGAAAAAAACCATCCAAAGATGATAAAATGAGTAGATAAAAGCAAGACTTTTGATTGCTAAACAACAAATTGCTGTAAAGGTTGGTGGGGTTACAGCCAAAGAAATAAGGGGAAGCAAGGCCTCCCCTTTCCATATACATAGGGTTATAATCCTTAGCCGCCTAGCTAAACTACCTGTATTCCCACTTTTTTAAGATCGTCCCAAAAGCTAGGATAAGATTTGGATACCACCCGGGGATTTTCCAGTGAAATCGTACACCCCTTGGCCACCAAACCTGCAAGTGCCATGGTTACGCGATGATCGTTGAGAGGTTTAAACTCAACCGTTGCACCCTTTGGAAATGCTGTTTTACCATCAAATGTGAGGGTCTCAAATTCGCCCCTCTTCTCCACTTTAAGCTTAGCTCCTACCCGCCCAAACTGAGACTGAAGTGCCATAAGCCTTTGGCTCTCCATACAATTCATCACCTCTACCCCAGCAAACCGGAAGGGCATTTGCAAAGCTACGCAGGTAGCCACCATGGTGGGCAAAAGGTGAGGGTTATTGGTGAAATCGTACTCAAGGAAATCTAGCTTACGCTGAGTTTTTGTAAGCACAACGCCATTCGGGGTTGGGGTTGTTTTAACCCCTAGCGGTTCAAAGAGTTCCTTTACAATGGCATCACTCTGAACACTTTCGGGATTTAACCCATCGATAGTGAGCTCTACTTTTGACGAGATGGCGGCCATTTGATACCAATAGCTTGCCGAGAGCCAATCGGCCTCAACGGTCATTGCCGACTCATCGTGCAGGTCGTTCTCAATAAGTATCTCATCCTTATTCCAATTACTATTTATTCCGAGGTATCGTAGTAATCTGAGGGTTTGCTGTATGTATGGGGAGCTAACCACGAGGTTTCTAAACTCAACCACATCATCGGATGATAGGGTGGGCGACAGCAACAATGAAGTAGTGATGAACTGGCTACAGATAGCTGCATCGACACGAATTATATTGCCCTTGATAGCCTTCCCGATGATTTTAAGCGGGGGAAATCCCTCTCGCTCAATGTACTTAACATTAATGCCCTGCTTTTGCAGCATATCAATCACATCGCCCACCGGACGCTTGCGCATCTCGGCCGATCCGGTAACGATCCAGTCGCCCTTAAAGTAGCTAAGGAATGCCCTCAACAGCCTTATGGCCTTGGCGGGATCGCCAGCTTCGAGGGGCACCTCACCCTTACGAATCTCCTCGGCGAACACTTTGGCAGCATCCTTCTCGGAAATGGATTTTATATCGAACTTTGCATTCTTGAGCGCCCTAATTACAATATCCCTATTGCTAATTCTTTTAGAGGGCGAAAGTGATATGTTACCGAATAGCTCGCTATCCGGTTTAGATACAGTATAAACTTGCATGATTAAAAAATTATGTTTGTCCCAACAACCACCAAATTTATTAATAATAAAACTCAAAATGCCTAATATTATGGGATTATTTTTTAATGGTTCATGCTTATGACGCTAGGAATGTTGAAGTTAAACAAAATATGCGGAAGTTCAAATATAGATTATTCGAGATATGCCATTTGTAACGCTTTTGTGATGAGGCATTCCCTAACTAAACCAAAAGGCAAATACAACGGATGGGGGGGTTAACCAGTTTGGGGGTACGGAGCAGTGACTTCATCATTTTGCATTGACCATCCCTGCGACCGTTGTCTATTCGTGTAATACATCCAGCCTATATTGGTTACACCCCTTGTTACCTGCTGGGCATTCAGCTGTCATGAGGTTTTCTACCGTCAGAAGGTTGTTGCAGGCATACTCTTTGCTTGGCTTAGGATTGTGCGGTAGCAATGGGGAACAAGCAATGTGTATTGCTGCGAAGCGAAGGGTTTCAACTAGTTTTTATTCAATGATTTAAATGGTTCCGTTATTCTTTCGAGAAAACTTGTTTTTCCTGCAAAAATCTCTGCATTTAGTTCAATTTTACCACTTATCTTGAATTCAGAACCATTTTCTTTTAGGATTTCGTTTGGCAATAATATTTTTGAAAAATAATATCCGCCTGAACTTGAAATATCGATTACATTAGGAGCTGAAATAATTTCTGTAACGATTTTTTTATTGTAGAGGTATGGTATATTATCAAAACTCAAAATCACACTTTGACCAAGCTTAATCTTATTTATCTCATTTGCCGGAATTTTAATAATTACAGCTATACTATCGCTATTTTGCTCAAGGTATGCTGTTGTTTTTATAGTATAATCAAATTTAATAAGGTAGGATGCTAAAAGGAAAATAATAATTATAATTGACATTATTGCAATACCCACACGCACAATTATTGGTGGTATTTGCCCAATTATGCTCCTAGCCTTTTCGCTTCTTAATTCAATGTTATCAGTTCCCCTAACCATATTAATATCCAAGGTCTAATTGATTTTTAACAAGTTGAAAATATGCCCCCCTTTTTTCAGCTAATTCTTGATGATTGCCAATTTCTGCAACTTTTCCATCAGCCAATACCACAATTTGGTCAGCATTTTTTACAGTACTTAAACGGTGTGCAACTATAACCACTGTTTTCCCTTGGTAAAATTCCTGAAGGTTCTCAACAATTACACGTTCATTGTTAGCATCTAGGGCATTTGTAGCTTCGTCAAAAAAAAGAAAATAAGGGTTACGATACACAGCACGAGCAATCAGCAATCGCTGACGTTGACCGTGGCTCAACCCCTGACCCTCTTGACCAATCATTGTGTTAAATTTAAGAGGTAGCCCCATAACAGTATCGTAAATATTGGCCATCTTTGAGGCCATAACTAATCTTTTTTTGTCAATTTCGCCATCAGCGGTAGCAATATTTCTGGCAATAGATTCTGAGAATATGAACCCATCCTGCATAACCGCACCACATTGCTCCCTCCACCAGGTTGAGTTTATTGCTGCTAAGTTGTTATCGTTAATATAGATTGAACCCTCTGAGGGTGAGTAATAACTTAAAATTAACTTGAGTAATGTGGTTTTACCGCTACCGCTGTACCCTACAATTGCAGTAACTTTTCCCTGAGGTATACTAATATTTACCCCATCGAGCACTTTAGGAGACGTTGGACCATCATATCGGAATGAAAGGTTATGAATATCTATACTGCCTCCCGAAAAATTTGTGATAACACTTTGAGAAGGATGTACTTCTTCTTCCTTTATATGAATTTCGTTAATGCGGTCTAAGCTGATTTTAACGTCTTGCAAATCAAGAGTGAAGTGAACAGCCTGTTCAATTGGTAGTGCCAATTGACCAATAATGTATTGGGTGGCTAACATCATACCTAACGTCATTTCACCACTAATAACTGCGGTAGCGGCCATAATGGTGATAATCATATTTTTACCCTCGTTAATGAGTATGTTTCCAGCCTCACGTCGCTGCTCTAACTTCAATGCCTCTGTGTGCAACTCCAGTAAGTCAACCTGAATGTCCTCCCACTCGTAGCGCTTCCTGTTTGTGCAACCCTGCAGTTTAATCTCTTGCATTCCTGCAATGAGTTGATATGTAGTGGATTGGTTTTGCGAACGACGGTTAAAGAATTTATAATCCAGCAGCCTGCGTTGTTTCAGGAAAATAGTCACCCAACCAGCATATATAATACTGCCCAATAAGAAAATAGCAAAAATCTTTACACTGTAATAAAGGAGCACTGCGCCGAAGGTGATTAGTGAAAAAAAGGAGAATACTGTTTGTAATGAGCGAGAGGTAATAAAGAGTTCCACACGTTCATGATCAGCCATGCGCTGCAGAATATCGCCTGAACGTCTGGTGTCGAAGTATCCCATTGGAAGTTTTAAAAGTTTTATAAGAAAATCTGACACAAGCGATAAATTAATACGCACGCTTACATGCAACAGAAGCCAACGACGGATATAATCAATTACAGTACGACTAATAATGAGCATGGCTTGTGCCAACAGCACCACGTAAATAAATGAAAGATTACGATTGCCAATACCAATATCCACAATTGCTTGAGTAAGAAATGGGAAAATCAGTTGTAGCAGAGAACCGAAAAGAAGACCTAGTGCCATTTGCGCAAAGTATGACCTATAGCGACGAAAATATGATAGCAACATACCTAAGCCTCGGCGAACTGGCTCATCGTTTTTTTGCTCAAAAAATTTTCTTGTAGGTTCTAGAAGCAATACCAGCCCCTTTTCCTGACCTTCATTTACAGTATTTGCCCAGTGTTGCCTAACTTCCTCTTCGGTAAATGTTGCGTTACCAAAGGCAGGGTCGGCAATGTGGAATAAAGGATTTCCCTTAGAAAACCAGCGATGAGATACTCTGTGCAACACAACAAAATGCTGATGATTCCAATGAAGGATGCAAGGTAAGGGCCTTTTCTCAAGCAGAGTGGACAAAGGTATTCGTCCTCCTACTGTCCGAAACCCTAGCTGCTCTGCAGCGTGGCTAATGGATAACATTGATACGCCAATACGAGTAGTGTGGCAAAGTTCTCTAATGGTGTCCTGCGTTAGTTTTAAACCATAGTGTGCTGATATCATGGTTAAGCAAGCAGCACCACAATCCATTGAGTCATGCTGTAGTTGGATGGGAAATCGTTTCAACATTTTGCTGTACTTTCTTATTTCTTATCACTTTCAAAGAAAGTATTTACCTTCTCCATTCTATGTTGCTTACCTTTGTTGAAAAGGTAAGTTAAGCGGAAAGCCAAACCATATGTGTCACGTTTAAAACTTCCAACCTCTAATGCATCGTCATTAAAAATATAAGTAATTTCTTCTGAGGTTACCAAACCACGCATGGCAACATATAAAAAGAGATTTTGTTTCGGGAATCGCTTCATTACATATACTGCATCTAATGAATAGTTAGGTTCTGCATAGCCCTCTGGGCTCAACATTTTTCCG
>Ga0265295_1001034_pt1 | contig 51681 bp, 40 predicted proteins | sample Munlansysbiofilm_FD_192503 | JGI IMG/M metagenome (GOLD analysis project Ga0265295, IMG submission 192503) | Leachate microbial communities from a municipal landfill in Southern Ontario, Canada - Methane capture system biofilm | ecosystem: Engineered > Solid waste > Landfill > Unclassified ... | reverse complement strand
AGATATCCAAATCTGCAATTCCGCTCACCGAAATCTGCAAATGCCAAAACATATAGCACTTAGACAGAAATTGCCCAATTTGCAGGGTTTGGTGATCACAACAATGAAATCTGTTGAATCAATGACCATTTGCTTCCTGAAAATGCTTTTCGGATATTCTGTTCTTTCATATACTTATCTATTATGTCCATTGATCTCCAGTTGTTAATTTGAGTGACTCTTTATAGAGATCCCATATCTACAACTTTATTAAACATAGATGTATATGTGAATAGATCATGAAATCGCTTGACAAGCTCAAGCTTTATTTACTAATTGCTACAGCTAAATATTATTTATTCAGTTGTCGAGTTTACTTCGTAGCGATAAATTGTCTAAAGCTTTATACACAAGGAGATATTATGAATAAAGCGGTGTTAACATTGGCATTGGTATTCTTATCATTAGGATATTTGTGGGCTGGCTCCTTTGAATGGGGAATTAAATATGGAATAGGTTCTTCCTCGATTCATGGAAACGACAAAGATTACGAATTGGCTTACGACATTTTTCAAGATGAAGCAGGCACGACAGATTTAGGATATCTACGAGTCCGCTCAAACAAGAGCAAGGCTGGCTTTTCTCAGAATGCAGGTATCTATGCCTCAGCAAGGATTTTTAAGAAAATAGATTCTATCAAGCTAAATAGCGAAATAATATGGCACCGCTATAACTTTATTTCCGAGTATGAGAATTCACCTATTCAAACCAATAATGTAATATTAGCGCAAAGCTTTGGAGATTCACTTAGCGGAAACATACAAACAACTGCGGATTATATAAGTCTGCCTGTTTTTATTAGCTTTAATCAGGAACTATCGGAAGAGGCAAAACAAAAGCAATATCAAGGAGCATTTATTTATGGAGGTCCTTCATTTTCGTTGCTGCTTGGAAACGAAAGCAAAAAAGAAGGGGGCATTTCGGCAATGGATTATCAGGTAAAAAAAATAGTGATGGATTCATTTAGTGATGCGGATCCTCTTTCAAATTACAGTTATAAAAGTCAGGTAAGTGGTTTTGATGAGCTAATACAGTTTAAAACAGATATTGTATTTGGAGTAGGCTTTGGGTTAAAGGATCTGTTTAAATTTGGCTTCGGCAAAGATGAATTCAATTTTGATCTTCGTTTTACTATGGGCTTAAACGAACTTGGCGACACCGGTAAAAGAGATGCAGTAACACTCCGTTCAATAATGTTTAGCATTGGGAGCAAGTTATGAAGCAAGAACTTAATACGCACAATTCAATTCTTACCATTCTACATATTTTGTTACTTAGTCTATGTGCTTTTTTGATGATGTCTTGTAGCGACACCAGCCCATCCTGGGACAATGAACCGTTGGAAGCACCCCAGTTTAGTCCTTCTGGGGGCGTATTCAATAATGATATCGAAGTTCTTATCTACAGTAAAAGTTATGGTGCGACTATCCATTATACTATGGATGGGAGTGAACCCAATACGGAATCGAGCGTATATAGCGGTCTTATTCAGGTTAATACCGATACTACAATTAAAGCAAGAGCATATAAGGATGGTTGTATGCCCAGCACCATATCTACGGCAGATTTCGTATTTGACCGAGAGACGGTGATGCCAGTTGAGATATCGCCGATTGAGGAATATTTCTATAATCCGGTGTTAGTTACAATGTCTTGCCCCACCAGTGAAGCAGAAATTTACTATACTACTGATGGAACTAGTCCAGACCAGAATTCATTAAGATATGAGGGACCTTTTGAGGTGGAAACTAGATGCGTAGTAAAAGCAAAAGCCTATGCAGAAAACATGATCTCCAGCCTCGTAACTACGGCTTTCTACGATTTGGCTGCACATGATCCCGTTTTTAGTGTGGAGCCCGGCATTTACTCTGATGCACAAATTGTTTCTTTGAGTTGCGAAACGATAGAGGCAGATATCCGTTATACTACAGATGGCAGTGAACCAGATGAAACATCTATGCTTTACACCGATCCCATCGAAATAGCAGTTAATACCATTATTAAAGCTCGCAGCTTTTATAGTAATTGGATTCCAAGCAGCATTGTATCTGGCTTTTACATTATCAACCTCGCTAATCAAATGGAGTTTATTCCGGCTGGTTCATTTAACAATGGTACGGCAAACGTGAATTTATCTGCATTCTATATTGGTAAAAGAGAGATCACGGAACTGGAATGGGTATATGTCATGCTGGATATGGATGAAATACGACCGGATATGCCAATCACAGAAATAAACTGGAATTCTGCGGTTGAATACTGCAATAGGCGAAGCATAATAGAGGGATATGAACCATGTTACGAATACTCAGGTTATGGCGTTAATCCGAATAATTGGCCCAATATACTAGATCATCAACAAATAACGTGCAATTGGAATGCAAACGGTTATCGAATGCCCACGGAAATGGAATGGATGTATGCAGCAAGAGGGGGGCATTTGAGCAATGATTACATCTATAGCGGATCGGATAACATCGACTTAGTAGCTTGGTATAGCGGCAGTGCTATAACCGAACCACAATTTGTGGGCACAAAAGAGCCAAATGAACTTGGATTATACGATATGAGCGGCAATGTATGGGAGTTTTGTTGGGATTTTTATATTCATGAATATACCAATACGCAATCTACTGATCCCGTAGGACCAAGCAGCGGGCAATATAGAGTATTAAGAGGCGGAAGTTTTAGCACTGATGCTACAAATTGCACTGTATCCAGAAGGTTTTCTACTCCGGCAAATCTCACAGCTGATGCCCATGGCTTAAGAGTTGCAAGAAAGTACTAAGCTGCCTATTGAGTAATCGAATTAATCAGGCAATACTAGAATATTTGCTCTTAGTGAGGGTGTATGGTGCTTATAATGGATAATGATTAGTATATAAATAGTAGATATCTTTCACTATTGGATTTTTTTAGCTTGCCAAATTGCTGCCTTTCAAAACAGTGGCAAAAACATAAGGGAGAATATCATGACAAAGAAAGATAATTGCCTCAACAATGAGGATGAAGTAAAGAATTGCAACTGTGAAGGCGATAGTTGTGAGTGTGAAGAATCCTGTGACGCAGAATCTAACATCATAACCTTGGATATGGAAGATGGAAGCCAAAAAGACTTTATGGTGTTGGACATAGTAAATCACGAAGGTGCAAACTACGTTGCCTTAGCTGAAGTAGGAGCAATGGAATATGACATACTCCGCTTTGAAGAAGCTGAAGAAGAATTGGAACTTAGCATTATAGAAGATGACGATGAATACAACAAAATTGCTGAGTTGTTTACAGAGCGTTTTAACTCTATGCAGGAACTTGAAGAAGAATAAACTATATAATACTGAAAAAGCCGTTCTTATGGTATAAGAACGGTTTTTTTTAGCGACAAAGAAAACAATAGTTTAATCAAGCACCGGTAGAAATGTTCCAATGAGTCCGGCAATTAAGAGTAATCCAGCTGGAGCCAAATAAAGCCAAGCATTAAGTTTAACCCTACGATCGCTTTCGCCCAAACAGATTTTTAAGCCAATGTTAAAAATACCCCACGAGATTACAGCCAACAAAAGCATTAGCAGTGAAAAATACAGATAATGTCCCTTACTAATTAAAACAGCCGCTATCATGAACTTACTGGTAAATAGCGGAGATGGAGGTAAGCCGATAATCAGGGCTGAGGCAATTAACCAGAGCCAAGCGCTGCCTTTATTTATTCTGAGTAGAGAACCTAAGTTTTCGAAATTTTTGTCTTGATAGATGCTTAAAGCATTCCCAGCAATTAGGAAGAAAGCAGCTTTTACAAATGAGTGCCCTAATATATGCAGATACCCGGCTGCGTAAGCTGAAGTACCCAAGCCAAATGCAATCATAATTAATCCCATATTCTCGATGGATGAATAGGCCAGCATACGCTTAAAATCTTTGGTTTTTAAGATAAATACAGTAGCGATAAAAACAGAAAGAAATCCCATGAACAAGTATAAGTTTTGGGCTACATATCCTAGTCCACTATACTGCATCAGTTTATCCATTCTCAGAATGGGAATAAGGGCTATATTTAGTAATGCCCCAGAAAGAAGGGCAGAAATGGGAGCAGGTGCTTCGGAATGTGCGTCGGGTAGCCAAAAATGAAGGGGGGCTAATCCCATTTTGGTACCAAAGCCAATTAGTATAAAGACAAATGAAATCTTCAGCCATAATGGAGATATACTCGCATAATCAATGTTTGCGATATTCAAAGTAGCATTAGAGGGTTGAGCTATTACCAATAAAAGGATTCCAGCAAAAGCTAAGGCAATTCCCACGCTACAGATGAATAAATATTTCCAAGCAGCCTCTAAAGAACTCTTTTTATTAGAATAGCTTATCAACAAAGCCGAAGAAATGGTGGTTGCTTCTACAAATATCCAGATTAAGCCCATATCCTTCGCCATCGTGGCACCGTCCATAGCCATAACAAAAATCATCAAAAAGATGCTGTGGATACGATAATCTCTTATGGAGATTTTCTCTTTCTGTCCGATGCGATAGAAGGCTATTGCAGAGTACAGAACCGAGAGGATCAGATACATGAAGAGCCCCAGATCGTCCATCTCAAGCACACTTCCCCTTTGTACAAAAGCCTGTATTCCAAGTCCGCTATGTAATAGAGCATGGAGTAAAACTAAAAGATCGCATCTGCGCCGGGAAGCCACAAAAGCGCAAAACACAATTGCCAAAAGGGGATATCCCACAAGAAGAATTGAGCCCATTATTCTTCTCTCAGGGTTTGGGGACTATCTGCATCATTAAAAGTTGAACGGATCCGTTTGATAAATAGAACCGCGATAAGAACGGATAACATAATGTCCAAAGATACACCTAAACTTACAATGTAGGGAAGATGAGTACCAGCAGAAAGCGAAAGTAAAAAGATACCGTTTTCCATAATTAAATAGCCCATTAAATGTGTGATAAGCTTTTTATTGGCGATAATGATAAATATGCCTTTGAGTATTGTAGCGAAAGCTATACCAAACTCCAACGGGAAGACTTTTAGCGACCATACTGGAGCTGATGCTGCCAGTACGAAACTAAAGACATAAATCAAACTCATTAGAGCAAGGGAAAAAAAGTTTGAAACAGATGCTTCCACTTCTCTTCGAATCTGGTTGTGTTTAATGGTGTCATCAATAAACCATGGTATTAGAATTGCCTTGAAGATGAGTGTTTCTAAAGCAATTAGACTAAAGCTCAACCAGTTGAGTTGAGTAGTTTTAAGTAGTGTGATGCAAAAAAGGATTACACCTTGAATAACCAAGATTTTAATAACCGTGCCCAGCATATTGGTAACTGAAGCCCAAAGTAAGCTAAATCCAAATATTACAATCAGAATTTCCAGCATTACCATGCTCCCATATTTTTGGCGATCAAAGCGGCAAGGGTGAGCAGGGCTATGCTAAGTGGCACTAGTACAAGCTCTAAGTTACGGTTCATCCTAAATCGGGCCACAAGAGACTCTAACATGCCCACCAAAACATAAATGAGTATTAGAAGAATCAGATACCACAAGATAGAACTTCCCACAGGTAAGATCAAATGGCATATAAGCGATGAATAGATGAACATTTTTAAGGCAGATGTGTAGTTGATAAGAGCAAGATTAAATCCACTGAAATCTAAAACCATTACTTCATGAATCATTGTTAGTTCAAGATGGGTGGCAGGATCGTCAAAGGGTACACGCGCACTTTCTACTAATAGCATAATAAACAAAGCAACCGCAATAAACAGCCCAGCAAAAACATCCCAGATATTTAGATATAGTATGCCTTGTTGAGCAAAGATCTGTGCCATACTGCCGGATCCTACACTAAAGATAAGGGTTGCCATTATTAGAAAAAAAGCCGGTTCTAAAAACGCTGTAAAGCTCAATTCTCGGCTAGTTCCCATGCCCTGAAAACTGCTGCCACAATCCATTGCAGCCAAAGCCATCACGCCCTTAGCCAAGCTAAGAAGAAATACAAATAGAACAAAATCTCCTACAAAACCTAATAAAGTGTGTGTAGAAACAAAGGGGACAAACAAGGAGGCAACAAGTGTGCAGACCAAAGCTAGCGAAGGTGCAATTTTACTGATGAAAGTTGAGTGTTCACTCAGGATTTCATCTTTCCGTAAAAGCTTAACAAAATCTCGGATGCTCTGCAATACAGGTTTTCCTTTGCGCCCAACCATTATCGCTTTCACTTTGGGGATAATTCCTATAAACAACAGGGGGAAGACTAAGATAAATACCAAGTTTATCATTTAAAACCCACAACCCAGATCAAAGCAAACACTAAAAAGGCTAAACCCCAAGCAATATAGCTATTAGTTTTGCCATTATGGATTCTATTGAAAAGGGCAAAAAAACGAGTGATTACTTTAGTGGCTGGTTTTACAATAAAGTCCCAAAGTGCATCAGGGTGTTCTTCATGATACTCGATATTAGTGGGGAATGCACTTTGTGCTTTTACATGAGTACATTTTTTGTATGTAATTGGTTTTAAGAAATAGGCTAAAGGCTGGATATAGGTAAGGGAGCTGGATTGCATGCGGGGATTTACCTTTGGGTAAGCGCAAGCCCAGGTAGAACCAATTTTTTCTTTTATGCATAATCTGCGGATCACTAATAGCAGGGCGCTTAAAAGAATTATAATCAAATACACATACGTAATCTTCAAACTTAGGCTTTGTAACAAAGCAAACTGCTGCATGTCCAAATCGAACCACCGTAGCAGAGGTTTTACGAATCGCAAGGCAATATTGGGAAATATTCCAGTAATTAAAATTGCTAGAGTTAGAAAAAACACGGGTAAGCGATTGCCTAATTTCTGTTCCTTGGCAGATTTAGATAATGAACTGCGGGGAGCTCCTAAAAAAAGGATAGCATAGATGCGCAAGAACGCTATCATGCCCAATGCACCAATAAATGCAAGACATATCAAGATAAGAAGACTGGGCAAGATATAAGTAATAAGAGCTGCATCGGGCGTTTCGAACACTGCTTTAAAAATTGTGAACTCACTGATGAAACCATTAGTCATTGGTAATGCAGAAATTGCCATAATTCCTGCTAATGCCATAAGTGCAGTATATGGCATCCGTTTTGCTAAAGCGCCCATTTCGTCAATATCTAAAGAGGCTGTTGCTAGAAATATGTTACCGGAGGTATAAAAGAGATGGGCCTTAAAAATGGAATGGAAAAATAAATGCAAAAATACACCGGTAAAACCCAATAAAGCCATGGCTGGCATATGTGCATGTATGCCTAACAACCCTGCGCACAATCCCATTCCAGCAATTCCAACGTTTTCCACCGAAGAAAATGCCAAGGCTCGCTTAAGATTGCGTTCAAATAGTAAATGACTTACTGCCCAAAAAGCTGATACACAAAATATTAGGGTCATAGCCGCAATTTCTCTTAAGCTAAAACGATTAAGGCTGGTTATTAGCAGAATCCCGTAGAAACCTGTTTTAATAAGCATTGAACTCATGATGCCAGAAACATGAGAAGGGGCAACCGGATGAGCCTGAGCTAACCATGAAGCAAAGGGGAAAACACCGGCTTTAAAGGCAAAACCGATAAGAATTAAATACATGGGGATGGGATTCATGTCTTCAAATCCACTAAAATCGAAGGTGCCGGAGCTTAAATATGTCAAAACAAATCCAGCAATCAGAAACGCTGCCCCAATTTGCATAGTGATAAGATAGTTTAGTCCTGCTTGAATGTTTTCTTTTTTAGAATTCAAAACACAAAAAAAAGAAGAAAGACTCATCAGCTCCCAAAACATAAGAAAGACTAAACTGTGGCGTATCCACAATACGCAGTGCATACTAATCCCCATTAATCCTAGCCAGAATAAATGAGAGCATAAATCTTTGGTGGGATGTTCTTTTAGATAATAATGCCCATAGAACATTCCTAATGGTAACCCTAAAGAGAATATCACGCCAAAGAATGCAGAAAGCTTATTAAGCGCAATATTTACAATCCCTACTGGAGGAGACATTGTGATAATAAACTCCTGCAACGAACGAGAATATAAAACTTCCATATACTCGAATGCTAAAAAAGCTGAACCCAAAACCCACAGAATCACAAAATAGCCAGACCGTTTCCATAAAGCCGGGATGATAGTTAAGATCAGAAGCAGAATTCCAATACTCATGAAATCCCCATTATGGTTGTAATAGCGTAGATTATGCTTAAAGGGTGGGCTGGGCATCCAGGTATATATAAGCATGCTTCCCAATGTTTGAGAAAGGCTCTATCTATTGCAGCAGATTCTGCGAACAATCCACCACTGATGGCACAGGTACCACAAAGAATAAGATATTTGGGATCGGTTATGGCTTGCCAAGTTTCCGTTAAGGCTTCCGTCATATTAGCTGTGATTGGTCCGGTTAAAATTAGAGCGTCTGCATGTCGCGGGGAAGCAACTATCTCAACTCCGTAACGGCTTATATCAAAATTGACATTGTTCGAAGCAGATAGTTCCATCTCACATGCGTTGCACCCTCCCGCAGAAACATTGCGTAGAGCAAGAGAATGATGGAATCTACGCGGTAACCGGAAATCAATCTTCGAAAGCTCCAACTCTCCAGGAGCAATAATTAGTTTATCTCTGGTATCCGCAGCTATTTTGAAATCATTGCTAAAGCTTATCATTTCGGGATGTTCTCGGCTGCACAAACCGCAAAATGTACATTTACCTAAATCCAATCCTTGCTCAGAAAAGGCATGAACAGGACAGATATCGTTTAAACAATACAGATCTGCACTTTTAGCCAATATTGGCATGCCGGGGAAGGCTGGATGAATATCTGCCTTAAGGGGATTGGCTATTGCTTGATAACCATGGGTTAAGCGGGATTTTAATAGATCAAGCATCTAAAGATCACTCCCACAATAAGACAAATCGAAGCTTTTATTGCAAAGCGGAAAATCTGAGATTTGCTCTCCGACAACCGATAAAGATAGTGCCTGCCAGTTTACGAAAGAAGGATCTATTACTTTATACCACAATGCGCTATACTCATCTTTACTTTTTGCTATGTGAACTATTCTGCCACGAGCACTTTCAATAATGGAAATAGCAATCTTACCGGGCTCAAGTTTTGAGGGTGGTTCCAACAATGGAGCGTGAGGTTTAATTGTTGGTAGCAAAGCAAGAATAATTTGCAAGGATTGCATAATTTCCAAATATCTTAGGTGAGCTCGTGCATAGACGTCTCCACTGATTTCAGTTTGCACAAGAAAGCCAGGATATTGCCAATCAGGATAATCTGTTCTTGCATCAACAGGCACACCGCTTGCTTTGGCGCTAATCCCCGTGAAACCAAATCGCAAAGCATCATTTGTGTGTAGTTTTCCCGTGTCGTCAAATCTGGACAGTAAGCTTGTTGTAGAAAACAAGGCTTCGGAGGTGTTTTGAATATGTCTTGTATATTTTTCAAACTCAGAGCTTAACCTTGTTATTTGGTCTGAGTTCAATCCGTAATTAACCCCTCCCGGGCAGAGTGCTCGCTTACCAAAACGGCTTCCACAGATGCTCAGAGTAGAATTGATCACAAAGGTTCGTATAGCGGCAAAGATGTTTTGTCCCATTATATAGGCAACATCTCCCGCCAAAGAGCTAAGTGTGGAAAGGTGCATTGCAACACGTTCCATCTCTAAAAGTAAAATGCGGATATCTTGAGCTTGAGATTGTGTATTTGAAAGACTTTCAACTATCTGACAATAGGCAGTTCCATGACCTATCACAGTATCACCGGCGATACACTCAGCAAGGGACATTTTATGAGCCAAGTTACCTTTGCAAAGTAATTGAGACATGCCACGATATTGGTATCCAAGTTGAATCTCTAAGTGCTCAATAATCTCTCCTCGCATAAGAAAACGAAAATGACCGGGTTCAATTACTCCTGCGTGCACAGGACCGACTCCTACTTCGTGAATAAGTTTAGATTTACTTCGTAAGAAAGGATAGTCTTCGATCTCTTGTGAGCTTTGATGATTGTGCCTCACATTTTTTAACCAAGGGTGATTAATTGGTACAATGCCATATTGTTGATGCAGTTCACGTTCAAATGTGTTGAAGCATGGGAATTCAACGCTTAAAGAAGGGTAGTGAAAGGGATTGGGAAACTGACAACAGAGCAACCTTAGATCTCCATTTTTCCCCATCAGAGAGTAGAGCAATTTTTCATCTGTGCCAAAAAAAGCAAGTGGCATAAATCCACACAAAAGCATTTCGCGGATATCGGATAAAAAAATATCCAGCTTTTGAGGCTCAATATCTTCTTTGGAATAACGAACGATCATTAAGAATTAGCGCAATAATTTCGAGAATTTAAGCTCCCAAAGAACCAATCATTCCGCTCATCATACCCATCATGGCACTAAAGAAAAGCACCCAAATGATAACAGCGATTCCCATAAAGATTAGCTGAGCTATGGCCCAATTCTTTCGGTTGGGATTGTCATAGGCACTAGTTGCCCACACTATTAGCATAACTATGTTCACAATTGGGATAATCATCACCAGCATAGTAATGACCCACTGACTGATGCTCATTACTGGAGCCGAGTGATTACTATATGCAAAATCACGTTGTTCTTGTTCCAAGGTTTCCTCCATAATATATTTTACCCAAGTAAACAAGATGGGCGAATAATGTCAAGTTAAACAAAAGCATTGACACCTATCAAGGGCTGAAAATCATTGATCATCACCATCGAAAAATGCATAAATTAGAGATAAATACACGAGGATGAACATGAAAGAATACTCAATGAAGAAATTACGAAACCTGATGTTGGTTGGCGCTAGCGGTGCCGGAAAGACTACTTTGGCAGAACAAATTTTTCATCAAACAAAAAGCACGAATAGACTGGGTAAGATTGACGAAGGCAATACTGTATTGGATTTTGATCCCGAAGAAATTGCCAAAAAGATATCCTTAGGCCTTTCTATAGGTTATGTGAATTATAAAGATCACAAAATAAACATTCTTGACGCTCCTGGTTATCCAGATTTTGTGGGCGATACAGTAGTAGCCTTGCCGGCGGTTGAAAATGCCGTGATAGTTGCAAATGCTGCTGGCGGTTTTGAAGTGGGCTTAGAGCTTGCCATTGAACAACTGGAAGGCAAAAAGAAGGGTAGAATAATTCTGGTGAACAGGATGGATAACGAACATGCTGATTTTGAAAAAACTTTAGAAGCAATACATGAAAATACCGGGATTAATCCTATCAAAGTTCATTTTCCCATAGGTAAAGAAGGCTCTTTTGAAGGAGTTGTTGATGTTATTCGCCAAAAAGCTATAACTGCTTCCGGAGAAGCTGAAGTTCCAGATAATCTAAAAGACTTTTTGGAAGAAGCCAGATTACAATTGATGGAAGCAGTAGCGGAAACGGATGAAGACTTGCTAAATGAGTTTTTGGAAAACATGGAATTATCGCATGATAGCCTAACAAATGGTCTTAAGAAAGCCATTGCCAGTGGTGATATATGTCCAGCTTTTGCTTGCTCTGCAGGCACGGGTGTAGGCGTGTTGCCATTTTTACAAGGCATAGTAGATTATTTACCTTCCCCTGCAGATTGCAACACCATTGAACTTGTGGAGGGTGAAGATAAAAAAGAATTTGTATGTAGTTCAGATGGAGAATTACTAGGTTATATTTTCAAGCTTTATGCCGATCCCAGCATGGGTGATTTTGCGTACGTAAGGATGTTTTCAGGCAGTTTAAAAACTGGCACCGAGTTTTATACTCCAGAAAAAGAAGCCAAAGATAAAGCCGGGAACATGTATTATATGTTGGGGAAAAACCGTCATGATTGCAGCGAGATCAAAGCAGGTGAAATTGGAGCATTAGTAAAGCTTAAAAACGCTAAAGTGATGAGTAGCATAGTTGCTTTGAATGCACGCCATGCAATATGTCCGGTTCAGTTGCCTTCAGCCACAACCTGGCAAGCTATCAAAGCCGTCAATCAGTCTGATGAGGATAAAATTGGCTCAAGTTTACAAAGGGTCATTGCCGAAGATTCAACCATACGATATGAATTGAATGTGGAAACACACGAAAATGTCCTTTCAGGAATGGGCGATCAGCAGCTTCAATTAGTTCTTAAAAAACTAAAAAACCGCTACAAAGTTGATGCTGAGCTCAAGGCTCCCCGAATTCCCTACAAAGAGACAATTACTGCCAGTGCCGAAAGTCAATACCGGCATAAGAAACAATCTGGCGGTCGTGGTCAGTATGGAGAAGTATATTTTCGCATTAAGCCTACAGAACGTGGCGAAGGGTTCCAATTCGTCAATGCTATTGTTGGTGGAGTTATTCCTTCAAACTTTATCCCGGCTATCGAGAAAGGTTTGGTTGAGACCATGGAGAAAGGTATTATTGCCGGCTATCAGGTAGTAGACGTATCTGTAGAAGTATATTATGGCAGTTACCACGATGTGGATAGTTCGGAGATGGCGTTTAAGATAGCATCCTCAATGGCACTAAAAGAAGGTTTTAAAAAATGCAAACCTATCCTGCTGGAACCTATTCATAATCTTGTTATTATTGTTCCCAATGAATACATGGGCGATGTGATGGGAGATATTTCTACTCGCAGAGGTCGCATAATGGGAATGGAACAACACGGTAAAAAACAGTATCTTAATGCCCAAATGCCCTTGGCAGAGATGTTTGCTTACTATCCTGCACTCAAATCCTTCACTCAAGGCAGAGGACGCTTCACACAAGAGTTTTCGCACTACGAAAGAGTGCCTGAAGATATCACCCAAAAAGTGGTAGCAGCTTGGCAGGATAACGACGCTCAATAACAAAAAGAGGTATTTATGTCCGGACACAATAAGTGGAGCACAATTAAGCATAAAAAAGCCGCAACCGATGCAAAACGCGGCAAAATTTACACCCGTATTGTGAAAGAAATAATCCTTGCCGCCAAAAGTGGCGGGGGCGATTCTGAAACCAATCCTCGGTTAAGAACGGCAATCCTTTCAGCAAAAGCCGCCAATATGCCTCGTGATAACATCGAACGCGCCATTAAGCGCGGAACCGGTGAAATTGAAGGCGTAAACTACGAAGAAATTACTTACGAAGGTTACGGACACAGTGGAGTAGGTATTGTCGTGGATGTAATGACGGATAACAAAAATCGTACTGTAGCCGAGTTGAGACATGTTTTTTCTAAGTATGGCGGAAACCTAGCCGAATCTGGTGCAGTATCTTGGAATTTTGATCTGAAAGGTTATTTTAATGTGCCAATTGCCGGTTTAGATGAAGATGAGTTTATGATGCAGGCTTTAGAAGCCGGAGCCGAAGACGTGGAATTGGGAGATGAATATTTCGACATATACACATCACCAGCAGATTTTCATACAGTTTTGGGCAATATGGAAGCAGCCGGTTTCCCGGTGGAAAATGCTGAACTAACTAGAGTACCCAAAACTACGGTTAATGCTGATGATGTTGCGCCCAAACTTATGAGACTTATTGAGATGCTGGAAGACCTGGACGATGTTCAAAAGGTCTATGCCAATTTTGAATTTTCCGACGAGGTAATGGCAGAGCTTAATCAGGATTAAGCTCCAATGGTTATAGTCGGTATTGATCCCGGCAGCCGCTACTGTGGTTACGGGCTCATTCAAACAGAAGGCAGCAGAGTTATTGCCGCGGGTTGCGATGTGATAGACGTAACCCGCGAAATCTCTTTGGGGGCAAGATTGCGTCTTTTGCATGCTACAATTTCTGAAGTATTAGAAGAGTATAAACCGGATTATGCCGCCATTGAATCTATGTTTTTTCAAAAACATATTAGAAGCGTATTTACTTTGGGTCATGCTCGCGGAGTTCTGTTACTTGCTTTGGCACAGCATCAAATTGAAGTAGTGGAATATAGCCCTCGCGAGGTTAAAAAGGCAGTGGTTGGGAACGGAAGCGCTACTAAGATCCAAGTCCGTTTTATGATCAATAAATTATATAATCTTAGCAAATCTAATCATCGTGATGATGCTTACGATGCTTTAGCAATAGCAACAACACACTTTAACCGCATTAAATGGAATAAAACTCAATGATTCACTATATTAAGGGTATTTTACAGCATAAAAGCCCAATGCTCGCAGTTATCGAATCTGCTGGAGTAGGATGGGAATTACGCATCCCAGTCTCAACTTTTGAAACATTACCTGTAATTGGTAATGAATGTGCATTGTATGCTTATCTTAGTTTTTCACAGGATGATGTCAAAATCTTTGGCTTTGCTACGATTGCCGAACGCGAGCTCTTTGCCAAACTTACAAAAGTAAGTGGAATTGGTCCTAAGATAGCACTATCAATACTTTCTACACTTAGCATTAACACCTTCATAAAAAGTGTGCGCAATGCTGAAGAAGGATTGCTGACAAGGGTTCCTGGCATAGGCAAAAAGAGTGCTCAACGCTTGATTGTTGAGCTTAAAGATAACATCCACAAGTTATTGGATTATGTAGAAGATAACCCAGATTTACAAGAGGGACCTTTAGAAGAAGTTGAAAACGCCTTGATGGCACTAGGCTACAACTCTCAAGCAATACAAAGAGAGCTAAAAATGCTGAATGCAGATGAATTGGGGCTACCAGCAGAACAGCTAATAAAGGAAGTGATAAAAAGACTCTATCAGAGGGCAAAATGAATTTTCGGGAAGAAGCATATTACACAATCTTGAAGGTGATGAAAAACAATGAGTTTTCGGATGCTCTACTACAACAACGAGCCAAGAAGCTTAAGCATAATGGTGAGGATATTCGGCTTTTTTATACTACTGTAAAAGGCGTTATAAAAATGCGCCAAAAACTTGATTTTATCTTGTCACATTATACCGAAACCAAGAAATTTGAGGAAACCGATATCAAGATTAAAATCCTGCTGTATTTAGGTTTGTACCAGATTATTTATCTGGAGTCTATTCCTGAGCATGCAGCAGTAAATGAGACAGTAGATTTAGCAAAACGGTTGTTGTCTGCAACTGTGGCGGATTTTGTAAATGCGGTTTTGAGAGCGTACCTACGAGAGAACAAAATTCAGTATCCTGCCGATCCTGCCTTACGGATCGCGTATGAACATTCTTATCCTCCGGAACTGATTAAAACTTGGATAGATATTTGGGGAGAAGAATCTACTGAATACTTGGCAATGTATTTTAATGAAAATCCGGCTCTGCATATTCGAGTTAACTCAACGGCAACAAATCCCGAAAAACTACAGAAATACTTTGAACGCCGAAACATTGAAATAATTCCTTGTAAAGCCAGCAAAATGATGTTTTATACTCATCAGAGTGCGGAAGTGCTTAATGATGTTGCTTTTTCGGAAGGTTACTTTTCGGTGCAGGATACGTCTGCTGCGTTGGTTGTAGAATTGTTAGACCCCAAACCCGATCATTCAGTTCTGGATCTCTTTGCTGCACCGGGTGGAAAATGTACTTATATTGCAGAATTGATGAATAATCAAGGTGAAATAGTTGCTGTAGATAAGATACCTAAAAAGATGAAACGTCTTAAACAAGCTGCAGATCGATTGCAACTAAACAACATAATCCAAGTAGTTACAGATGCCACCAAATACGGGCCTGTAGCTCCAGCTTTTCAAAGAGTATTAGTAGATGCTCCCTGTTCCGGATGGGGAGTATTCTCGCGCAAAGCAGATTTGCGCTGGCAAACTCATAATGACATCAGGGAATTGGTAAAACTTCAAGAAAAAGCCTTAGATCATGCTGCTAGTTTTGTGGCACCAGAGGGCTTTCTTGTATATTCAACGTGCACTATGAATCCCAAAGAAAATGAAGAACAAGTTTCTAAGTTTCTATCTAAAAATCCCAAGTTTAATCTTGTTCCTGCAGATTCATTCATTGCTACAGAATTTACCGATAGTGGCTTTCTTAAAACTATTCCCTTCAAACACCATATGGATGGAGCTTTTGCTGCTAAAATGCAGAAAAGCAAATAGGAGCATCGATGGCAAAGACCAATACTAAGCAATGGGGCTATATGTTTGGCATAGGAATTGGCATAATATTCGTTACCGCATTTTTTGTAAGCCAGCTTCTGCTGCCACTGATATTTGGCAGACCCGATACAATTCAAACTCCTGAAGTGATTGGCTTGAACCTTAGCAAAGCAAAACGCATTTTACAAGAAGAAAAACTGCACGTTGTAGTTAAAGATTCCCTATTTAACGAGAGCGTAAAAATGGATATAGTATTAGAGCAGTCTCCAGTTCCCGGAGCTAAGATCAAAGAAGATGGAACCGTATTTTTGATAATAAGCAAAGGAAGTAAAATGGTTTCTGTGCCTAATGTGATAGGTTCTTCCTTTCAAGACGCTATGCTGGTTTTGCGCATGAGTAATCTTCGCGGTTCGGTGATAGATTCTGTATATAGCGATACTACTCCGCAGAATGCTGTTTTGCGATCTTCTCCAAATCCAAACAGCAAAGTGGAAAAGCATAGCATGGTAAGACTCACGCTTAGTAGGGGATCTCAGCCTGTTACGGATAGCTTGAACTGGTTATTCGATGAAAGTGGCTTATAAACCCAGATCTAGACTTGGTATAGTTTATCCTGGGTTGAAGAAATGGCACTACAGAATATATTGAAAGGCACTGCAGAACTTGTGTAGATGTTTGATAATCTAGACATATTCCAATTTCATGAGTGTTACCTAAACTAAAAAAGCAGTTGTTGCTTTCCAACCTAATAAGCGAAGCTTGATTATTGCTTTAGCTTACTATTATACTGTTGCAGCGGGAGGATCCCAAGATAAATCTTCGCTAAGGATAGCTTAATCCAATGTAGTAGAAAGCACCGAACTTGACGATAACAATTACAATAATAGATCTGCAACATCTTATTCATTAGCATAATAGAAGGTAAAATATCAATAAATATATAGTAATACATTATATAACTGACTATATACAAAGAAGATATAGGATTATAAGTGTCATACTCCACGTAATTGTAATTTATGCTGCTATCTTTCAAGATCGTTGAATATTCGGGGCATGGGGAAAGCCTCACACTATAAGAGTGTTGGGTGTGCATAGCTACGCTCAGAAAAAGCCTTACTCGTTCTCGAACATCAGGAAAAAAAATATAAGTATTGACAAATCTCAGCAAAGAGCAACTATGATATTGTTACAAAAAAATCTCTGGTTGAACTCCCAAATAATAAAGGATATCTACCAAAAGATCTTTTTAATAATAGCTTAAAAGAATATTGGTAACAGTCTTATACTAAAATGGCATAATTGCCAAAGGAAGTGAAAAATGGTTCTTAAGGCAGTATTTCCGAGCCAGTATATTCAAGGTGTGAGAGTGCTGGATAAGCTCCAGAGTTTAATTGATAAATTTGGATCAAAAGCCTTACTGCTTGCTTCTCCCTCAGTGTTACATGGTGTTTTACCCAAGTATGAGCACCTGAACCTGGATTCAAGATTAACCAAGCGTAAATTCGGTGGAGAATGCAGCATGAAAGAGATTAATGGCATATGCTCTACAATCTTGGCAGAAGGTATCGACATAGTAATTGGCATGGGGGGTGGAAAAACAATAGATGCGGCAAAAATCGCTGCTGATTTATCCAATATTCCTGTAATAATAGTGCCTACTATCGCTTCCACGGATGCTCCTTGCAGTGGTTGTGCCGTTACTTATACTGAACAGGGAGTATTTGAATCTGTTCTGTATCAAAAACGAAATCCTGCAGTAGTATTAGTAGATTTGAATATTATTGCAAATTCACCAACTCGGTTTTTGGTTTCTGGTATGGGAGATGCCCTGGCAACATGGTTTGAAGCTAACTCTTGCCATACAAGCCAATCTCTCAACGAATGTGGAGGACATGCTACTCTCGCTGGCATGGGAATTGCCAAATTGTGTTATGATACCTTGCTTGAGTATGGGTATCAGGCAAAAATTGCTAACGATGAGCATATCATTACCCCCGCCTTGAGCAAGATTACTGAGGCCAACATATTACTTAGTGGTATTGGCTTTGAGAGTTGTGGTATAGCCAGTGCCCATGCTATCCACAATGGTCTAACATCTTTGCCGGAAACACATAGATTCTATCATGGAGAAAAAGTAGCAATTGGTGTGTTAACCGGCTTGCATCTTAACTCTGCTACAAGCAATCAGATTGATGAAGTGTATACGTTCTGCGAACAAATCGGTTTACCAACAACATTAGCTGATGTCGGAATTGAGAACGTTGAAAGAGATAGCTTACGCATAGTTGCTCATGAGTCTTGCAGTAAAGAATCATCTATGCATCATGAGTCTGGCAAAATCACAGAGGATATGGTTCTGGATGCCTTGTTAATGGCTGATGCCTTTGGAAAAAACCGGAAGCAAGAGAAATTTGTATAATTGCATAGCAAACAATATTCTTGAATAATATGGGCATGGCGCTATGCTTTATATATTGAGGTGTGGAGCTTGTTACGGATACAAGACATCATGCCATCAGGCTGGATGTTGCTACTCTTTTTTCGAATCTTTTGTGCGGCAGGAAGTATTCAGGAAAACAAAACCCCGGTCGAATTGCCGGGGCTTCATTTACATAAGTTTTAATACATTAGTGAGATAGTCTAATGATTTTTCCACTCACCGTTTTACCATCACAGTCCATTCTATACAGGTAAACACCGCTATTACTGATATTTCCACTAGAATCTTTGCCATCCCAATTGATGATGGCATTCCCTTGAGCATCTGAGATGCTTGTCCACTGTTTTACTTGCTGTCCTTTGAGATTATAAACAGAGAAATTTATCATTCTATTGGGTGCAGCTTTTATATTGAAATCTGTATTACTGCGAAAAGGATTAGGGTATGCGCTAATTACGTTTTGAACAGCGCTCACTAAATCTTCATTATCGGAAGCATCAATTTCTAATACCACAGCTGGGGCAGGCAGTGATTGCATATTAGGGCTGCTAAACATACTCACAATTTTATACTCATAAATACCGTCCGGAAGGTTACTATCGGTATATGTGAGTATATTCGGGTCGGGTATAGTATCGATGTTAAGATCATCTCTAAAGATAATATAGCCTGCTAAGCCACGAGAATCAAAATACATTGGTTTTTCCCAACTTAATATTGCTGAATTGGGCGGTTCTACCACGCCGCTAAAGTTTTGAGGCGCCGGAAGAGAAACAATGCGTAAAGAGGGCTCACTAAATACAGGGGTTCCTGCCATTCCATGTTGATCGATAGGGGTTACCTTAAACGCTATCTGACGATTAATATCGCTAGCCGCAACCTGATATGTGGATTCGTTGGCATTGGGGATAATATAATTGTTTCCGTTTATTACCTTATACCATTCATATATGCTTTCACCTTCCTCATCCATATCAGGATCGGAAAATGAATAGCTTCCTGATAGTATTTGATGAATAACAGGGGGGCCAGTGACTGCGACATCTTCAACAATGGGAGGCGTATTTGTAAATGATGTGCCTAGCAGCGGAATTTCAATTTGGGGATAACCCAAAAAGTCGCCATTTACGGTTAGGGTACCCGTAGATTCTCCTGCACTACTAGGAGTAAACATCACATTTAATGTGTTTGAACTGAGGGGAGGGATCGATAAAAAAGTCAAATCAGACAAGAAATCTGGATTGTCTATTGCAATCGCAGATTCAATGGGAGTATCTCCATAATTATAGAAAGTTATAGGCAGAGTAGAGTAACCACCGATGTAGGTATCGGGAAAGTTGAGAATATTATCTGAAACAGGGAAGGCATTGATTAACAAGGGCACTGAGTACTTAGTCCCTTGCAATATCTCTCGGGTGTTGTTATTTTGTAAGAATAGAACTAATTCTAAGTAATGTTTGTCCCATAGAGTATTGAGATTAAAATTGAGAGTTTGCGTGGTGGATTCTCCTGTAGCTAGATTAATAGGTATGCCCTGGGCACTGGGAGCCATCAAACGATTAACATAATCCAATTCAGTTTGCCCCTGCCAATTTTGTTGGATATTCGATTCCGTTAAATAAGATCTTAAGTATACGTTTGTGTTCGAATCTGCTTCGGGTTTTGAGACCGTTACATCAATGCTTAGAATTCCTCCTTCCAGAGAGCCTTCTGCGGATATAGTATATTTTGAGGGTATGGATAATCGAGCATTTACTCGGGGAACGTAAACAGGATAAAGAGATTGGGTGTTACTTCCCCCTTCATAAGGGTTCAATCCATCAAAGAAAGTAGTTGGGTAACTTGAGGCACCATAATAGTTGTTTCGAGAATTGGAGTAAGTATTTGCGTAGCTATCACCATTATGATTTTTAACGACTGCCACATTGTAGCCTGCCTCAATCAGATCATGGGCACCCATTGAAGCGCCAGGACAGAAAGGGCACCAAGTTCCGGTGGCTATCTCGATAACCACCATTTCTCTTGGCACTGCGCATATAAGCGATATCGCTGCCAATAGAAACATGAGTAATAGATGTTTTTTCATATTAACCTTCCATAATTAGTTACATGTTTATTGAAAGAATAAGCATGAATCAAGCCGGTAGCAAATCTAATCTATCCGGAAGAACAAAATACCTTGCAATCTAAGCCTTTTGCAGTATCTTTTCTTAAGTAAACTATAAGAATCTAAATGGAGATAATATGAAAGATAAACTCAATAGAATATTTACCGATATTAAAGAACGTCATGATTCGTTATTAGGCACGAGAGCATTTAGAGATCAAAACGCATGGCGTACTAAACCCGAAAATGAAGATATAATGCGTTCACGTTTTGCAGTGGATAGAGACAGGATACTTTACAGTGGGGCATACAGGCGGTATCATGGGAAAACGCAAGTATTTTCTTTTACCAATCTCATCGATGAAGAAATGACCAACCGTAATCTACACATTGCTTATGTCTCGCAGATATCACGCACTATTGGAAAATATTTGGGGCTCAATACCGAACTGATAGAAGCAATAGCCCTAGGTCACGATTTAGGGCATTGCCCATTTGGTCACGATGGAGAAAAATCATTAAGTCAATGCTGTTTTGAAGCCGGGATTGGGCACTTTCACCATAATATTGAATCTCTTCATATTGTAGATCATATATCTCGCAAAGGCAAAGGCTTAAATCTCACGTTTCAAGTAAGAGATGGAATTATATCCCATGATGGAGAAGTTCATAATACCCAGTTAAGACCTCACTCAAGCAAAACAGAAGAAGATATCGACAATTATATTAAAGCCAAGAAAAACGCAGAAAACGCCCAATGGATGCCAGCAACCTTGGAAGGTTGCGTTGTTCGCATTACGGATACTATTGCTTATATAGGTCAAGATATTGAAGATGCCATTCGTTACAATATCCTTCGCCGCAATGAGCTTCCCACCGAGCAAGTTAGGTATCTGGGGGACACAAACAGTCAAATTATCGAAACTCTGATTAAGAGTGTGATTGTAAGCAGTTATGAGCAAGATTTTATTGCTTTTGATGAAGAGACATCAAACCAGCTTCTGGAGCTTAAGAAATTTAACTATCGACGCATTTACACAGATGAAAACGTGAAGCAATCCAATGCGATAATTCACCGTACAATGCGGATCATGTTTGAAAAATATCTGGAAGACATTAAAAATAAGAACACAGAATCTAAGATATTCAAACACTTTTTGAATCATAAAAATGCAGAGTATCTTGAAGGCTTCAAGCCTGCTGAAAAAGTACGAGATTTTATAGCTACCATGACTGACAGATATTATAATGAAGAAGTTAAACAATACATGCTTCCCTGGAAAGGTTGAGAAATCACAATATATTGGTCAAGAATAGAAAGCATTTCCATTGGCTATATTTATAGAAAGATCGTTGTAGGTTTCTCATAATACGCAAATGAGGACTATATGCCGGTTTGATAGCTTGACATAGTATTTCTTATACCTACGCATCCACATGAATCAATGGAACACTGCATACCCTGAATTCTCTATCTATTCTATCAAACTATCCCCTTAGCACAATTCTTTCATACGTATTTAGAATAGGGTTTGAGGCAGAGAAATATCTTGACACATTGGATAATTCTGTTTCAAAAGCACAGAAGTAGTAGAATTTGTTATTGGGGAGTTTGATATGCCCGATCAGAAAAAGAGCGGTCACGGTTTTGGTACTGCTCCAGTTTTTTTAGCTGCAATAAGCACCATTCTTGGTGCCGTAATGTTTTTGCGCTTCGGATATGCTGTTGGCAATGTAGGTCTTGCCGGAAGCTTATTGATAGTATTGATTGGCCACATTATTACAATCCCCACCGGTTTAGCGATTGCTGAGATTGCCACAAATCTAAAGGTTCGTGGGGGTGGTGAATACTACATTATAAGCCGATCATTTGGTTCAACTTTAGGTGGAACAATTGGGATATCCTTGTACTTATCACAGGCAATATCGGTCGCTTTTTATCTAATAGCTTTTGCTGAAGCGTTTAGACCTCTATTTCCATATATTGCAAATCTTACCGGATATATTCCCGATGCGCGTATGATTTCAATTCCTGTTGCGGTAATTCTAACGCTAATTCTTTCCCGCAAGGGTGCGTCAATTGGCGTGGGAGCATTGATGGGGATTGTAGTAACATTAGGAATTTCTTTAGTATTGATATTCACTGGGAAAGGTCTTTTATCGGAAGGGCATAGCATTGGATTGTTTGACACAGTAGAAAACCCCCATAATTTCTTCAAGGTATTTGCCATAGTGTTTCCGGCTTTTACAGGTATGACGGCGGGGGTAGGGCTTTCGGGTGATCTGAGGGATCCGCGAAAATCCATACCTTTGGGAACTTTAGCTGCCACATTAACCGGTCTGGCAGTCTATATACTTTTAGTATTTAAACTAAGTAAAAGCGCAACACCTGCTGATCTGGCCTCAGATCAATTTATCCTTAGCAGAATTTCGGCATGGGGTCCTTCCGTATTTATTGGCTTAGGGGCAGCAACTTTATCCTCTTCTTTAGGCTCTTTTCTTGTTGCTCCCAGAACCTTACAAGCACTCAGTTCAGATAAGTTTTTTCCTTCTATAGGTTGGAATAAATTTCTCAGTAGAGGAGTGGGAGATTCGAATGAACCCGTAAATGCCACATGGATTACGGCTGCTATAGTGTTTGTGTTTTTGGCAATGGGTGATGTAGACTTTGTTGCGCAGATCATCAGTATGTTCTTCATGATAACCTACGGCACCTTATGCCTAATCAGTTTCCTTGAGCATTTCGCCGGAAACCCATCATACCGTCCTACCTTCAAAACCAAATGGTATTTTTCATTAGTTGGAGCGCTGGCATGTTTTCTGATGATGTTTATGATGCAACCTGGCTATGCTTTGGCGTCAATATTGGTGATGTCTGGCATCTATATGTGGCTTAATAAAACAAAGAAAGGCGAACGAAACTTGGCGATGGTATTTCGGGGAGTTTTGTTTCAAAGCACCAGAAAGTTACAAATTGCCATTCAAAAACGTAATGCCGCTCCAGATATGTCAAATTGGCGTCCCTCAATTGTTGCATTGACCCAATATTCCGAAGACAGGGTAGCAGTTTTCAATCTCTTGCGCTGGCTCAGCCATCACTACGGTTTTGGTTCTTATATTCATTTTATTAAAGGACCATTGAATTTGGCCACTAATAACGAATCCAAAAAGATTTTACAGAACCTTATCAATCAATCGCAAATTAGTTCGGCAGGGTTCTATGTAGATACTATTGTAGCGCCTACATTCAAGACAGCGGTAGCCCAGATTGTACAGATACCCGGAATAACGGGAATGGAAAACAACAGTATTCTCTTCAATTATTACAAAGATAACAAAGAGGAAATTCCACCCATTATTGACGGATGTTATTTTACTGCAGTTACTGGTTTGAATTCTTTGATTTTGCGAAGCGGAACGCGACATTTTGGTTTTCGCAGCCGAATCGATATTTGGTTAACACCCGGAGACTACCGTAATGCAAATCTGATGATTCTTTTAGCCTATATTCTAATTGGGCATCCAGAGTGGCGAGATTGCCAAATTCGTGTATTTGATGTGGTGGCAAGAGGTAGTGTTACTGCAAGTCGGTTAGAAGAACAAATTAGCAGTGGAAGATTGCCAATCTCCCGAGGTAATATCCAGCATATCGAAAAGAGTCCGGAGGAGAAACTTTCTGATTTGATGCAAGGTGTATCTTGTGATGCAGACCTGATTATTCTGGGGCTTTCGCTCAAAAAGATGCGCAAGGATGGCGGGGAATACTTAATGAGCTTTCCATGTGCGCAGGATATGCTATTTGTCCGAGCAGGTCAAAAAATACTTATTGATTCTGAAGCTGAAGAAGCTGATCTAATTGAAGGAGTCGAAGATAACGTCAACGGAGATCCTATAGACTCTAGTGAAAGCAGTAAAAATACCGATAAAGATGAACATATAGATGCTTCCATTACAAAAGAATAACTCAAAAAAGGAGAACACTATGAAGCAGATAGCATTAGTTATAGCTATGCTGGCTATTATCGTTACTGGCTATGCTCAAGAGGCAAAGCAAGAGGCCATTATGAGCATTGATGAGGCTAAAGTTATGCTAAGCAACAATCAGCTATTGCAAGCACAGGAAGAGCTTAACTATGCACAGAGTAAGATTTCTGAGTTGCTTTCGGAGGAGTTGGTAAAATTTATCCCAGATGCTCCTGATGGTTTTACATTGAATGATCGTAGTGCGCAGTCTTTGGGACAGGCCGGAGCTATTATCGGCAGTGCTAATTCAGTTGCCGCAAGCGGAACCTATAGTAAGGAAGATGTAGAATTGGAATTGAGCATTGTTGTTGGTGGCCTAATTGGACAATCTGGAGGCCTAGCAGGTTTAGCTAATCTTTTTGGTGGAATGGCATCAACCAACACCAAGAAAGTACGCATAAACGGGTATAATGCTACATCAGAATATGATTCGGATAACCAAAGCGGAACGCTTACTATCAAAGTTGGCGAAAAAATTACGGTTATTGTGGAAGGGGAATATTTAGAAGATGTAAATATACTGAAAACACTAGCTGAACAAGTGGATTTAGCTGGCTTAGAAGAGGCTTTTTGATATAGATATTACTTAAACAATACTTCATTAGTCCAGTACGTTATTATTGACTGGCTAGAGGCTAGTTATATTTTCTTTTTGCCTATCGTGTAGTGCATGATTAACAGAAAGTTTGTAAAGGGGTAGTACGATTTATAGTTAGTAGAGCGAGCAATCTGCTCCGCTTCCTTGCGCATGAACGTATAGTTACCTATAGTTTGCATAGTTATACACCTGATTGTTAAGGACTATCTCGAGAGTAAACAACCCTAATCAGAGCTTAAGGCTACGCAGAAGCAATATGTATCATGTTTGTACTCTATTCGAAAATGATTGTGAGATAAATGTCCATCAATAAACTGGAGAATAACTTGATTTCTAGCTTTTAAAAAGACTCAAACAAGCCCCAAAACATCCTTGAAATAGATTTTTATGGACAATAATGCTAAACCCAGAAAACTGACATATAGAGGCTTTTGCCATATAATCTAAAGCAAAAAAAGGAACTATTATGAAAAGCGATGCGGATAATCCGCTTTCAAAAATACGAAATATCGGTATAATGGCTCATATCGATGCCGGAAAGACTACCACAACCGAACGCATTCTATTCTACACGGGTTTTCTACACAAAATGGGAGAAGTACACGACGGAAATGCATTTACAGATTGGATGGATCAGGAGCGAGAACGTGGAATAACAATAACATCAGCTACGGTCAACTGCTTTTGGAGAGATCATCAAATCAATATTATTGATACTCCCGGCCATGTGGATTTTACTGCCGAAGTTGAGCGATCACTGCGGGTTTTGGATGGAGCGGTTGGTGTATTCTGTGCTGTTGGAGGAGTGGAACCTCAATCGGAAACAGTTTGGCATCAAGCAGATCGATATAAAGTTCCCCGCATTGCTTATATCAATAAAATGGATCGTACCGGTGCAGATTATGAGCGCGTTATCCAGATGATACACGAACGTTTAAGCACAAAAGCCTGTGCTATAAATATTCCAATTGGAAGAGAAGATGGTTTTGAGGGAGTAGTAGATATTATTACGATGGAAGCATGGTATTTTGATCCTCTGACTCAAGGTTCACAAATAAGCCATAAATGCATACCCGAAAGCGTTATGGATGAAGCTAGCATCTTGCGAGAGCACCTACTAGAATCTATTGCTGAATACGACGACGAACTCATGATGCTATTTTTGGAGGGAGAAGAGATACCGGCAGAGATTATTATCCGTGCAATTCGCAGAGGGACAATTGATCACGGATTTATCCCGGTGCTTTGTGGTTCATCATTAAAAAATAAAGGTTTGCAATTACTTTTAGACGCAATAATCGATTTTCTGCCCTCTCCATTGGATATTGGAGATACTCACGCAATAAATCCTCTAACAAATGAGCCTATATATTTATCTGCAGACCCGGATGCACCCTTTGTAGGAATGGCATTTAAGGTGCAAATAGACAAATATGTGGGTCGTCTGATTTATGTGCGTGTTTATAGCGGCACCATAAAAAAGGGAGCTTCATTTGTAAATGTAACTAACGGGAAAAAGGAGCGTGTAGCCAGAATTTTGCAAATGATGAGCAATAAGAAGAATGATAAAGATAACCTCCACGCTGGCGATATTGGTGCTATTGTTGGTCCCAAATTCTTAGTGACTGGCGATACAATTACCGATGGCAGCATGGAAGTTGCGTTATCCAAAATGCATTTCCCCGATTCAGTGATTTCCATAGCCATTGAGCCCAAAACAAAGACAGATCAAGAAAACCTTAGCAATGCTCTTTCTCGTTTGGAGGAAGAAGATCCAACCTTTAAGGTTCATATCGATAAAGATACAGGGCAAACGCTCATTTCGGGGATGGGGGAATTGCATCTAGATATTATTGTAAATCGCATAAAACGTGAGTTTGGGGTTAGCGCAAACGTGGGTAATCCTCAAGTATCATATAAAGAAAGCATTACGCTGATGGTTCAGATCAACGAAGTTTTTCAGCGTGAAATGAATGGAAAAGGAAATTATGCTTCAGTTACTTTCCGTATGAGTCCAATACTCCTCAAGAATATCACCGATGACAATAAAAACTCGTTTAAGGTGTCGGTATCACCAGATAAAATTCCCCAAGAATATTGGAAACCAATAGAAGAAGCGGCCTATGCGGCACTATCGGATGGCCCACTCATAAGCGGAAATGTAGAACGAGTTGCAATTGAACTGGTGGATGGTGATTATAATCCGGTAGATTCAAATGAATTGGCATTTAGAATTGCCACATCGATGGCTATTAGCAAGGGATTACGCCAAGCAAAACCGGTAATCATGGAACCGATCATGCTTCTCTCGGTAATATCTCCAGAAGACTTTGTGGGTGATATTATATCTGACATCAATGCCAAACGCGGGAAGATCGAAGTTATGCGCAAACACAACGAATATCAACAGGAAGTAATAGCCGAAGTTCCCTTATCTGAGATATTTGGCTATTCAACCAGGATTCGTAGCCTTTCTCAGGGACGTGCCATTTATACGCTTGAGTTCAAAAAATTTGAGATTGCTCCTGCCCAAGTACAAACGGAAGTGATACGTAGGATACGAGGTTATGCAGAATAAACTTGACAAGCTAAATAAAAATTATAAGAATGCACATTATAGAATAAATCCAAAGGAGAATACTATGACTATTGATCTTACCTTTAACGACAACATTGCCTCAATGAAGATTGATGGTATCCTAAATAGCGAAAATGCACATATTTTGCAAGAGAAGCTTGGCGAAGTAATGCAAAGCAATGCTACTTTATTGGAGCTTGACCTTTTGGATTGCCGGAATATATCTTCTACTGGAATCGGAAAGATACTGTTATTTTATAAGGATTTTATTTCAAAAGGCGGAGAGATAGAAGTGGTTCGCAGTTCGAACAGTGTGTACGAACTATTCAGCATGCTGAAGCTGAACCAACTCTTTACAGTCAATCTTGGCTAAATATGTCCAATAAGGCAAAAATTCTTGTAGTGGACGATAGTATTGCTATTGTCAATTCACTGCGGTCAATACTCGGAATAAGCGGATATGATGTAGATACTGCCTATAGTGGTAGTGATGCCTTACGCAAGATTCACATGAAGGAATACGACTTGGTAATCTGTGATATCGAAATGCCTGGTTTATCTGGATTAGAGTTTCTGGGTAAAGTGCGCGAAGATTTTGAACGGGATTTGGACGTGATTCTTATGACGGGATATCTGGAGCACGATTATTTTATTGAGGCTATTCGTTTAGGGGCTAGCGATTTTATTCGCAAACCCATAGACACCAAACAGATAGTAAGCTCCATCCGTGAGTTAATATTTCGCAAACGTAACAGGGATGATAAAACAGAATTTTTTGGGCACCTAAATAAAGCAAACTTTTGTTTCGAAATGCCAGCAAAAAACTTCTCTAAGGTTGCTTTATCCAAGATTTTTAGTTCATATATGCGACAATATTTCAAAGTAGGATCTAAGGTTTTAAACGAATTGCTTATCTGTGTGGATGAAATGGTATATAATGCCTTTATCCACGGGACACTAAATCTCAGCCTAGATGAACGCGCTCTTTCACATGAAGCTTTGCAAGAACTGATTGAACTCAGATTGCAAGACCCAAACATTAATCAAAGAAAAGTTAAATTCGCTTTTGTGGTTGACAATTTGCAGCAAAACATTGAGATCTCTGTGGAAGATGAAGGGGATGGATTTGAGTATCAAAATTGGCTGAAATCGGTTAAAAAAGGGCAGTTTCTGGAAATTGATGGACACGGTAGAGGGATAGCCATGCTTTATCACCTTAGTGATAAGTTGAGCTTTGGCAAACAAGGGAAATCTGTAAGAATTGTAAAAAGCCTTGTATCTTCAGAATCGTCTAATGCTTGATGGGCTTAGAAAAGAGTTTCCGGAAGTATCGGAAGCGGATTTCTCTTTTCTGTTATGCTCTCTTTTGCAATGCTCAGTAGCAGAATTGCCGTTTCAAGAAACACTTTCTGATGATGATTTGGCGATTCTGAGAAAGTGGCTTATACGTCTTCAAACTGGTGAACCACCTCAATATATTGTTCATAAAGCTTGGTTTTATGGGCTTGAACTTTATGTTGATGAGCGTGTACTTATTCCCAGGTTCGATACCGAAGTATTGGTGCAAGCATTATTGACGTATCTTAATCCAAGTGATACAGTACTAGAAATTGGGGTTGGCTCCGGAGCAATTTCCATTGCTCTAAAGCACAATATGCCAAGCTTAGATATTGTAGCCACAGATATAGATCCGGATGCCCTAGAGGTTGCTAGATACAATATCAATAAGCAAAATTTTGACATCCATCTTGAAAGAACCGATCTATATCCCCTGCAACAGACAAAGTTTCGCGCAATATTATCGAATCCTCCCTATATTAGTGAAATTGAATATGATGCACTTGATGATAGGGTTAAACAAAATGAACCGATAAAAGCACTAAAAGCTGGAGCAAATGGCTTAGAATACTATATGCGGATCTTGGCAAAAGCTCCACAATATTTATGTAATGAAGGCATTCTGGCGTTTGAACATGGGTACAACCAGCAATCAGCATTACTGAGCTTGACAGAATCTGCTGGCTTTAAAACACTGCAAAAAGGAAAAGATTTAGCTGGATTGGATCGATTCCTGATAGTTCAATATAAATAATGATACCAAGAGGAATAAATGGATAAGTTTATCATTGAATGTAATCGCGAGCTGAGTGGTAGAATCCAAGTAAGTGGCGCAAAAAACGCAATTCTTCCTGTTATGGCTGCATGCCTCTTGGCGCCTGGAAAATCCGTTTTAAAAAATGTGCCCAATCTTATTGATCTCAAAACAATGGCTCATCTTCTTCGTGTAATTGGCGCAAGAGTTGATTATGAAAATGGAGCAATGAGCATAGATAGCAAAGATGTGTGTTATCCCGAAGCTCCATACGAATTGGTTAGTAAAATGCGTGCTTCTATATATGTATTGGGCCCACTCTTAGCCCGATTAGGTGAGGCTAAAGTTTCTTTTCCAGGCGGCTGCGCAATTGGTACCCGCCCAGTAGATTTACATCTAAAAGCAATGGAAGCTTTAGGAGCCAATATCGAGATTGAACATGGCTATATTAGTGCAAAAGCCGATCAGCTCACTGGAGCCGACATACATTTTGAAAAATCATCTGTTGGAGCCACGATAAACGCCTTGATGGCTGCAGTATTGGCAAAAGGGAAAACTCGTATGTTCAATGCAGCTATGGAACCTGAGGTAGATAGCACTATAGACTTCCTCAATAAAATGGGTGCAAAAATCGAGGGTAAGGGAAGCACCACACTGTCAATTGAGGGTGTTGATGAATTGTTTCCTGTACAAATGGAGATGATTCCAGATCGAATTGAGGCCGGAACTTTTCTTATTGCGGCTGCACTCTCTACCAAACCGGTGACCGTTTGTGGGTGTAATCCCGAGCATCTGAGTATATTGCTGGATAAATTGAGAGAGGCTGGATGTAAGCTGGAAATTTATGGAGCGGAGATAACCGTAAATCCACCAAAACATATTACTCCTACTAATATACTTACCCTTCCACATCCAGGCTTTCCCACCGATTTACAAGCACAATTCACAGTTCTTATGTGTCTTGCCGATGGTATTAGTTTTGTTGAAGACACAGTTTTTCCAGATCGTTTTATGCATATTGCGGAATTAAATCGTTTACAGGCAGATATTCAGATGCAGCATAACATAGCACGCATAAAAGGAGTAGAAAACCTAAGTGGAGCCGAAGTAATGGCTACTGATCTGCGTGCAAGCGCAGCCTTAGTTTTGGCGGGCATGGTTGCAGAAGGAACCACAACTGTATCTCGCATATATCATATTGATAGAGGATACGATCGTATTGAAGAAAAACTGAATGGTATTGGTGCAAAAATTCGCCGCGAACAAGGGTAGATAAAGCAACAAATCAGTTCATTTATTAAAGCATTAGGCAGCGTTTTGTGCACAGAGTGTGCGAAGTGAATATTTCTTCAACTAATTCGAAGCTTTGCAGGCATTTATATCTGCTATATTGGGGTATATTGAGCCAAATACAACTGGATTCTATCTATTAAAACTTTTAAGCCCCAATTTAACGAAGCTGTCGGCAAAATTACCTTGACAGGATTGACGCTGTTGCAAAGCCTTACCATAAGAAATTATCAATTGGATAAATATGCAGAAGTTTTCAGAAATATTAGCTTTATTAAGGCAGGAAGTAGCTCCGGCGCTTGGATGCACAGAACCGGCAGCGGTAGCTTTGGCTGCAGCATATGCAGCAAGTGTGTTTCCTGGAAATATTGATCAGATTGAGTTAAAACTGAGTCCCTCCATACTAAAAAACGGAATGGGCGTTGGGATTCCCAATACCGGCTTAGTTGGATTGGAGATTGCAGTAGCGCTTGGAGTGGTTGTGGCAAAGCCAGAAAAAGATCTGCAAGTTTTGTCAGATATCCAGCCTCATCAATTAGCCAAGGCCCAAGAACTTGCCAAGATGGTAGATATCCTTCTCTATCCTAGTGAAGAAAAAGTATATATTGAAGTATTAGTGAAGAATACCGAGCACAGCGCAAGAGCCATTATTCGCTGGCGTCACAATTGGCTATATAAGTTAGAATTGAATAATGAAATGTTAAAATATCAAGATATGGGAGCTGCGAGCTCTCCCCAAATGATCTCTGCAGAAAAATTCAAACTTAAGAATTATTACAACTTTTGCTGCAATATAGATTATGATACGCTTTTAGAATTGGATATGGGAGAGAAGATCAATTTTAAAATTGCCGAGTATGGCCTTACACAAGATTTGGGCATGTCTGTAGGAAAGATGATTCTGGAACAAATACAACAAGGGCTTTTAGGTGATGATATTCATCACTATGCAATGGCTCTTACGGCCGCTGCTACTGATGCTCGAATGAGCGGATGCAATCTTCCAGTTATAAGCAACACTGGTAGCGGGAATCAGGGTTTATCAATCACTTTGCCCATTATCGCTGCGGCAAAAAAGCTGAAATGTAGTCACGAAAAATTAGTTAGGGCATTAGCCATGGGCCATCTCGTAAGCGTTCACATTAAAAACAAAATTGGTTTGCTTTCGTCAATTTGTGGATGTCTTTCTGCTTCAGCAGGAGCAGCATGCGGCATTGTATTGCTATTGGATGGTGACTATTCGAAAGTGGAGTATGCCATCAAGAATATGATTGGTAATACAGCGGGAATGGTTTGCGATGGGGCAAAAGAGGGTTGCTCTCTAAAAGTGGCAACTAATACCTCCGCAGCCGTTCAGGCAGCCCTTTTGGCAAATATGGGAAAATGTATCTCTGCAAATGATGGCATCATCACTAAGGATATTGATGAGACAATAGACAACCTTGCCGAATTTGTTAATTCGGGTATGCATGATGCCGATACCACAATCTTAAACATAATGATAAATAAAAAGAACCATAGAGAGGCTTAGATGTTTGACCCAGTACAAGTAGCAAAATTGGAGAATGTTTTACCTCCGGATCCGGTTTTTGAGCCTGGCATCCGTCGAGCTCCGGATAGAGGCCTGAACCTTTCTCACAAAGAGATAAAACAAGCATTGAAAAATGCTCTGCGCTATATTCCTAGCGAATTGCACAAGCAAGTAGCACCTGAATTTTTAAACGAACTAAAAACTATGGGAAGAATCTATGGCTACCGTTGGCGTCCTCAAGGTAGTTTAAGGGGGAAGCCGATTGATGAATATAAAGGTATTACCCAAGCAAGAGCATTGCAGGTGATGATAGATAATAACTTAGATTTTGATATTGCCCTATATCCTTATGAATTGGTTACCTATGGCGAGACTGGGCAAGTTTGCCAGAACTGGATGCAGTATCGCTTGATAATGAAATATCTTCAAGTAATGACAGCAAAACAAACTTTAGTAGTAGCCAGCGGACATCCAGTGGGATTATTTCCCTCAAACCCTGAGGCACCGAGAGTTATATCTACCAATGGTTTGGTTATTGGGAAATGGGATAATCCTGAAGAATTCAAGCGTTTATCTGCTTTAGGAGTGGCGAATTATGGACAGATGACCGCCGGGGGATGGATGTATATCGGTCCCCAAGGAATTGTTCATGGTACATATATTACTCTGTTGAATGCTGGAAGAAAGTATTTGGGAATACCGGAAGTTAACGATTTAGCAGGTGTACTATACATTTCTTCCGGATTAGGTGGTATGAGTGGTGCCCAAGCAAAAGCTATAGAGATTGCTGGAGGCATTGGCGTTATAGCTGAAGTTGACTATTCACGTATAAAAACTCGCCATACACAAGGCTGGGTATCTAAAGTATCCAACAAGCTTGATGAAATCTTTACTTGGGTAGATGAAGCCCGCATAAGCAAAAAGGCTGTTTCCATTGCCTATCACGGAAATATTGTGGATCTTCTAAGGTATTGTGAAGATAATGATATCAAAGTAGAATTGATCAGTGATCAAACATCATGCCACGCCGTATATGAAGGCGGTTATACGCCAGTCGGACTTAGCTTTGAGGAAGGCAGAAAACTCTTAGCTAAGGATACAGCCAAGTTTAAGGAGCAAGTAGATATTTCTCTAAAAAAACACTTTAGAGTGTTGCAAGCGCTTACTGCAAAAGGGTCTCATTTTTGGGATTATGGCAATAGCTTTATGGCAAGTGTGTTTGACGCAGGAGAGCATAGCATAGCCAAGGATTCAAACAATACAAATGATGGCTTTATTTGGCCATCTTACGTAGAAGATATTATGGGACCAATGTGTTTCGATTATGGTTACGGTCCTTTCCGTTGGGTATGTCTTTCTCGCAAAGATGAAGACCTACGAGCAACAGATAAAGCGGCATGTGATTTGATTGACCCGCAACGTAATTCGATGGATCGAGATAATTATCATTGGATAAAAACTGCAGATGAAAATGCTCTGGTGGTTGGCACAAAAGCTCGCATTCTTTATGCAGATGAAGAAGGGCGCATACGCATCGCTCTTAAGTTTAACGAGATGGTGCGTAACGGAGAGATTGGTCCAGTAATATTGGGTAGAGATCATCATGATGTGTCCGGAACTGATTCCCCCTTCAGGGAGACTGCGAATATTTATGATGGATCTAATCTCATGGCGGATATGGCAACTCATTGCTTTGCCGGAAATATTGCAAGAGGCATGACTCTTGTGGTGCTCTCAAACGGTGGGGGAGTAGGCATTGGCAGAAGCGTTAATGGAGGCAATGGCATTGTATTAGATGGTAGCGAGCACATGGACGAAGTAATCCGTAAGGGACTTTCTTGGGACGTAATGGGAGGAGTTGCGCGTAGAGCTTGGGCGCGAAACGCAGGTGCTATTGAAACGGCTCAGAACTGGAACATCAAGCATGCCGGTGAAGGTGAATTAACCGTTCCGGAACCAATAGATGAAGATTATATTGATAGCCTGCTATAGTAGGGAAGGATAAATTATAATGCTCACTCAGTTTGTAAAAGCGATGAAAGCTGAAAACCTTTCAGATATTTTGATCCGAACCTTTAGCAATTATTACAAAGCTCTCGAGAGTGGAGTAAGGGGAAGCATTCCCGAAAGCACAATTTTTCCTCCACAAGGAGATTTATTAGCTAATTACTCAGATCTAGATACAGCCGGAACAGAGAAATATTTAAAACAAATCGCAGTAGTCAAACTGAATGGAGGCTTGGGAACAAGTATGGGGCTTTCCAAAGCAAAATCTCTACTTCCTGTTAAGGGCAATATGAATTTTTTGGATATTATTACCAGACACATACTTGCTTTGCGCTCAAGCTCTGGCTATGACATACAACTTCTTTTTATGAATAGTTATGCCACTCATCAGGACACCTTGAATTATCTAATGAGATACCCAGATTTGCAAACTCAAAGCTTGCCTATATCTTTTATGCAAAACAAGTTTCCCCGCATACGTCAAGAAGATCTTGCTCCCTTTAATTCTTCCGACAAAACTCAACGCTGGAATCCTCCAGGTCATGGGGATATTTACACAGCAATATCAACAACAGGGATTTTAGATAGTCTAATAGCCAAAGGCTATAAATATATGTTTGTATCAAATTCCGATAATCTGGGAGCAGCAGTAGATCCTCGTATTGCATCATATATGGCTAAGAACGATATACCCTTTTTGATGGAAGTATGTGAACGAACCGAGATGGATAAGAAGGGTGGTCATTTGGCCCAAGATGCGGAAGGGAATCTACTATTGCGTGAAATAGCCCAGTGCCCAGCAGACGATTTAAGCAATTTCCAAGATATTAACAAATATAAGTACTTCAACACAAATAACTTGTGGATAGATCTCAATGCTTTGGATTGGCACCTCATCACCAATGATGGTCTCATGATTTTGCCACTAATTGTAAATCCCAAAGAAGTGGAAGGCACAAAGGTTTTTCAGCTGGAAACTGCCATGGGAGCAGCAATAAGCAGTTTTTCCGGAGCAAAAGCTTTGGTAGTTCCTCGTGAACGTTTTGCTCCCGTAAAAAAAACGAATGATCTTTTGGCTATCTGGTCAGACCTTTACGAGCTTAACGATCAGTATCAGATTAAACTAAAACGAGGAGTATCAAAGATTCCTTATATAGATTTGGATAGCAGGTATTATGGCAATATCGACCAATTGCTTAATCGCTTTGAGACAGTTCCTTCGTTAGCAGGTTGCAAGGAGCTGATTATTGAAGGCGATGTAGGCTTTGGAGCTGATGTTATCTGTGACGGACGAGTACACCTTAAAGCAGAAAAACCAACAAAAATCAGTAATATGCTTATTACGGGTGATCTTACCTACAATTAAGGGGGATAGATTTGGTATCTAAAGCAACAAAAGTTCGTTTAGGCGTTTTTTTAGCGGTTGGCAGTATTCTGATATTGGTTTTTGCTGCGGCAGTTGCAGGCAATCGCCTCACTCAAAAGTGGGATACTTATTATATAGTTTTTGAAGACTATCCTGTAAGCGGTTTGCAGGTAGGGGGAACCGTAAACTATCAAGGGATTAAAGTTGGTAGAGTGGAGGACATCAAAATAGATCCAGATGATGTACTGAAGGTGAGGGTAACAATAAATATCGAACCTGGTACCCCTATAAAAGAAAACACTGAGGCAGTTCTAAGTTTGGTGGGAATAACCGGATTGAAAGCTGTGGAGATCCGAGGCGGCACAAATGAAGCGCGCACCATAAGCCCTGGTAGCAATATAAAAGCTGGATCCACGATGATCGACGATATTTCGGAACGAGCTATTTCCATAGCCGAGAAGATAGATGCGATTGCTCAGAATATAAACGAAATTACAAGTGAACAGAATCGGGAGAATATTGCCAAGATATTAGATGAGACTGGGGCAATTTTGGAAATAACACGCAATAAACTGAGCGGTACCCTAGATTCTTTTAATCGAATTGCCAACAATACTGCAAATCTTACAGAGGATCTTAGCCGAAATCTGGATTCCATAACTCAAACCTTGAACAACAGTATAGAAGATATATCCGATAGCTCTGTGGAATCCATAAATCAAATAGCCGAAACATTGAATGATGAACTGGTACTCATTACCAGAAATTTAAATAAAACCGTGGGAGACATTACTGACCAAACTGAATATTTGTTACAGGATACTAGATTCCATCTCAATAACATTGGTCAGAATACAAATACTCTAGTATTGGAGGGAACGGAGCAGATAGTAAGTATTAGTACTAATATCAACCGTTCTTTAGATACAATCAATCAACTACTATCTTCGGATGAATTTGTATCGATAGTGCAAAATATTGATGCACTCTCAGCTCAATTAGCTGAGGCGAATGTGAAAGAAATGGTATCAAATCTTGGTACTACTATTCAAAGAACCGGAGTTTTGGTAAACACTCTCAACCGTGCGCTATTGAGATCGCAAGATGATTTGCTGGAAACCCTGGAGAATATGAGGTATGCTTCAGAAAACTTAAATGATTTCTCAAGGCAAATCTCTGATAATCCGGCAATTTTACTGCGCGGCAATTAAGATGCGAGGAAGGTATATAATGAAACGGATATATTTACTTATTGTTTTGTCAGCCTTAATCTTTGTGGGAGGGTGTTTTAGTAAAGTTGAACGCATCCAAACCAATTATTACGTTCTGGACTATCAGCCCAGTACAGAAAAAACTGAACTAAAGTTAGATGTTTCCAGCGGAAAAACCTTGCACGTTTTTAACAGCAAGATAAATAGGACATACAGTCGAAATCAAATTGTGGTTAAAGAAAACTTCTATAGAGTTCGGTTTATGAATAACGATCTCTGGGCAAATCGTCTAACCGATGCTATTCCCAATTTGATAACCCAAAGGTTACGCGCTTACAATATATTCTCTAATGTGAGTAGGGACACCGGAGAGACGGATCCGAATTATTACTTGGAAACTAACGTTCTGAACATTGAAAAGATAGAGGGAAAGAACCCCAGGGCTTTTTTAAGAATGGAATTTGTAATGCGCGATAGTACATCAGAGAAGGTGATTATTGCCCATCGCAATGAGCGTTATCACGATTTGAGCGATGATTCTACCGTGTATTTGGTGCAGGTTTTTAACAATATGATAATGGAAGAGACGAACACATTTGCCGCATTATGTATTATGCATTTTGCCGGACGTCCCATTCGTAGCACTCGCCGGGATTATCAGGATACGCTAACTGCTCCAGAAGAGTATTATTTTCAACAGCTAGATGAAAATCTGTCTCAAATTGAATATGGTGAGCTGTTTCTAAGCACAAAATCCCCGATTGCCAATGATATACTATATAGAGTCGAGGGCTTAGATTCTCTTAATACCTCTATCTCAGAACAATGGGGCACTTATAATTCGCCATTACAGCTTGATCCGGGTAAATACCGTATTATTACCGGATACAATGAAGATATTCAAATGATTCTCAATGTATATCCACGTCAGCGCACAGTTGTTGAACGCAATTGGTGTGAGCTTAAAGTTAGAATATTGGATCAATCTCAGAGTAAAGTACGCCAAATATATGATATATGGATTCAAAATGAAGATGATTATGGATATAGGAAGGTAGGCACGGGCTTTAGTTTAAGTGACGATGAACATGGAATAGAGGAGGAACTTTGGATACTCCCGCCCGGTTCTTATATGGTTACGTTAGGGGGCTATTCTTGGAGCGATCTAAAGGATTTTACCACAGTTAACTTAGTTAAAGGCGATAGTCATACTCTAACTATTGTTGTAGATCCAACCAGTTCAAGTGGAAATATTTTGGTTGGTGCCGGTGTGTTATCAGATGATTTAGGTATTGGTAGCATCAAGTTTCATAAAGGAATCATCCACGCCAACGTAAATCTTTCGGCTGATAATTCAATCGATCAAGATGATCCCATGTATTCTCTTAGTTTGTTTGGCACGTTTGATAATACCATAGATCACGATTTCCGTCCGTTTCATATTAATATGCGAAGTATTTACGATATAGGTGCGAATTTTTCTAAAGACGTAGATTTTCGCATCAACCCCGATTCGTATTCGTTGAAAAATGTTTTTCTTATTTATCCTTGGGGAAAGCAAAAGCGATTGCTTAATAACTTTGCTTTCTATCTTAGAGGAGATCTCAATACACATTTTTGGGATGAATATACCAAATTTTCAGATGTAAAGAATTACATTAAGATAAACAGTGAGGGAACTGAGGTTCAACGAGTTGAAAACACAGACGAAATTCGCTCCAAAATTGCTATGTATCCACTCAGGTTAAAAGAAGGGGGAGGGTTAACATACCGCATTAATTTTAGCCCTAAGAGCTATATGAGTTTACGCGGAGGATACGGCTGGCAACAAGATTTGAATAATAATTCTTATAGCTATGAAAAAACCGACTCAGGATATGATATTTATCGGGAATCACCTGATAATTACAGTCGCGGAATCGAAACAACACTAATCTTTTCATTGGTAAATCTACTCTCCTTCTTCTCTTTGAATTCAAGTGTTGACGCTTTGTTCCCCATTGAAGAAACAGGGGTTATGCCTCGCATCGAGAATGAGAACCAAATAAACTTGAGGATTTATCGCAATATTTCGCTTGAGTTTAAACTGAAGCTTGAGTATGATGAAAGAATTAAGCCTTGGTGGGTTTACAACTATACCTCGTATCTTAGGATGAGTTTGTTCTACTGATGTATCTTAAACTATCCAACAACGTACTGGTACTGGAAGGTGTTTTTACCAAAGAAAATGTGCCTTCTGCCGAAAAAGAATTGAGTAAGTTGTTAAAATCCAGTATTCAAGAACAAGTTACGATGATAGATCTGGGTGGCATCGAATCTCTTGATAGTGCCGGTGTATCGTTTCTGGATGAAGTGCATCAACATTTTGGACAAAAGAGCGGAATTTTGCTTTTTAGGGGTGCAAAATCAGAAGTTCAGGCGGTTATTGATACTTTTACTACCATCAATCTACCAATTGTTGCAGCAAATAGAGAGATGGGTACTTTTGAACAATTAGGTCACAATGCAATAGCCTTCTACTATTCTATGATAGAAGCCCTTACCCTTGCTTCCGAAATATTCTATTACAGTGCCGTGGGTTTGTTTAATGCGAAGAGCCGACGCAAGGGATCTACAATCCAGCAAGCAGCACTGCTTGGATCTCAAGCCCTGCCCATTGTGGCGTTACTTTCATTTATTATTGGTTTCATTTTGTCTCTACAGTCTGGAGTACAGCTCAAGAACTTTGGCGCAGGTGTGTTTTTGGCTGATCTACTTGCTATTACGATGGTTAGGGAAATGGGACCCTTAATTACATCGATTATTGTTGCTGGGCGCAGTGGAAGTGCAATCGCATCTGAGATAGCTACCATGCAAGTTACTGAAGAATTGGATGCTTTACGCATGATGTCTCTGCACCCCATACGTTTTGTGGTTGTTCCCAAGTTTCATGCCATCACGTTTGTAATGCCCATTTTGGTAATGTTTAGCATCTTAGTAGCTGAGATCGGAGGAGGACTCATAGCACTTGTTCTTTTGGATACTTCGATGGAAACTTTTATAGACCGATCCATAGAAATAATCAGCATCAAAGATATCATTATCAGTTTTGGAAAAAGTATATGGTTTGCTTGGGTGATTGTGATCGTGGGATCTTATTACGGATTTCAAGTAAAAGGCGGTGCTGAGGGAGTGGGAAGAGCAACCACAGCAGCAGTGGTAAGCTCTATATTTGCCGTTATCCTCTTCGATGCTGTCTTTAGTTTGTTATATTTATGAAGAAAGAAGAACTGTTTAGCGGCAAACCAATTATTGAGGTTAAGGGTCTCGTTGCCAAATATGATGAACTCACCATACTCGATGGCATTTCTGTCGACATATATCCTGGAGAAATTACAGTGATATTGGGGGGTAGCGGTTGTGGGAAAACCACATTATTAAAAAACATGCTAAGGCTTTATGAACCAGCCGCTGGGAGCGTGAAATTTTGGGGTGATGAAATCCTTGATATGGGCGAAAATGAGTTTTATGCAGTGTTAAAACGCACTGGAATGCTTTTTCAAAATGGCGCTTTACTAAATTCTATTCCCGTTTACGATAACGTATCTATTCCCTTGGAGATGCATACGGATCTTTCCACCAAAGTTATCGATAGGATAATTCGAGTTAAATTGCATTTAGTAGGATTGGGTCATGCTATCTATAAATTTCCTTCAGAGTTATCTGGAGGCATGAAGAAGCGAGCATCTTTAGCTCGAGCCTTAGCGCTTGATCCTGAAATACTTTTTTGTGATGAGCCGTCGGCTGGATTAGATCCCGTTACTTCCGAATCTCTGGATAATCTCATCCTCAACTTGAAGCATCAACTTAAAATGACTATTGTGATAGTAACCCACGAACTTGCCTCTATTCATCGCATTGCCGACAAGATTATCTTTTTGGATGATGGAAAGATGCTTTTCTATGGTAATCTGCAAGCTGCCAAACAAGCGGGAATTGAACCAATAGACCATTTCTTTGAGGTGGGCAGGTTTTGAATCCCAAGATAATTGTCGCAATGGCAAATAATATGGTAATTGGGAACGATAACCAAATGCCTTGGCATATTCCAGAAGATTTAGCATGGTTCAAACAGAAAACAATGGCAAACACTATCATTATGGGCAGAAAAACATTCCTCACATTAGGGGCTGCATTAGAGGGCAGAAAAAACGTTGTTCTGAGTACGAATCGGGAGTTCAGCGCACCTCAAATTGTTGTAAAACACTCTCTTCATGATGCGCTATCCTGCTTTCCCGATGCTTTTATAATTGGTGGAGCAAATGTATTTGCCCAAGCTCTGAATTTAGTTCACATTATGTACATAACACACATTAGAGCAGATATCCCTGGAAATACCAGATTTCCCGATTTTGATTTCAGCCAATGGGAAAAATCGGTTCTTAGAGAAGAAACTAGCTCTTCGGGATATCTACTAAGCTTCTGCCGTTATACAAAAAAACCTAGCTAACCTACATATATGAAGAGGACATGATGGATTTAGAAGCTAAAGTATTAATCGTGGATGATGAAGATATCATTATTCAGATTATCTCCAGTATCCTTAAGGGAGATAACTATCAAACAGACTATTGTCATAGTGGTGAAGAAGCTTTAAAAAAAATCGCAGATAATAGCTATGAATTGGTGTTATTGGATGTTAATATGGGTAGTGGCTTGGATGGTTATGAAACTTGTAAGCTTATGCATAAATCCAAACCAGATATTCCAGTTATCTTAGTTACTGCAAGCCAAGACGATGAATCTGTAAACAAGGGTTTTGAGGCGGGCTCGGCAGATTACATCAAAAAGCCAGTCTCACGGCTTGAATTGCTTGCCCGCGTGAACAATACCATTACTTTAACACGTGCCGAACACAAGAATCTTCAATTGATCGATGCTTTACGTAAAGATCTTAGCACGGCTGCCAATATTCAGCAGGCAATATTGCCCAAATGGGTTTATCTGGACAAAGAAATTTTATTCTCTTCTTATTACGAGCCCTGTGAAGCAGTTGGTGGCGACCTTTTTGATCGCATCAAACTTTCGGATACAAAATACGTTGTATATATTGGCGATGTTTCGGGGCATGGAGTACAAGCAGCGTTACTAATGACAGCCATAAAATCTACCATCAAGCTAATGGTAGAAGCCTATCAAGATACAAAATCTATGGCAGAGCTTTTTACAAAACTCAACGAGAGGCTTTACAACGATCTCTTTATGCATAATAATTACCTTACGCTTTTAATGGGAGTGGTAGATATCAACGAGCAGGAAATACGCTTTTTAAACGCCGGACATCCACCTTTAATTAAAATAAATTCCCTAACTTCTCAGATCAAGATTTTAGATGAAAAAGGCTCACTCCCTTTGGGATGGATGCCCTATACCAACTATAATGATGAAGATATGGATCGGTTACCACTTAACAGTACCGATATTTTCTTGGTTTTTACCGATGGCATCTATGAGTGCACAAACCATAAGGGTTTGCAATTTGGCATCGAGGGCATTAGGCAGTTACTTTCCAATATATCCGATAGGGATACATGTATTACGATTCCTTTCAAGATTATCGATTACTTGATCAAAAATGACTTTCGCACCAATCTGGACGATTTTACTTTATTTGCCTTCCAAGCTTTGCATTCAAAAAGTGATATTCCAAAACCCGGGGGTATTACCCGACATCATCACCTCGTATTGCGCTCCGCTTTGCGAGAAGTTGGAAAAACCGCCCAGGAATGTGAACGATTGGTGCTAAAATGGACCAATGATTCATTCTTGGCGGCAAAAGCAGAACTGATTGTTGATGAGTTCTTAAACAACATTATAACCTATGGTTACAATTATCGGGAAGATGCAGAAATAGTTCTGGAGTTCCGAGTAATACCGAATATGCTTTCTATCCGTTTTTGGGATAAAGGTATCGAATGGGTACCCGAAAACTTGTCTTACAGCATCGAGGAACCTTACGATTTTGAGCTGGATGGGGCGAATTCAAGCGGGCGAGGTGTAAAGATTATTATGACTATGAGCAATCGCTTCGAGCGCAAAAGATTTGGCTATCTCAACGAAACAAAAGTGGAAATCGATATATGATTAGCATAATTCTGCGTGCAAAAAACGAGATGCCCTGGCTAGAAAAAACTTTGGATATGTTTCAGAAGCAAAGCAGGCAAGATTTCGAGTTAATTTGTGTAGATTCAGGTTCTACCGATGGAGGTTGGGAATTATTACAAAAAGCCAAGACGCTTAAAGTATATAGCATACCTGCCCAACAATACATTCCCGGGAAGGTTCTCAATGAAGCTATAACCTACGCCTCTGGAGAGTATATAGTCTTCAATAATGCAGATGCTATTCCATGTAACGAAGAATGGTTAGAAAATCTAATTCGCCCACTGGAAACTGATAGCGAGCTAATTGCAGTTTATGCAAATCAGATTCCTCGCCCAGATGCTATTCCGCCGGTTAAAAAAGACTATCTTAGGGCGTTTGGTGATGGGAAAACTGCTTCTAAGTGGAGGCATTTCTTCTCTCTTGCCAGCTCTGCTGTAAAAGCTGAATATATCAAAAACAATCCCTTCAACGAAGATCTGCAATATTCTGAAGATATTGAATGGTCTTGGAGAATGAGGCAATTGGGCTATAAAATTGGATATGCCAAGGATGCCATGGTGGAGCACTCACACAACTACACACTTAAACAAATAGCAAAACGCTATAAAGGTGAAGGAGTTGCCGAAGCTTATATTTACCGTGATTTATACGAAAAAGATCCTTCCCAATTATCTTTCTTTAAAACTGTGTTATTGGCGGCAAGTATTGAACTTTTGCGCGATTTTGTATTTTTGATCCATGAGAAGAAGCTGGCTTGGTTACCCAAAACAAAGCTATATAGGTTTGCACAAAGGTTTTTCGCTTGGTATGGAAGGAAGAATGCATTTTATAAAGCTTGCAATAAAGTAGAACGGAAAATCCTAATTAGCTGTATGGCTTTCGACAAAGGGAAATCTGGTATTGCGGATTACATTATCAGCGTTACCAAAGAGCTTATTAAAGCACATGAAGTATATTTGCTTATCCATCCTTCAGATATAGATAACTTTCCCTTTCGAGACAAGCATTTGCACTTTATCGAAAGCCCCCAGTGGGTTAAAAACCCCTTTGCATCAATGTTTTGGCATTTGTATTTATTACCGTTTTATCCATCTTTAAAGCGTTTCGATCTCATATTTTTACCTGCAGCAAATCGCAGGCTGTTCTGTAGCTATAATAAGCGTACTATTCTTACTTTTCACGATCTATCCCAATTTCATATTCCAGGCAAATACGATATCTTGCGCATGTTTTATATCAAGCATATTGTTCCTCATTATTTGCATAAAGCGCCCAGAATATATGCTATTAGCGAAAGCACAAAGTACGACTTAAGAAGATTCTTTGGCATTCCAGGTAGCAGAATCTTTGTGAACTACAATGGTTACGATCCCGCTAAGCTGGAAAACCCAATTAGCTGCGCCGAACTTGAATCCAAATACCATGTTAAGGGAAAATATCTACTTTATATAGCTCGCATAGAACATCCCGGAAAGAATCATTTGAATTTGCTTAAGGCGTATGATCTACTACCACAAAGCATTAAGGATGAGTATTGTTTGGTATTAACTGGAAGTGACTGGAATGGGGCAGATGTGGTAAAAGAGTATTGGCATAGAATGCGAGATAGAAAACGAGTAATTTTTACCGGATTTGTTCAGGATAGCGACTTGGCTGGCTTATATAAACACGCCTCTTTATATGTGTTTCCTTCTCTTTATGAGGGATTTGGTATTCCCTTATTGGAGGCCTTTGCTGCTGGAGTTCCAGTTGTTTGCTCAAATACTTCTTCATTGCCGGAAATTGGCAAAAAAGCTGTTCTTACCTTTAATCCCCAAAAAGCATCTGAAATTGCCTCAGCTATTCAGAGTGTGCTTTCCAATCCTGCTTTAGCAGATGCGTTGAAAGCGAAAGCGTATAAGCGATTAGAGGCATTTAGTTGGGAACGGCATGCAAAACAACTATTAGAAACATTACGTTGAATCCTAATTAAATTGGCTTCATCAATCGTCGGGATTATAAACCTCGCCATCAGCGCATTTCATTTATCGATAGTTGACACAAAATAAATGGTTAAATATCAGTTCGTTAAAGCCATATTCGTTCAAATGAGAGTTGTTCATACAGAAACAATAAAACAGGTGCTTTTGTATGGAGCCATGATGAGCTTTTCTGGAAATTTGTCGCAATTATTGTAATACAAACCTCCTTCTTGATACTTTTACGGAAAGTTAAGGCAAGTTTAGGCTACCATCATCATATCGATAAGGGAGAATCTCAGGATAAACCCACGCTATGTATAGCTTGAGGCAAGGCGAGTGAGGTAATAAACAAGGTTCTCTTTCAAACCTATTGGGTAGCCAGTATAAAAGGCTTTCTTTCGGTTCGAGTAGGTGTATACAATATTTTTATGCCAGTATTTTCGGTAACGCCTGTGGCAAGCAGGAGCTTGCCATTCCATCCCTCGCGCTGGCGAAACAGTTCTCTGCCCGTACTGTAATTGTGCTCGCAGTCAAGCGCTTAAGTGAAGAATATTCTGTAGATCTATGATGCCCACTTAGTTTGAAAGAGAGCCATAATAAATATAGTGTTTCACATAAAATTGGACAATAAATAGATACATCAAAAAAAGGCGTAATTAAGAAGAAACATCGTGATGATAATCGGTGCTTAACTCAGCTAAAATCAATGAATTATTTGTTCAACGATCTATTCAAGATTGTTGGATATGCCAAACAGGGATGCCTCGCTATAAACAAATACTTATCTAACTGGTTTTCAAAAGCTAATATGACAGTTTGAAAATGTAGGGAAGCTACTATACAACTCCTGCTCTGATAAGATCGTGCATATGCAGGATTCCAATGGCTTTTCCTTGTATATCTATTACAGGAAGGGCTGTAATACTGTGCTTCTCCATCAATGCCAATGCACTAACGGCCAGTTCGTTTGCTAAAGCATGTTTCGGATTTGCAGTCATACATTCTGCCGCACGATGCGTTAGAAGCTCATCCCCTCGAATCTGAAGCTGCCGGCGTAAATCTCCATCAGTAATAATACCTCTCATCAATCCAGCATCGTCTTCTATAATGGTACAACCAAGTTTTTTGCTGGTCATCTCCAATATTGCTTCTCGCATGGGTGTGTTTTCGTGTACGTGAGGGAGATTTTCACGAGAATGCATCAAATCCGCAACCTTTAAGAGAAGCTTTTTCCCAATTACTCCACCCGGATGGAATCTGGCAAAATCATTAAGAGAGAAGTTCTTGTCTTTAAGTAATGCAATAGCCAAAGCATCGCCTAAAGCTAAAGCAACGGTAGTACTGGAAGTAGGAACCATGCCTAATGGTTCTAGATCTGCATCGACCTTTGTGCATAATACTGCATCAGAAGCCTTAGCCAATTGGGAGCTGCTATTTCCTGTAATGCTAATAAGGGGAATACCGATAAACTTGATATAGGGGATTATCGCCAACATTTCGGAAGTATTTCCGCTGTTTGATACCGCCATAACCAAATCTTCTTTGGCAAGCATTCCCAAATCTCCGTGAATGCCTTCGCCAGCGTGAAGAAAAATTGAACTGGTGCCGGTACTGGCTAAAGTTGCAGAGATCTTGCGCGCTATAATGCCGGCTTTTCCAATTCCGGTGAGAACTACTTTCCCTCTGCATTTTTGCAACAGAAGGAAAGCTTTCTCTACTTGTAAGGGTTCTAATGTCTCAGCAACAGAAGTGATAGCGGAAGCTTCTTTAAGTAGCTCTTCTTTGATGCTTTCAAACACACTCATAATTCTGCTTTAATTATGTTTATTGCCTCATTAATACTCATCGAACCCAAATCACCTTTGGTATGACGTCGTAGAGTAAGGGTGCCTGCATCTGCTTCTTTCTTACCAATAATACACATATAAGGAATCTTCTTAAGTTCGGCTTCGCGGATTTTGTAGCCAATCTTTTCGCTGCGACTATCTATCTCACAGCGTAATCCCAAGCTTAGCATTCTATCTTGTAAAGATTTAGCATAATCCAATTGTGCATCTGTTATTGGTAATAACATCATTTGGATTGGAGCAAGCCATAAAGGCAGATTACCACCGTGATACTCTAAAAGAGTGGCAAAGAAGCGTTCCACCGAGCCCAATATTGCTCTGTGAATCATATATGGGCGATGTGCTTGATTATCTGCTCCAATGTATTGCATATCAAAACGTTCTGGCAAATTAAAATCAAACTGGATGGTTGTACATTGCCAGGCTCTGCCAATGGCGTCTTTAATCTTTATATCTATCTTAGGTCCGTAGAAAGCGCCTCCACCTTGATCCACGCTAAATTCCAGACCCAACTTGTTGAGTGAGTCCCTTAAGCTTCCAGTCGCCATATCCCAATCTGCATCTTCACCCACTGCTGCTTCCGGCTTGGTGGAAAGATATATCAAGAAATCTTTAAAACCAAAGCTTTTTAGCATATCCAGCGAGAAAACTATCAGTTTTTCTACTTCATCACTTACTTGCTCTGGAGTGCAGATAATGTGCGCATCGTCCTGGGTAAAGCCACGCACTCTCATAAGTCCATGAAGTACTCCGCTTCGTTCATAGCGATATACTGTGCCAAGTTCAGCCAAACGAATTGGCAGTTCTCGATAGCTGTGATGATTGGCATTGTATATACTTAAATGGAAGGGGCAATTCATGGGTTTAATGTAGTAATCCTGTCCTTCCACATCCATATTGGAATACATGTTTTCCTTATAAAAGCCCAGGTGTCCACTGGTTTGCCACAGGTTACTGCGTCCAACATGAGGAGTATAAACTAACTTATAGCCATTCTTAAGATGTTCATCTTTCCAATGAGCTTCAATTAGATGGCGGATCATGGCACCATTGGGATGCCACAACACAAGTCCTGCGCCTACTTCATCGTTTATAGAAAAGAGATCGAGATCTTTACCTAATTTGCGATGATCTCTTTTTGCAGCTTCTTCCAAGAAATTCAAATACTGTTTAAGTTCTTTATTTGTGGGGAAGCTTATGCCATAAATTCGTTTTAGCATCTTGTTCTTTTCGTCGCCACGCCAGTATGCACCGGAGCTTTTTAGCAGTTTTACTGCCTTGATCTTGCCAGTGGAAGGAATGTGGGGTCCACGACAAAGATCAATAAAGTCACCCTGGGTGTAGGTGCTGATAATCTGATCTTCTGGTATCTCTTCAAGGATCTCGATTTTGTAGTCCTCATTCATGCTTTTGAATACTTCAATTGCTTCGGCTTTACTTAACTCCTTGCGGTGATAGGGGAGATCTTGTGCGCTTAACTCTTTCATGCGCTCTTCAATCTTACGCAAGTCTTCATCAGAAAAGGATTCATCACGGTCAAAATCGTAATAGAAGCCATGTTCTATAGCGGGACCTATGGTAACCTTAACATCAGGCCAGAGTTGTTTTACGGCTTGTGCCATCAAGTGGGCTGTGCTATGCCAATATAACTCTTTGCCTTGCTCAGTTTTAAAGGTGTGGATTATTAAATCACTATTACAGTCAATTACGGTTTCAAGATCGCAGATCTTACCATTTATTTCAGCAGCCAAAGCGACATCTGCCAAACGAGGGCTAATATCCTCGGCTACCTTATATGCGCTAATTGCTTCTGGATATTGTCGCTTACTCCCATCGGGAAGGCTTATTATTACAGACATAATATCTCCATAATCATCATTGATCTTTCCAACTTGTAAAATGGTTAATTTTTGTCAAGTGTGCTGACAATCCTGGTTAAAGTAAGACTGTTGAAAATAACCAGAAGCGTTACTCCAACATCGGCAATTATAGCCTCCCAAAGCCCACTAAAACCAGCAATACCCAGAATCATAACCAATAACTTGATGCCCAAGGCTAAGATGATGTTTTGCCACACCTTACTATTAGTTGCCTTGGAAAGCTGGAAGGCCTGCAGTAACTGCTCCGGTTTATCATTTAGAAGAACAATATCGGCACTATCAATGGATGCTTGGGCACCTATAGACCCCATGGCTATGCCAATATCTGCTCTTGCTAGAACTGGAGCATCATTCATGCCATCGCCTACATAAGCCACTTTGTGATGTTTGCTTTTCATAATATCTTCCAAGACATGTAGTTTGTGATGAGGGAGTAATTCTGCCTTAAAGAAATCTAGTTTAAGAAGTTTTGCCACCTGATCTGCTTTGGAAGCTTTGTCTCCGGAAAGCATCGAAATATTCTTAACTCCCATGTTTCTCAATCTGCTTAGTATACTTGGCATATTGTGTTTTATTTCATCACTAAAAGCAGCAATGCCAAGATATCGATTATTCTTCGCAACATGCACTAAGCTTAGTGCATCGAGCTGCAAAACGTTCTTGAAGCCTAAGCTAATTAAGTAGTCGTCACTGCCAGCTCTATATAGATCATTACCATACCTCAACCTAATTCCTCGTCCCGGTATCTCTTCAAATTCATGTTGTTCATCGAAATTATAGTTTAAAGACATAGCATCTTTAATTGCTAGCGCAAAGGGATGCTGGGAGTTGTATTCGCTCAACCATAATGCTGTTTGCAATTCTTCTAATCTTACGTCCTCTACAGGTAAGAAACTTTCTAGTTTTAACTTTCCGGTAGTAAGAGTTCCTGTTTTATCAAATACCAAGCTCTTAATCTGGCGTAAGCTATCTAAATATACACTACCCTTAAAGATGATACCCTTGCGGGCAGCAAGTCCTATCCCAATATAGTACGTAAGCGGAATGGATATTACCAAAGCACAGGGACAACTCACAATTAGAAACACCAAAGCACGCTCTAGCCATATTGTAACGGGATATCCCATTAATATTGGAATCAGAAATACCAATACTGCAAGTCCAACCACCACTGGAGTGTACACTCGAGCAAAGCGAGTTATGAAGCGTTCTTGTCGTGATTTTCTAACAACAGCATTTTCAATTAGAGATAGGATGCGGGCAATCATACTCTCGTTTTCTTTTCTTAAAACTTCCATTTCCAGTAAACCACCCTGATTCAAGTATCCCGCAAATACTTCATCTCCTGGTTTTACTGGCTGAGGAGTAGATTCTCCGCTAACGCTGGAAGTATCCAGAGTGCTAACGCCCTTCAGTATTTTACTATCCAAGGGAATTCGCTCTCCAGGATGCACATACAGGATATCTCCAGGATGCACCATGTTGAGTCTTTTATCTTGAACGTTGTTTTCAAGTTTAACATGTGCGAGATCAGGTTTTAAGGACATAATGCCGGCAACAGTTTGTTTGCTTTTTGTAATCGCCCTCGCTTCCAAGTACTGACCAAATTCGTATAGAGCCATTACTGCTATAGCCTCGGTATATTCACCCAAATACAAAGCGCCAATACCTGCAATACTCATTAAGAAGTGCTCTGCCATCAACTGATGGGAAAACACTTCTCGCGCAGCATTTTTTAGGACTCTTGCAGAAACCATCAAAAAGGCCATAATACTTAATATCATAAATATTCCTGAGGAAGGGTTGATTATCTGAACAATAAGCCAGAGTAATAAGCCGGCAAAGATAAACATAGTATAAGCAGATTTAGTATTTATGATGTCTTCACCCGGAGCGTGAAAGAATGCTCCAGGCTCTATCTTGGCAGCAATACGATTGAGCTTGGCCAAGACGTTCTCATTATCGTTTTTGTATTGTATAATCAACCGCTTATTTATGAAATCGAGATTTACCCTATCTACTTCAATCAAATTAGCTATCTCGCCTTCTATCTTAGCGCTACAACCGGCACATTCGAGATTCTTTACTTCATACTCTCGAATTATCACTTTCCCTCCAGAACATGCTCTAATGCTACCTTAAATAAGTTTTGGATGTGATCATCATCCAGAGAGTAGTAAAATACTGTGCCCTCTCGGCGATATTTTACCAAGCGGCTAAGTCTTAGAATCTTTAACTGATGTGATACAGCAGATTGTCCCATTTGTGCTAAAGTGGCCAAATCTGCAACGCACAACTCTGCTTTGGATAGAAAGTGTAACAAGGTCAAGCGAGAAGGATCTCCAAAAACCTTGAATAACTCGGCTAGTTTTCCTATCGTATCTAAACTAGGCAGATCATTCATAATTGCCTTAATCTCTTTATCTGAAATAAGCTTACATAAGCATTTATCTGTCATTATGTCTCCATTATATGAATATATGTTCATGTTATGCGCAACCCCGATATCCGTCAAGATAAATCTACATTTTCATCTTACCCCTATA